>Ga0335076_10002126_pt1 | contig 19579 bp, 16 predicted proteins | sample Lox_Sample_25_FD_206717 | JGI IMG/M metagenome (GOLD analysis project Ga0335076, IMG submission 206717) | Soil microbial communities from Loxahatchee National Wildlife Refuge, Florida, United States - Lox_Sample_2.5 | ecosystem: Environmental > Terrestrial > Soil > Wetlands | place: USA...
CATCACAGGGACCCTGAACTCCTACATCGACCGGGTGTCCGAAGAGGTTCTCTCCGCCTACGAGCTGGAGAAGGAGAAATGGCTCAGGAACCAGAGCGCCGCCCGGGCGGCGCGGGTCCGGACCCTGCTCCGGAACGAGCAGGCCGACGTGGCGGCCTCCGAGGCCATCCTGGGCTACCGGCTGCGGCAGCATCACCTGGGCGTGATGACCTGGATCACCGGGCCGCCCGCCGACGGTGACACGCTCGGGCTGCTGGAGCGGGCGACCGGGGAGGTGTCGGTCCAGGCGGGCTGCGACGGGCGGCTCATGTTCGTCCCGCAGGACGAGTCCAGCGCGTGGGCCTGGCTGCCGCTGGGCGGCCAGCGCGACATCGACATGTCCGGCGTGAACGTCAAGAAAATCGCCGGCGGGGACCGGATCCAGTTCGCTTTCGGCGAGCCCGCTCCCGGCGTGGCGGGCTTCCGCCGCACCCACCAGCAGGCGCTGAGCGCCCAGGCGGTGGCGCTGGCGGCCGGGCCGGCCGCCCCTCCGGTCACCACCTTCGCCGAGGTGGCGCCGCTGGCCCTGATGTCGGGCTCGCTCGAGCTGCTACGGGCCTGGGTCACCGAGACCCTCGGGCCGCTGGCGGACGACGACGACCACAACGCCAGGCTGCGCGACACGCTGCGCGTGTTCCTGCAGGAGAACGGCAGCTACAAGGCCACCGCGGAGCGTCTCACCCTGCACAAGAACACGGTCCAGTACCGGGTGCGCAAGGCCGAGGATAGCCTGCGGCATCCGATCGTCCAGGACCGCCTGCGTACCGAACTCGCCCTGCTGGCCGCGCAGTGGCTCGGCCCGGCCGTGCTGCGGCCGACCGGTGAGCCGTCCTAGCGCCCGGCGGCTATGGTCAGGACCTATGACCGGCGTACACGATCGAGTCAGCACGGTGCGGGTCGGCGAGTAGCCGCTGCGCGTCGGATCCGCCCCGGGACCGGCGGCGGCCCGCCGCTGCTGCTGTGCAACGGCATCGGCGCGCCGCTGGAGGCGTTCGAGCCGTTCACGGGTGCCCTGGATCCCGCCATCGAGGTGGTGCGGTTCGATGTGCCCGGAGTCGGCGGCTCGCCGGTACCGCCGCTGCCCTACCCGTTTCCCCGGCTGGCCCGGCTGGCCGGGCGGATGCTCGCCCAGCTCGGCTACGACCGGTTCGACGTGCTCGGAATCTCCTGGGGCGGCGGGCTGGCCCAGCAGCTCGCGTTCCAGAACCCCCGGCGCTGCCGGCGGCTGGTGCTGGTGTCCACCGCGACCGGCAGCCTGATGGTGCCGGCCACGCCGCGGGTGCTGCTGCGCATGTCCACCGGGCGCCGGTATCGCGATCCCGCCCACAACCGGCGCGTCGCACGGGACATCTACGGCGGCGTGCTCCGGCACCAGCCGGAGCTGGCCGAACACCTCATCCGGGCGTTCGCCAGGCCGGTGTCGGCACGCGGCTACCTCTACCAGCTGGTGGCGGGCCTCGGCTGGACCAGCCTGCCGTTCCTTCCGCTCATCCGCCAGCCGACGCTGATCCTGGCGGGTGACGACGACCCGATCATCCCGCTGGTCAACGCCAGGATCATGGCCGCGCTGCTGTCCGCCGCCAGGCTGCACGTCTATCCGGACGGTCACCTCGGCCTGCTCACCCGGGCCAGGGAAATCGTCCCCATCGTCGAGGAGTTCCTGCTCGCGGCCGGGGCTGCGTCGCCGCATGTTGGCGTGCCCGACACCTGACATTCGGAATCTGGCTGAAGGCGAGCTTCCTGGCCGGTATCGTCCTGATCTGTGGAGAACGTGATCTTGGCCGGTGACGTCGACGTCGGCGACGTGATCGTGCTGCCCGGTGCCGATGAGACGGTCCTGGTCAGCCGGGTCCGGCTCGGGCAGGGCGGGCTCATCTTCACCGTGACGTCGGACGGCGGTGACGCGCCGGAGGAGGAGCGGCCGGTGAAACTGACCGCCGAGGTGCGGCTGTGCAGCCGGGGCCGGGACCTGGTCTGAGGACCGAACGGGCCGGGTGCCACGCCCCGGCGGACACCGTCAGCGAGCGCCGGTGATGTAGTCGGTCAGCGCGGCCCGTTCGGTTTCCAGCTCGTCGATGCGGTTCTTGACCACGTCGCCAATGCTCACGATCCCGCGCAGGGCGCCGTCGACTACCACCGGCGCGTGCCGTACCCTGCGCTCGGTCATCATGCGCATGACCTCCTCCAGCGGGGTCTCCGGCGTGACCGTGTGCACGTCGGCCGTGTAGATGGCTGTGACCGGTTCGGACATCACCGCGGCGCCCCGCTTGGCGAACGCCCGGACGATATCCCGCTCGCTGGCGATCCCGTCGACCGAGCTGCCGTCGCGGGATACGATCACGGCGCCGATCCGGTGCTCGGCGAGCACGTCGAGCAGGTGGCGCACTTTTATGTCCGGGTTGACGGTGACAACCCGCGTGCCCTTGACGCGAAGTACATCGGTGATACGCATCTGATCCTCCCGGCGCCGGTACGGTCCTGACTGTGTACCCGCTGAATCCACTCCACCAACGCGGTCGCGGATCTTCGCTCCGCGCCGCGGACCGACCGGGGGCTGCCTGATGGAACCTACCGCGACGATCACCGCCGCACCGGCCTCATCGCCCGAGCCCGAGTCGACGGCGGAGCGGGCCCGCCAGCTCGCCGCCGCCCGGCGGCGGGCCACCGCCCTGCTCGGCGCGGTCACGGTCCTGTTCGTGGCCGTGACCGCGGCCGGAGCCCACGGGACCCTGCTCGGCTACGTGCAGGCCGGCGCCGAGGCCTCGATGGTCGGCGGCGTGGCCGACTGGTTCGCGGTCACGGCCCTGTTCCGCCATCCGCTGGGGCTGCCGATACCGCACACCGCGCTGATCGTCGAGCGCAAGGACCAGTTCGCCGCGACCCTCGGCCGGTTCGTGCAGGAGAACTTCCTCAACGCCGATGTCCTGGCCGAACGGATCCGGGCCGCATCTCTCGTCCCCCGGCTCTCCGCCTGGCTGGCCGACCCGGCCAACGCGGCCCGGGTCGCCGGCCACGCCGCCGATGCGGTGGTCACGGTGGCCGAGGCGCTCCGCGACGAGGACGTCCAGCGCGTGCTCACCGCCGAACTGACCCGGGTGGTCGACAGCGTCGAGGTGGCACCGCTGGCCGGGCGGGCGCTCCGGCTGGTCATCGCGGGCGGCCACCACGACGAGCTGTTCAACACGATCATGTTCGCCGCCGACCGCTACCTCGGCGACCATCACGAGGATCTGCGCCAGCTCTTCGCGGGCGAGGCGCCCCGCTGGGTGCCCGACGCGGTCTACCGGCGGGTCTTCGACCGGCTGTTCCTCCGGCTGCGCCAGCGCCTGGTCGCGATGGCCGGCGATCCGGACGATGAGACCCGCCGCCAGTTCGACGCGTGGATCGCCGGGCTCCCCGACCGCCTCGAGACCGACCCGGAGCTGCGCGAGCGCGGCGAGCGTCTCAAGCGCGACGTCCTAGGCAGCACCCTGCTGCGGGACTGGTCCTCGTCGCTGTGGCAGAAGGCCAAGGACGCCCTGCGCACGCAGGCGGCCGACCCGGAGTCCGAGCTGCGCCGCCGGCTGGCCGACCTGCTGGCCGCGGCCGGCCGGCGCCTCGGGTCGGACGACCACCTCGCCGGCGGCCTGGAGCGCATGGTCGAATCCGGGGCCAGGGCGCTGGCCGAGCATTTTCACGACGATCTCGCCGAGCTCGTCACCGGGACCATCGAACGCTGGGACGCCGCCGAGACGTCGAGCCAGCTGGAACTGCTCCTCGGCCGCGACCTGCAGTACATCCGCATCAACGGCACGGTGGTCGGCGCCGGCGTAGGCCTGATCCTGCACGCCATCACCCTGGCCCTATCCTGACGGCGCAGATGCGGCATCCACGCCTTACGACCTGGTACAAGCGGTGCCAGAGTGACTTACGTGGACCCGGAACTCCCGATTCCGCGCCTGCGCGACGCTCCGGGGGACGTGCGGCTGAGCTCGATGGCAGCGGACGCGCCGGGGGTAGGCTGGGCCAAAGCCGGGGGTCGCCTGCGTGTTCAACCAGTTCACTGAGTACGTCGCCAACGCGTCGGGCTGGGCATATGCGGCGATCTTCCTGCTCACCGTCCTGGACGCCATCCTGCCGGTAGTGCCGAGCGAGACCGCCGTGATCACGGCGGGCGTCGTCGCGGCCTCCGGTCATCTGTCGCTCCCGCTGGTCGTGATCTCGGCCATGGCCGGCGCGATGGCCGGCGACAACCTGGCCTACCTGATCGGCCTGCGCTTCGGCGAGCCCGCCACCCGCCTCTTCTTCAGCAGTGCGAAGTCGCGTCAGCGGCTGGCCTGGGCGGAACGTCAGCTCGACGAGCGGGGCGGCCAGTTGATCCTGATCGCTCGCTTCATCCCCGGCGGACGCACGGTCGTGACGCTCAGTGCGGGCTTGCTGCGCTATCCGTGGCGGCGCTTCTTCGTCTTCGACACCGTGGCCGCCCTGATCTGGGCCCTGTACGCCACGTTCCTCGGATACTTCGGCGGGCGGGCGTTCGAGAACGCGGCCTGGAAGGGACTCCTGCTCGCCCTGGGGACCGGGTTCGCCATCGGCGGCCTGGTCGAGGCCGTCCGCTGGCTGCTGCGCCGGCGTCGAGGCCAGCGCACGCCCTAGCCGGGGAGCACCGGCGAGGGCATGATGGGCAGATGGGGTCCGCCCCGACCTGGGAGCTGACGGGCTGATCCCAGGAGGGGGTGCGCCATGGCCGAGAACATGGCGGAGAACACGGAGCGCACCGAGGCGCCGCCCGGGCCGGCCCCGCCGCCCGGACCGGCCCCGCCGCCTGCGCCGGCCCCGCGGGCCGCCCGCCAGCGGCGCCCGACCGGCGCGCCCCCGCCCCTGCCGCATCCGTTCACGATGAGCACCACGGCCTGGCTCGGGCTGGCGGTCCTGATTGTGACCTGCGCCTTCCTGTTCTCGGCGCACACCCCGTGGCTCGGCCTCGGAGACCGGACGAACACCTGGTTCCTGCGCCAGCTCGCGGAACTGCGGACGCCCTGGCTGACCGACCTCGCCGAGGGGATCAAGGTGGCCGGCGGCGGCTGGGGGGTCACGGTGCTGGGGCTGTCGGTGGTCGCGCTGACCATGGTCTTCCGGCGCTGGCGGCACCTGCTGGTCTTCCTGGGCAGCCTGTTCTTCGTCGAGCTCGCCGGCATGTGGATCTACTTCGGCCTGTCCCGGCCGCGCCCGTACGGCATCACGATCATCAGCAGCTGGGGCGGGTACTCGGCGCCGTCTCCGCCGGTCGCGGTGCTGACCATCTTCCTCATGGGCGCGGTGTACTGCCTGGTGGTGCCCGGCCGGCCGCGCCGCTACGCCAAGATAGCGGTGGCCGTGCTGGTCGCGGCGTTCGGCCTGGCCCGGCTGTACCTGGCCGTCGATCACCCCGACGACGTGCTCTTCGGCGTCGCGCTCGGGGTCGCGATACCGGTCACGGCCTTTCGCTACTTCACCCCGAACGAGATCTTCCCGGTCGTCTACCGCCGGGGCCGGGCCGCCCACGTCGATGTCGGCGGCCGTCGCGGCGACGCGATCCGGCTGGCCCTGCACGACCAGCTCGGACTGGCCGTGCTCGAGGTCGAGCCGGTCGGCCTGGAGTCGTCGGCTGGGTCGACGCCGCTTCGGCTGCGCGTCGAAGGCGGGCCGGACGAGTACATCTTCGCCAAGCTGTACACCAAGGGCCACGTCCGCGCCGATCGCTGGTACAAGCTGTGGCGGACCATCCAGTACGGCTCCCTGGAAGACGAGCACCCGTTCCAGACCGTGCGGCGGCTGGCCGAATACGAGGACTACGCGCTGCGGCTGCTGCGCGACGCCGGGATCCGCACGGCCCGGCCGTACGGGATCGTGGAGATCACGCCCGAACGTGAGTATCTGGTGGTCACGGAGTTCTTCACCGGGGCCGTCGAGATCGGCAAGGTCACCGTCGGCGACGAGGTGATCGACCAGGGGCTGCGCCTGATCCGGCGGCTGTGGGACGCGGGGATCGCGCACCGCGACATCAAGCCGGGCAATCTCATGGTCCGCGACGGCGAGCTGCTGCTGATCGACGCCGGATTCGCCCAGGTCCGCCCGTCGCCCTGGCGTCAGGCAGTCGACCTGGGCAACATGATGCTGGTCCTGGCCGTCCGCAGTGACCCGGACCGGGTGTACCAGCGGGCGCTGCGGTACTTCAGCCCGGCCGAACTCAGCGAGGCATTCGCCGCCACCCGCGGGGTGGCCAGCCCGACCCAGCTGCGCTCCTTCATGAAACGGGATCCGCGTGACCTGCTGGGCACGTTCCGCGCCCTGGCCCCGCCGCGCCCGCCGATCACGCTGCAGCGCTGGAGCCCGCGGCGGATAGGCCTGGCCCTCGCGGTTCCCGTCTCCATCGTGGTCGCCGTCTGGGTGGCCGGCACCGCGTTCTTCCCCGCCGGAAACATCGGCTCGTACCCCCCGCTGTGCGGCACCGGGCACGCGACGATCCTGGCCGCCCAGGCGGTTCCGTCGGCGGCGCTGGTGCCGTGCGTCCCCGGGCTCCCGTCCGGATGGCAGGTAGGCGGTGCCGACGTCGCCAGCGGCCACTCCATGTTCTGGCTGGACTCGGACCAGGCCGGCCCCCGGGCGGTGACCGTCACCCTGTCCGCGGCCTGCGACGTTTCCGGCACGCAGCCAGAGCCGTCCGACCAGCCGGGCACGCAGCGGTTCGACGGCCCGCCCACCGTGGGCGCCCGGTTCACCGGGCTGCGCATTTACACCTTCCCCGGCGGCTGCGCCAGCTACCGGTTCAGTTTCGCGCCCGGCGCCTCCCCGCTCCTCGCGGCCGCCATCGACGGCGCGGTGGCCTTCGTGCCCCGGGCCAGGCTGGTCAGTTACGTCAGGGACCGGGAAGGCCTGGCGCTGTGCGGACGGGGCGCGCCATGTCCCGGGTAGCGGTAACAGAGGAAGAGCCCGTGCTGGCCGCCCCGCTGCGGGACACGGCCGTTACCGCGGCGGTGCTGGCGCTCACCGCGGTGGCGTTCGCCCTGGTCGCCGACCACGGCATCCTGGCTCACATCCAGCGGGCCGACGACGCGTGGCTGCGGCTCATGATCTCCGGCCGGTCGGCACCGATCACGGCGGTGGCCAAGGTCTTCAACTGGCTCGGCCTGGTCTACGTCACGCTTCCGGTCCGAATCGCCATCGCCGGCTTCCTGGCCTGGCGCCGCCGGTGGTGGCACCTGGCCGCCTTCGCCGCGGCCGTGGTGTTGTCCGAGATCCTGATCGGCACGCTCAAGGAAAGCTACGACCGGGCCCGGCCGCCCGGCTCGCTGGTGGCCACCAGCGGTGCCTCGTTTCCCTCCGGGCACTCCATCGCCGCCACCGTGACCGTCGTGGCCGCGGTCATCGCGCTGGTTCCGCCCGGTCGCGCCCGGGTGGCGTGGGGCGCGGCCGCGGCGGCTTTCTCGATCCTGATGGCGCTCTCCCGGGCCTATCTCGGGGCCCACTGGCTGTCCGATGCCATCGCCGGGGTGCTCCTCGGGACCTCGTGCGCACTGCTGGCCGCGCTCGCCGTGACCGGACTCCAGCGGCGCAGGACTACGGAAAAGCCGGGCCGTTCGGCCCATCCGCCCGTCCCGGCCGACCGGCGATGAGCAGCCCCCCGGTCACCGTTACGGCGGAACACCTTCTGTCGCCCTCTCGTTACCGCCACCCGGGCGACGTGATCCGGCTGATCTCGGCGGGCCTCGTGCTCGCCTGCTCGCTTGCCGTCTCCTGGTTCGCTCGGCGGTGGCTGCTCGGGCCGGCCGCGGCCGTGCCCGACGACCTCGGGCCGGCCGACAGCGTCGTCACCGGCCTGGTCCAGGTGGCGTTCCTGGTCGCGGTGGTCGTGATGGTCGCGGCCACGCTGCGCAAGCGCCGGTTCCGGCTGCTGGCGGGGCTGGCGGCCGGGGCGGTGGTCGCCGCCCTGCTCGCGGAGGGAATCTTCCTCTTGCTCGGCGCGCCACGCCCGGCCGCGCTCACGACTGACCTCGCGCGCGGCTCCTGGGTGGCGGGCGCGGCGTTCCCCGCTCCGGCATTGTTCGCGTCTGCGGCGGCCGTGGCGATGGGCGCCGCGCCCTGGCTGAGCCGGCCGTGGCGCCGGGTCGCTTGGCTCACGCTGCTGCTGGCCGGCGTGGTGCGGATCCTGGCCGGCACGATGCTGCCGATGGAGCTGGTCCTCGCCCTCGCCGCCGGCGTCACGGTGGGCGCCGCGGTCCTGGTGACGTTCGGCGTGCCCGACCAGCGGATCGGGCCGGCCGGGATCGCGGCGGCGCTGCGGGACGCGGGCCTGCCGGTGACCTCGGTCCGCCCGGTCGAGGTCGAGGGCAAGGGCTCGAGGAAGTTCACGGCGGTCTCGGCAGACGGACGGCGGTTGTTCGTCAAGGCCCTGGGCTCGGACCAGCGCGACGCCGACCTGCTCTACCGGGCGTACCGGGCGGTGCGGCTGCGGAACGTCGGTGACACCCGGCCCGCCGCCTCGCTGTTCCAGGCGGCCGAGCATCAGGCCCTCGTCGGTGTGATGGCCGAACGGGCCGGGGTGTCCGTGCCCTCCGTCGACCGGGTCGTCCGGGCCGGGGACACCGCGCTGCTCGTCATGGAGTGGGTCGACGGCTGCTCGCTGGACCGGCGGCCGGCCGGCCAGGTCGGCGACGACCTGCTCGTGCGGCTGTGGACCGAGGTGGGCACGCTGCACCGGGCCGGCCTCGCTCACCGGTCGCTGCGCGCCGCCAACGTGATGATCACCCCGGCCGGGCCGCCCACGATCGTCGACTTCGGCTTCTCCGAGCTCGCCGCCACCCGGCGGCAGCGGGACCTGGACGTGGCCGAGCTGCTCGCTTCGCTGGCCGCCCTGGTCGGCGAGGACCGGGCCGCGGCCGCCGCCGTGGCCGGGCTCGGCGGCCCGGAGGTGGCGCGGTCGCTGCCGCTGCTGCAGCCGCTGGCCCTGTCCGCCGCCACCCGCCGCGCGGTCAAGGGGCAGGACGGCCTGCTCGCCCGGACCCGGGCCACGGCCGCCGCCGCCAGCGGCCAGGAGGCGCCGGACCCGGTCCGCGTGCAGCGCGTGCGGCCGCGGACCCTGCTGGCCATCGCGATAGCGGCCGGGGCGTTCTACTTCCTGCTGCCCGACCTGGCCAAGGTGGGAGGCGGCTGGGACGCCCTGGAGTCGGCGAACTGGATCTGGGTGCCCGTCATCATCGCCTTCTCGGCGCTGACCTACCTGGCCAGCGCCATCTCGCTGCTCGGCAGCGTCTCCGTCCGGCTGCCGTTCTGGCCCACGGTGCTGACCCAGGGCGCCTCCTCGTTCGTCAACCGGGTGTCCTACGGCAACGTCAGCGGCATGGTCCTGAACGTCCGCTACCTGCAAAAATGCGGTATAGAGCCGTCTGCGGGCGTCACCGCCGTCGGGGTCAACGCCTTGGCCGGGGCCATCATGCACGCGATCCTGCTGGTGGTCTTCTTCAGCTGGGCAGGCCGGGGCCTGGGCAAGGCGTTCAAGCTGCCGTCCACCAGCACGCTGCTGGTGATCCTGGCCGTCGTGGCCGCCGTCGCCGGCCTGGTCATGATCACCCGTCAGGGACGCCGGTTCGCGGTCAGGAAGCTGCTGCCGCCGGTGCGGTCATCCCTGGCCAGCCTGCTCCGGGTGGCGCGGAGCCCGGTCAGGCTAGCGTTGCTGTTCGGCGGCTCGGCCCTGGTTACCCTGGCCTACATCGCCGGCCTGGTGGCCTCGGTGAAGGCCTTCGGGGCGACAGCGGGCATCGGCCAGATCGGCGCGGTCTACCTGGGCGCCTCCCTCGTCGCGGCCGCCGCGCCTACCCCCGGCGGCCTGGGCGCCATCGAGGCCCTGCTCTCCGCCGGGCTGACCGGCATCGGCATCCCCTCCGGGCCGGCCGTGTCCGCGGTGCTCCTCTACCGGCTCGCCACCTACTGGCTGCCCGTGCCGCCCGGCTGGCTCTCCTGGCGCCTGCTGCAGCGGATGAACTACCTGTAACCGCCTCACTCGGTGACGATGGCGCGCAGCACGTTCAGCTTGGCGGCCCGGCGGCTGGGCAGGATCGCCGCCACCAAGCCGGCCAGCCCGGCCAGCAGGACCATGATGATCAACGTACGCCACGGCACGCTGAACACGGCGATGCCGTTGCTCTTCTGCGCCCGGACCAGCGCCCAGCCGAAGAACACGCCGACCACCAGCCCGAGGACGGTGCCCTGCAAGGCGATGATCACCGACTCCCAGCGGATCGTGCCGCGCAGCTGGCGGCGCGTCATGCCGACCGCGCGCATCACGCCGAGCTCGCGGGTGCGTTCGAAGATCGACAGCGCCAGCGTGTTGCCGATGCCGAGCAGCGCGATGACGATCGCGAGCGCGAGGAGCGTGTAGATCAGCGCCAGTACCTGGTTGATCCCCTTGGTCTGCTCCGCCTTGTAGGCGGCCTGGTCCTGGACGGTGGTGCCGGGTGCGTACTGAGCTGCCACCGTCTTGACCGCGGCCAGCGCGGCCGCGGTGGTTACGCCCGGTGCCTTCTTCACGAACACCTGGGTGTCGAAGTGGGGGGCGGCGAAGTTGGCGTCGTAACCGGGCGTGCCCAGGAAATAGCTGGTCTTGCTGCCCGGGTTGGCCGACGGCGCCGCCTGGTTGTCGCCGTAGATGAGAGCCACCCGCAGCGTCTTCGGCCCGGTGTCGCGGAACACGACGGATACGGGGCTGCCGAGCGTGAGATGGTGCTTGGTGGCGTCGCCGGAATAGACCGCGATGCCGTCCGCGCCGAGCGCGCCGATCGACCCCTGCACCGGGCTGACGTTGAAGATCTGGCCGGCCGTGCGGGGATCGACCGCCGCGATCATGACCGGCTGGCCGAGGATCACCATGGACCCGGTGCGTTCCCCAGTGGCCGCGGCCACCTGCGGCAGCGTGTTCAGCCGCTGGGCCAGCGCGGGGGCGACCCCGCCCGACGACCCGGCGCCGGAGTTGATCACGAAGTCCCCGGCGAATGACCGGTCGATGGTCGCGTTGACCGACGCCTTGGCGGAGGAGGCGAAGATCGAGATGAACGCGATCAGGCCGACCCCGATCATCAGCGCGGACGCGCTGGCCGCGGTGCGCTTGGGGTTGCGCATGGTGTTCTCCCGGGCCAGGGTGCCGGTCACGCCCTTGACCCGGGGCAGCGGAGCGCCGATCGCCCGGCTCAACGGCAGCGCGATCGTCCGGCCCAGCACCGACACGCCGAGGAAGACCAGCAGCACACCGAGGCCGACGATCAGGAAGGCGCTGGAGACATGGCCGAACAGGCCGGTGAACAGCGCGGCCACCCCGAGCGCCAGGATCGTGAGCCCGACCACGATGCGCTGCTTGGAGCCGTAGCCGGTGCTGCCCGCCGTCGCCTCTTGCATGGCCGCGACGGGCGGCACCTTGGCCGCCTTGCGGGCGGGGGAGATGGCCGCGATCAGCGTGACGCCTATCCCGATCACCAGCGACGCCACTACCGTCCTGGCGTTGAGGACCAGGCTCCCGGCGGGGAGGCTGAGCCCGAACACGGAAAGCAGTGCCTTGAGGCCCGCGGCCACCGCGACGCCCGCGGCCAGCCCGAGCAGCGCGGCGATGATGCCGACCGCCAGGGCCTCGATGAGCACCGAGGCGAGGACCTGGCGCCGGCTCGCGCCCAGCGCCCGCAGCAGGCCGTTCTCCTTGGTGCGCTGGGCGACGGTGATGGCGAACGTGTTGAGGATGATGTAGGCGCCGACCACTAGCGCCACCACCGCGAAGATCAGGAAGAACTTGCTGAAGATCGACAGGACCTGCTGGAATTGATTCTGCTGTTCCTTGATGACGGCCGCCCCGGTCACCGCCTCGGTGCCGGGTGGCAGCGCGCGCTTCAGGTTGCTGACCAGCTGCTGCTGCGACACGCCCCGGTCGGCGACGAAGCTGATCTGGCTGAACTTGCCGGGTTCCGCGACCAGCCGCTGCGCGACCGGCGTGGTGAATAGCACCACGGACGCGCCGGCCAGGTTGTCGGCGGTACCGAAGCCCGCGATCCCCGCGATGCGCACCCGCTGCGGCGGCCCGTTCGCGATCACCGTCGTGGTGTCACCCACCGTCAGATGACCCGTAGTGGCGCTCTGCTTGTCGATCACCACCTCATCGGGGGCCTGCGGGGCATGCCCGGCCACCAGGTGGAACGGGTTGAGGGCCGGGACGGTGCTCCAGTTGCCGCCCAGCGTGGGCGCGCCGTTCCCTGGGTTGCCGATCGGCTTGCCGTCCTGGCCGATCAGCCGGGCGTACCCCAGCACGCTGCCCTCGGCGGCGGCGACGCCTGGCACCTGGCTCAACCGCGGGACCAGGGACGCGTCGATATTCGGTCGCTGTTCGCCCATTTGATTCGGACCGTTGAAGACCGCCTTAGCGCGGACGATGGCGTCGGTGCCCTGGTAGACCCCGGCCGACAGGTTATTGAAGATGCTGCTCATGGTGTCGGTGAGCACCAGCGTGCCCGCCGTGAACGCGACCCCTAGTATCACGGCCAGGGCCGTAGTGACCAGTCGCCGCTTGCGCGCCAGCAGGCTCTGCAGGACGATCCTGAACATCGTGGCTCACTCCCCGAACCGGCTCATCCGCTCCAGCACGCGTTCGGCCGTCGGCTCGAGCATCTCATCCACGATCCGCCCGTCGGCCAGGAACACGATCCGGTCGGCGTAGCTGGCCGCCATCGGGTCGTGGGTGACCATGACGATGGTCTGGCCCATCTCGTCCACGGCCTGCCGCAGGAAGGTCAGCACCTCGGTGCCCGCGCGGGAGTCCAGGTTGCCGGTGGGCTCGTCGGCGAAGATGATCTCGGGCCGGCTGGCCAGCGCCCGGGCCACCGCGACCCGCTGCTGCTGCCCGCCGGACAGCTCGCTGGGCCGGTGCTCCAGCCGGTCGCCGATGCCGGTGATCTCGATGACCTGGCTGATCCACGCCGGGTCGCCCTTGCGCCCGGCGAGCAGCAGCGGCAGGGTGATGTTCTTGGCGGCGCTGAGCGTCGGCACCAGGTTGAACGCCTGGAACACGAAGCCGCCCCGGTCCCGGCGCAGGATCGTCAGCTTCTGGTCACCCAGCGTGCTCAGATCCACGTCGCCGATGAAGGCCCGGCCGGACGTGAGGCTGTCCAGGCCGGCCACGCAGTGCAGCAGGGTGGATTTTCCCGAGCCTGAGGGTCCCATCACGGCGGTGTAGCGGCTGGCCGCGAACCCGACCGTGACGCCATCCAGCGCCCGCACCTCGGTCTGGCCCTTGCCGTAGACCTTCACCGCGTCCTCGGTCCGGGCTGCTACCTTCTGGGCGGTCATCACTTCGGCCATGGCGGCCTCCTTCGGTCAGGACTCCAGGATGCAGGCGGGCGCGCCGTCCGGGATCCGGGAAATCCCCGATGCCCGCACGTATTCGGCGGGCTTCAGTGGGTTCGGGCCGTCCGGGCCGTCTGGGCCAGGGCCAGCCCGGCCGCAGCGTCGGCGGCGAGTCCCAGCGCCGCTCCGCCCGCGATGTCGAGCGGGAGATGGGCGCCCACGTAGAGGCGGGTCAGCCCGACCAGGGGGATGGCGGTCAGGGTGAGGGCGCGGGCCGCGGGCCCGAGCCGGGGCAGGGCGGCGGCGCCCAGGGCGACGGCGACGGCGGCGTGGCCGGACAGGTACCCGAGTCCGGCGGCGTCCCGGCCGCGGCCGCGGATGCCGGGCAGCAGGTCCGCCGGCCTGGGCCGGCGCACCACCTGCTTGACCAGCTTGGCCGCCGCCCAGGCTCCGGTGCCGCCGACCAGGAGCCGGGCCGCCAGCTCGCCGTCTCCCGCCCGCCAGGCCGCGGCCGCGGCCGCGGGCACGGCCCCGAAGGCACCCAGCTGCATGACGACCCAGGCGGGCGGGTACAGCGCATCGGGCAGCCCGTTGACGGCCCGGAAGGCCCTGGCCTCCGCGGCGCTCACCCGGTCGCGGCGCACGGCCCCGGCCGTCGCCAGCAGCCCCGTGACGCCCAGGCCGAGCCGGGCCCGGGGATCGGCCAGCGCTCCGCGAAGGTCCACAGGGCCGACCCTAGCCGCCGGAAATCCGTACCGGTATCGAGGATTCCCCGGATGTCCCCCGGGCCGCGAAGCGCCATTGTCAGTATCACGCAGACCGAGTCGGAGGAGACCTTGGCTGATGACAAAGACCGACGTCTCTTCCTGGTCGAGCATGACCTGCGCGGCCTGTCGACCGGGCAACTGGCCACCGTGCACCGGGCCCTGGCCGAGGCCGTCCGCCGGGAGAACCGGCGCGGCGGCCCGATCCGTTACGTGCAGTGCATCTACGCGCCGGACGAGCAGCGGTGCCTGTGCCTGTTCGAGGCCGCGGGCCCGGAGCTGGTCCGCAACGTCAACGACATGGCTCAGTTCCCGCTGGCGCGCGTCATGGCCGTGCTGAGCTCGGTACCGGGCGATGGCGCGACGTAGCGCCATCGCCGCCGCCGTCTTCGCGCTCGCCATCGCCTGTGTGGGCTGCACGGCGGGCTCGCCGGGCGCCGTCAGCCGGAGCCCGCCCGGACCGGCATCCGCGGGGGGCAGTGCCGGTCCGGGCGTGATCACGGTCGGATCGTTCGACTTCCCGGAGAGCGTCCTGCTGGCCTACCTGTACGCCGGAGCGCTCTCCGCCCGGGGCTACCCGGTCCGGGTGCTGCCCGATCTCGGCTCCCGGGAACTGGTCGAGCCGGCCCTCATGACCGGCCTGGTCCAGCTGGTTCCCGAGTACACCGGGTCGGCCCTGGAGTTCGTCAGCCTCGGCCGGGTGCACGCTACCGCTGGCGTGGCCGCCACCGCCGCGGCCCTGGCCAGCCAGATGGCGCCGCGCGGCATCGTCACCGCCCGGCCGGCGGCGGCCCAGGACGCCAACGCCATCGTGGTGACCGGCGCCACGGCGTCGCGTTACCGGCTGCGCACGATTTCCGACCTCGCCCGGGTGGCACCCGCGCTGGTGTTCGGCGGGCCACCCGAGTGCCCCGAGCGCCCGGACTGCCTGCCGGGCCTGCGGCGGGCCTACGGGCTGCGGTTCCGGGCGTTCGCCGCCCTGGACGCCGGAGGCCCGCTGACCAGGCAGGCGCTCCGGGCGGGAGACATCGGCGCGGCGCTGCTCTTCACCACCGATCCGGCCATCCGGGTCATGCACCTGGTGGAACTGGCCGACAACCGGGACCTGCAGTCGGCCGAGAACGTCATTCCCGTCCTCCGCCGGGCTACGGCCGACCGGTACGGTCCCGGGCTGATGGCCGCCCTGGATGCGGTGTCCGCGCGGCTGTCCACGGACGCCCTCACGGTCCTGGACGCCCAGGCCGAGCTGGACGGCCGCGACCCGCGGGCGGTGGCCCGGAGCTGGCTGCGGGAACAGGGACTGCTCAGCGCGGGGACCTCGTGAGCGACGCCAGGGCGATCTCCGGCGTCCGGCGGACCAGACGGCAGCGCCGCCCCTCCGGCACGCCTCCGCCGCTGCCCCGCCGGATCGGCCCGAGCGCCACGGCCTGGCTGGCGCTCGCGGCCATCCTGGTGAGCGCCGCGTTCCTGGTCTCCGAGCGCACCCCCTGGCAGCGGGCCGGCGACCAGGCCAGCACCTGGCTGCTGCGGCAGCTGGCGGCCGTCCGGACGCCCGGGCTGACCGGCGCGGCCGACTGGATCAACACGACCGGCTCGACCTGGCACCCGGCCATCGGGGTGGTCGTGGGCCGGGTCGACGCCGCTCCGGCTGACCGTCGAAGGCGACCCGGGCCGGTACCTGTTCGGCAAGCTCTACACCCTGGGCCACGTCCGTGCGGATCGCTGGTACAAGCTGTGGCGCACCGTCCTGTACGGCACCCTGGAAGACGAGCACCCGTTCCATTCGGTGCGGCAGCTGGCTCAGTACGAGGACTACGTGCTGCGGCTGCTGCGGGACGCCGGGGTGCGCAGCGCCACGCCCCACGGAATCGTGGAGATCACGCCGGAACGCGAATACCTGCTCGTCACCGGGTTCTTCTCCGGAGCCGTCGAGCTGGGCGAGGCCGAGGTCGACGCCGCAGATGAACAGGGCCTCATCGACCAGGGGCTGCTGCTGATCAGGAAGCTGTGGGATGCCGGCCTCGCGCACCGGGACATCAAGCCGGGCAACCTCATGGTCCGCGACGGGGAACTCTTGCTGATCGACGCCGCCTTCGCCCAGGTCCGCCCGTCGCCCTGGCGGCAGGCGGTGGACCTGGGCAACATGATGCTGGTGCTCGCGGTACGTACCGACGCCGAGCGGGTGTACCGCCGCGCGCTCGATTACTTCACGCCCGATGAGCTGGCGGAGGCCTTCGCCGCCACCCGGGGGGTGGCCAGCCCGACCCAGCTGCGCGCGTTCATGAAACGGGATCCGCGCGACCTCCTCGGCGAGTTCCGCGCCCTGGCGCCGCCGCGGCGGCCGATCGGGCTGCAGCGCTGGGGAGCCCGGCGGATCATCGTCGCCGCGGCGATTATCGGCGCCGCCCTGCTGGCGATCGACCTCGCCGTCGACGCGCTCACCAATGCGATTAACACCAGGACCGCCGCCCCGTCCTGCGGCACCGGCCACTCCATGATCCTGGCCGCGCAGGCGGTACCGTCGTCGGCGCTGCTGCCGTGCCTCGCGGCGCTGCCGTCGGGCTGGACCGCCGGAGCCGCCGAAATCACGAACGGCCGGTCCCTGTTCTGGCTGGACTCCGATCAGGCGGGCCCGCGAGCGGTCACCGTCACCCTGACCGCCACGTGCCGCACCTCCGGGGCGGTGCGGATCCCGTCCGACCAGGCCGGAGCGGAGCGCTTCGAGCGTCCGCTGAGCCTGCAGCCGCGGTTCACGCTGACGCGGATGTACACCTTTGCTGGCGGATGTGTCACCTACCAGTTCAGCTTCATCCCAGGTGCGGCCCCCCTGCTGGCCATCCCGGTCGACACCGCGGTCGCGTTCGAGCCGAGAGCCGATCTGGTCCGCCAGGTCCGGCGGACCGAGGGCCTGGCGCTGTGCGGGCGCGGGGCGCCGTGCTAGATCCCGGACGGTTGTGTCCGTTGCCGGCCACGGCTTCCAGGCTTAGCGTGGGGTGCAGGGAACCTGCATGGGTGCTGCAAGGTCGGCCGGGGGGCTGCGCGGCGAGCTGACCGAGTTCGTCGGGCGGCGAGCCGAACTCGCCCAAGTCCGGGACGCGCTGGCGCGCGCCCGGCTGGTCACGCTGACCGGGCCGGGAGGGATCGGCAAGACCCGGCTGGCGCTGCAGGTAGCGGCCGGGGCGGGACGGGCTTTCCGGGACGGGGTGTGGCTGGCCGAGCTGACCGGGCTGCGGGATCCCGGACTGCTGGTGGCCGAGGTGGCGCGGTCGCTGGGGCTGTCGGACAAGTCGGCCCGGTGGGCGGTGGCGTCGCTGGCGGATTACCTGCAGGCCCGGCAGCTCCTGCTGGTGCTGGACGGGTGCGAGCACCTGGCCGACGCGTGCGCGGTCATGGCGGACGTGCTGCTGCGGGGATGCCCGGAGCTGCGGATTATCGCGACCAGCCGGCACGTCCTCGGGGTGGCGGGCGAGGTCACGGTCGCGGTCCCGCCGATGACAGTGCCGGCCGAGGACAGCCCGAACGGGCCGGAGGACCTGCTCGGATACGAGGCGGTGCGGTTGTTCGCGGAGCGCGGTGCGGCTGTGCTGCCAGGCTTCGCCGTGGACGAGGACAACGCTGCCGCGGTGGTGAGGGTGTGCCGGGAGCTGGACGGAATCCCGCTGGCGGTCGAGCTGGCCGCGGTGCGATTGCGATCGCTGTCGCCGGGGCAGATCCTGGACCGGCTGGACGCCCGGTTCCAGCTGCTGTCCGGCGGCGGGCCGGCCGGCCAGCCGCACCACCGGACGCTGCAGGCGGCGCTGGCGTGGAGCTATGAGTTGCTCGCCGACGGGGAGCAGGCCATGTGGCGGCGGGTGTCGGTGTTCGCCGGGTCGTTCGACCTGGATGCCGCCGAGGCGGTCTGCGCGGTGGGCCGGCTCGCCGCCGGGCAGATCGCCGACCTGATCGACGCGCTGGTGGCCAAGTCGATCCTGCTCCGCGAGGGTCAGGGCACGGCCCGGTACCGGCTGCTGGACACCATCCGCGAGTTCGGGCTGGCCAGGCTGCGCGGCCTGGGCAACGAGCGTAGGCTCCGGCGGCGGCACCGGGCATATTACGCGGCGCTGGCCGCTCGAAAGGAGGCCTTCGGTCCCGGCCGGGCCGAATGGATCGCCGCGCTCGATACCGATCACGAGAACCTGCGGGCCGCCTTGCGATTCTGCCTGTCCGACCCGGCGGAGGCGGCCGCGGGCGCGCAGATCGCCTGTGACCTGTGGCGGTACTGGGAAGCCCACGGGCACCTCACCGAGGGCCGGCGCATCCTGGCGGCGCTCCTGGATCAGCTCGGCCCGGCCTCTCCGGCCCGGCCCCGGACCCTGTGGACCGCCGGGTTCCTGGCGCAGTTCCAGGGCGACATCCCCGCCGCCAGGAGGCTGCTCGAGGCGTCCTTGTCCGCAGCCCGCCAGGCGGGCGACGTGAACGCGGAAGCGTGGGCGCTGAGTTTCCTCGGCTGGGATGTGTACTACGACGGCGATGCCGAGCGGGGGCACGCCCTGGCCCGGACCGCGCTGCGCCTGCACCATGAGGCCGGTGATCACCGGGGGGTGGTGATGGCATTGATGCAGATCGGCTACATCCACCTATGCGCCGGTGAGACGGAGCCGGCCGCGGACTGGTTCACCAGGTGCGCCGCCGCGTGCACCGCTAGCGGCAACGCCTGGTACCACGCCTACACGCGGTGGGGCCTCGCGGTCGTCGCCGTGCTCCGCGGCGATCACGAAGGCGCCGGCCCCCTGGCCTGCGTCGCGCTGCGCGGCATCCGCGGCATGGATGACGCCATGGGGGTGGTCCTCTGCCTCGACGCGCTGGCCTGGATCGCCGCGGCAGGCCACGAGGCGGTCCGGGCCGTCACCCTGACCGCGGCGGCCGAGGGGGCCTGGGCGGCTATCCCGGCTACGCCGGCCGGTCCGCTCCGCGCGCATCATGACGAAGCGCTCCGGGTGGCTCGCGCGGCCTTGCCCGGCGCGGAATACCGGGCGGCGTTCGCTCAGGGCAGCGAGATGGACCCGGCCGAGTCCGTCGCGTTCGCCCTGGGGGAACAGGCTCAGCCGCGGCCGGACGCGCGCCGGGCAGGTCCCGGCCAGCTCACGCGCCGGGAAGGAGAGGTGGCGGCGCTGGTGGCCCGCGGCCAGTCCAACGGCCAGATCGCGGCCAGCCTGGTCATCTCGGTTCGCACGGTGGAGACCCACGTGCAGCACATCATGGACAAGCTCGGCTACAGCACCCGAGCGCAGATCGCCGCCTGGTCGGCGGCCCGCTCGCCCGTGGCCTGAACGGTCGGGCCCCGCTACCTGGCCTGGAGGTGGGGCGATGGAGGCAGGGAGGCTGCCCGGAGAACTGACCGAGTTCGTCGGGCGACGGGCCGAGCTGGCCCGGGTCCGTGACGCGCTGGAGGGCGCCCGGCT
>Ga0335076_10002127_pt1 | contig 19577 bp, 21 predicted proteins | sample Lox_Sample_25_FD_206717 | JGI IMG/M metagenome (GOLD analysis project Ga0335076, IMG submission 206717) | Soil microbial communities from Loxahatchee National Wildlife Refuge, Florida, United States - Lox_Sample_2.5 | ecosystem: Environmental > Terrestrial > Soil > Wetlands | place: USA...
GCGATCATGGAGCAGATCGACGCCTCCCTGACCCGGCTCGGCACCGACTACGTCGACTTGTACCAGATCCACCGCTTCGATCCCGACACCCCAGCCGCCGAGACGATGGAGGCTCTGCACGACATCGTCAAAGCCGGCAAGGTCCGCTATCTCGGCGCATCGTCCATGTACGCATGGCAGTTCGCCAAGCTGCAGCGCGCCGCCGACCAGGGTGGCTGGACCCGGTTCGTATCCATGCAGAACCAGTACAACCTGCTGCGCCGCCAAGATGAGCCGGAGCTGATGGCCATGTGCGCCGACACTGGCGTAGGCCTCGTGCCCTATTCCCCGCAAGGCAAGGGCCGCCTGGCACGTCCCTGGGGCCAGCAGTCCACCCGGTCCAGCGTTGACCATGTCGTGCAGGCCTTCGATTCACCGCTGGACGAACCCGTCGTCAACGCAGTGCAGAAACTTGCCGAGGCCCGCGGCGTCACTATGGCCCAGATCGCGCTGGCGTGGGTGCTGCGCAATCCGGCCATCTCCGCCCCGATCGTCGGAGCGACCAAGCAGCATCACCTGCCCGAAGCCGCCGCCGCACTCGACCTGACCCTGACCGACGAGGAAGCCGTCACGCTCGAAGAGCCGTACACCAGCCACGGCCCGTCCTGGTACTGATCGAGAGGGACCAGCATTGGAGCTCAAACCCATCAGCCCCACCGCCAAAGCGCCGGCGCAGAACTTCACCGGCGACGTCTACGTCAACCAGATCAAGAATCCCGACGAACCATCGCGCCTGATCGTCGGATATGTCCGCTTCACCCCCGGCGCGCGCACCAACTGGCACTCCCACGCGCTCGGCCAGACCCTGCACTGCGCCGACGGCATCGGCCTGGTCGTCACCCGCGACGGCACCGTCATCCGAATGCGCCCCGGCGATACCGTATGGACACCGCCCGGCGAAGAACACTGGCATGGCGCGACCACGGGAAACATGATGTGCCACTTCGCCATGCTCGAAGGCGACGGCAGCGGCGACGGCACCACATGGCTCGAACCCGTCACCGACGAGCAATACAAGACTGCTAACCAGCAGTAGGCCGCCCGTTATCGGCCCCGCTTCTCCCGAGCGCGGTGCTGGGAACCTCGATCGGGTACGGATGGGCACGGCGTCTCCGCTATGCCGCGTGCAGCGCATAAGTGGCAAGCACGTCAGCCGGACATCCGTAGGCAACCCAGAAACCTTGTCTGACCTGCATAAATAAGAGCGGGCGAAGGGAATCGAACCCTCATGACCAGCTTGGAAGGCTGGGGCTCTGCCATTGAGCTACGCCCGCGCTGCCGGGGTGGGCTTGCGAGATGACCCGCCGCCCGCCACGTCAACACGGGTAGCGTACCGGCTCTCCGGGACAGCCGGGTGAACTGGACTCGAGCGCGCAGGGCCAGGTGCGAGGGTCCTGCCGGCGCGGGATAATGGAGACCGAGGTGGCTGAAACCCGTACTGGACCGCGCGTTAAGCGTGCGGAAGCCAGGTCGGCAGGTAGGCTACCGTCGGCTGAGCGGGATGTGGCGCAGCTTGGTTAGCGCGCCTGCTTTGGGAGCAGGAGGCCGCCGGTTCGAATCCGGCCATCCCGACAAACATGCAGTTCAGAGTGCCTACGGCAGGCCGCCAAGGTTGCTTCCAAGATCGTTTGCGTGAGTCCCGAACGGAGCGGGGGGCTTGACACCTGGGCTTGACACAGATTCCGCATCGGCTGGTTCCGCCGACCAGGTGAGCCCAGGGCGGCCGGTCAGGCGGATCCGGGCAACGAGCCGGTGCCCAGGGCGCATGGCTGCCTCGATGAGCCGGGGATCGACGCGGCCGAGCCCGAGCTTGCTGCCACGGATCAGCCGCATCGTGCCGTCGCTGCGCGCATCGCCCCAGGCGAGAAATAGGTGGCGGTCGGTGCGGTCCCCACGCACATTCGGGCCGCTGTAATCGAAGCCGTCCGCGTCGCGCCGTACGGTAACGAGTGCCTCCCAGCGCGCCGACGCCGCGTCGCCGGGCACCGGCTCGGTGGCCAGCCACGGCTTACCCGGCACGGCCAGCGCGGGCCGCTCCGTCCTCTTGGCGGACAGCGCGATATGCACGTTGTGGTGCTCCCCGCCCGCCTCCGCCGGCCAGCTAAGCCCGGGCAGGCTGACCGCCTCGATCAGTATGGTAAGTGTGCCCAGCTTTGGCGCCGGGCGCCGGGCGGGACGCCGGGGCGGAGGCGGTGCCGCGTTCTCCTGATAGGCCCTCCGCAGCCAGCCGAGGACGTCGGCGTCGACGTCTTCGGGCCGGGTCAGGGCGATCCGCACCGTCGCGGCGCCGAGGTCCCGCGCGGCGAGCAGGCGGCCGCCGGGATGCTCGTGGTCCAGCCGCAGGCCGAGGTCCACGCGGCTCTTGGTCGTCGCCTGGATCACGGCGAAGGTGCGGCGGGGCGTGGCGAGGCTGACGCATGTCTTGCGGGCCTGCACCGTCGCCGGGCCGAGCGCGGGTAGCACCGCCAGCACCGCGTCGAGTAGGGACCGAAGCTGCGGACGGTCGGCGTACTGGCTTGCGACCAACACATTCGCGATGGCCGCCTCGGTGGAGCCCGGGTCCTCACGGGAGCGTTCATCGGCGGTGGGCGGTGCTGCCTGCGCACGCTGACGGTCCACCCATCCAACCTACCGAACCAGGAGGCGGCGGCCCGCGACGTAGTGTGGCCGTCCGTCGTTGGCTGGCATGGCTGCCCCCTGGTGCTACGGGGCGGTTAGTGCTGGCGGGCTGCGCGGAGCCAGGCTTGGGCGCCCATCTGGACCGCTTCCCACGGGCTGCCGAGGGGTGGGGTGTAGGACAGGTCGAGATCGCTGAGGCCGTCGATGATCATGCCGTGGAAGATGGCGGTGGCGGCGATGTCAATGCGCTTGGCGATCTCGGCGTTCTTGTGGCCGAACAGCTGCATGCCCAGCAGCCGCCGGGAAACCCGGTCGCCGGTGACGCGCATCTGGATCCGGTGGCTGCCGGGGTAGTAGGCCTTGTGGTCGTCGGCTTCGGAGCCGACGGTGACCGGGTCGAACCCGGCCGCGGTGGCTTCGTGGTCGCGCAGGCCGGTGCGGGCGGCGGCCTGGTCGAAGATCTTGACGACCTGGGTGCCGAGGCTGCCCGCGAACTCGCGATTGCCACCGAGGGCGTTCTCCCCGGCGACCCGGCCCTGCTTGTGGGCGGTGGTGCCGAGCGGCAGGTAGGTCTCGCCGAGCAGCCGGTGGTGGGTGACCACGCAGTCGCCTGCGGCGAACACATCGGGCAGGTTGGTGCGCATGCCGCTATCCACCGCGATGGCGCCCCGGGCACCCAGGCCGGCCCCTGCGTCGGCCGCGAGTTCGGTGTCGGGCCGGACCCCGACGACCACCAGGACCACGTCGGCTGTGCGGGTGACCGGGGAGCCGTCCGCCGCGGTGGCTTCTACTTGCAGGCGCCCGGCGGCGCCCGTGGCGGCCGGGCTGATCCGCTTGACCGTGGTGCCAGTCAGGACTTCCACGCCGCGCCTGGTCAGCTGAGTATGGACGTGCGCGCCGAGCTGCGGGTCGACGGTGGGCAGCACCTCGGGCAACTGTTCCATCTGGATGACCCGTAGGCCGCGGGTGGTGAACGCGTCGGCCATTTCCAGGCCGATGTACCCGGCGCCGACGATCACCGCGGATGCGGGCGCCGCTTCCTCCAGGGTGCGCATGAGAGCAAATGTGTCGCCCATGGAGTGCAGCAGGTGCACGCCCTCGGTGGGACCGAGCTGGTTCAGGCCAGTGATGGGGGGCCGGACCGGGATGGCGCCGGTGCCGACGATGAGCTTGCCGTAGCTGAGTAGTTCCTCGGTCCCGTCGGCTGCGGTGACCAGGAGCTTGCGGCCGGCCACGTCGATGCGGCGGGCGGTGGTGTCCAGCCGGAGCCGCATCCCGGTGGCTTCGAGGTCGGCGGTGGTGCGGTGGGCCAGGTTACCCCAGTGCGTCACTTCCCCGGAGACGTAGTAGGGGATGCCGCAGATGGAGAAGTTCGGGTAGGCATCCGCGACCACTACGGTCACTTCGGCGCTGGGGTCGAGTTCGCGGGCCTGCAGCGCGGCGGAGACCCCGGCGTCGCTGCCGCCGATCATCACCAGGTGCATGACTGGTTCCCTTCCGGGTTGGCTGCTCAGTGCGGCTGGCGCGAGCCCGCGGCGCGGCCGGGTGGCCCGGAAACACCGTCGTGGCTCGCGGGCGATGCGGTTTGGGCGCTGCCGTGCGGGACGACGATGCTGGCCGCCTGCGCGGAGGTCAGCCGGGGATACAGCGCCCGGATGACCACGACGGCCAGGCCGCCGCCGATGATCTGGGCGGCGATGAACGCCGGGGCAGAGGCGGGGGCGATCCCAGCGAAGGTGTCGGAAAACATCCGGCCCACGGTGATGGCGGGATTGGCGAAGCTGGTCGATGACGTGAAGAAGTAGGCCGCACCGATGTAAGCACCGACCGCCGCGGGGGCGGAGGCGGCGCGGCCGGACCGGGCCAGGGCGAAGATCACCAGGATCAGGCCGAGGGTGGCGATCACCTCGGACAGGAAGTGCGCGGGCGTGGCCCGGTGCTTGGTGGAGATGCTGACCGCGGCCTGAGCGAACATCAGGTTCGCTGCCACCGCCCCGGCGATGCACCCGGCCACCTGAACGGGCAGGTAGGCGGCGGCGTCCCGCCAGCGCAGCCCACCGAACGCGGCGTCAGCGAATGACACCACCGGATTGAAATGCGCCCCCGACACGGGGCCGAACATCAAGATGATGGCGAACAGCCCCGCCGCCGTCGCGGCGGCGTTCTCCAGCAACTCCAGGCCCGTCTCACCAGGGGACAGGCGCTGCGCGGCTATACCGGAGCCGATCACGATGGCGGCCAGGAACGCGCTGCCCAGCAGCTCGGCCAGCAGCCGCCGCCACAGCGCGGCCGGGCCTGGGTCTGGTGTTCTGGTCACAGCGTCATCTTGACGCAGTCCAGCTAGCTCAGTCAACATTGAGTCAATGAATGTTGAGGTAGCTCAAGACCTGGCCAGGCGGACCGCCGTACACGCGGCGCTAGCCGACCCGGCCCGGCTGCGGATCACCGACGCGCTGTACGACGGGGACGCGTCACCGAAGCAACTGGGCGCGATGCTAGTCATGCCGTCCAACCTGCTGGCCCACCACCTCCGGGTACTGGAGCAGGCCGGGATCATCACCCGCCGCCGGTCCGAAGGCGACCACCGCCGCAGCTATCTGCAGCTGATCCCCGGGACACTGGAAGCGCTGGCCGGGCCAACCGCAGGGACTGCACCCCGGGTGCTGTTTGTGTGCACGGCCAACTCTGCCCGCTCGCATCTCGCTGCGGCGCTGTGGCGCCGGGCCAGCAGCATCCCGGCGGCCTCGGCCGGCACCCACCCGGCGGCGGCGATCGACCCGGGCGCCATCGACGTGGCCGCCCGGCACTCCCTGCCGCTGCCCCGCCGGCGACCCCGCCACATCGCTGAGGTCCAGCACGACGGGGACCTTGTCGTCACGGTCTGCGACCTGGCTTACGAAGAACTCGGCGACCTGGCGGCGGTGCACTGGTCCGTTCCCGATCCGGTTCCGGATGGCGACCCCGGCGGCTTCGACGCGGCGCTAGCCGAACTTGTCCGCCGCGTGGAATGCTTCGCGCCGCGCCTGGCAGCTTCCTAGCACCTGGAACGCATGTCCGCGGTGCTCGCCCTGGGTACCTGATGATCCGCCGGGGATGAGCCGGGCCGGCCCGGCCGATGATCCGCTGGGCCCGTCTAGTGTGTCCGCGGTTTCTAGCAGCACCGGGTCTCTGCCTGGGCGGGCTGGCCGGTGTGGCCGCCCGGGCCGCCGCAGCACTCAGGGCCGTGGCCTTCGCCGTAGAACGTTGGGCTGTCGGCCAGGACGGTGTAGATCTCCCAGGACTCGCCGTTAGGGGCACCCTGGACCCAGAGCTTGTCCTGCTGGGCGTAACAGCAGGTGGTATCGCACTCCTCGACCGCCGCGAGCCCGGCCTCGGCCAGCCGTGCCTGCTCGGCCTCGACCGTACCGGTATCGGGCACCTCGACGCCGAGGTGGTTGAGGCTGCCGCCCTGGCCAGGGTTTTCCAGCAGGACCAGCTTGAGCGGCGGCTCGGCGATGGCAAAGTTCGCATACCCGGGCCGGATCTTGGCCGGCTTGGTGCCGAACAGCTTGGTGTAGAACGTGACCGCTTCGCCGATGTCGTTGACGTTGAGGGCGAGCTGGAGCCGGCGGGACATGACAGGACCTCCCGAGGACATTGATGACTGTCTATGTCTTCTTCCGCTGCCGAGTTTGCCACAAGACATCGAAGTATGTCAATATAGATGAATGTCGAAGTCTGTAGCCGTGCTGAGCCAGCCGGACACGGGTGAATGCTGCACCCCTGGGCCGCAGCTGACTTTGCCGTCCCAGCAGGGTGATGAGTCTGTGTGCTGCGCGCCGCTTTCCCAGGAGCCGCTCTCCGTGGAGCAAGCCGAGCAGGTCGCGCCGCTGCTGAAGGCACTGGCCGACCCGGTCCGGCTCCGGTTGATGTCCCTGGTCGCCTCGCACGAAGGCGGCGAGGCGTGCGTCTGCGATCTGACGGACGCGTTCGACTTGTCCCAGCCGACGATTAGCCATCACCTCAAGGTGCTGCACGACGCCGGGTTGCTGGGCCGGGAGAAGCGCGGTGTATGGGTCTACTACCGGGTGCAGACCGAAGCCCTGGCCACCCTCGGCCTGCTGATCGGCTCCCGCTAGGGCGGGTCAGTGCACATTTAGGGTGATGATCCCGGCGTCCGCCAGGCCGTCGAGGATCAGCTGCACGGCGATCGCGGCGATGAGGAAGCCGAAGACCTTTTCGGTGACCAGCATGCGGCTTTCGTCTAGCTTGTCGCTGACCCTGTTCGCCCAGCGGAACACCACGACGTCTATCGCCAAAACGAACGCGAGGATGGCGATGGCGACGGCAAGCACGCTTATCGACTTGGCTTCGGCAGAGATGGTCACCAGGCCAACGATGCCTACCGGGTTGAGCAGGTAGGGCACGGCCAGCGGGAACTGTGCCAGCTGCATGGGGTCTTTACCCGCGGTGTGCTGGCTGTCGCTGCCTTGCCCGAGGACCATCCATACCGCGAGCACGAGCAAGATCACGCCGCCGGCGATCGACAGCGATGCGATCGTGAAGTGCAGCAAGGTGCGCAGCAGTTCGCCGAGCACGATCAGGGCCAGCGCCACCACCGCCGCGGTGACCAGCATTTTGCGCTGCACGCGCCGCTTGGTGGCTGGGTCCAGGGAGGCGGTGATCTCCAGGAAAGGGACGAGCGCGAGCTTGGGCCCGATGCCGATTAGCAGCAGCAGAAACGTGTCGATTGTGCCAGCCGCGGTGATCGACGCCTCGTCCATCCGCCAAGTGTGCAGGAAACGGACCGTCCGTACCTAGCGGAAGCCCTGGGTGTCTGGGGTGCTCAGCCGCCTAGTCCCTCGCACGGGCCGCTCTCTGCTGCCAGTTTCCGATCCAGTTCGTCGAGGCTGTGCGCGACCAGGATCTCTTGTGCGGTGGGCGTCGGCCGCCGGATGGCGATGAAGCTGGCGGGCTCGGCTACCTCAATCTGCCAGGTCGCACCGTACCTGGTCAGGATCTCGGCCATCGTCCTGACCGGCGCAGTGGCGGGGCGGGCTTGGGTTAACGGCGCGACGTGTGGCTCAGAGTGTCGATGCATGGTGGCAGCATATGCTACTCGACTATACTCGACTACTGTCGATTACTCACGACGCATCATGATCATGGGCGTGAGCGGACGGGTACGTTCTCGCGTGTGGCAGAAGATCCACGTGCCTACGTCCGCATAGCGGCACTGGTGCGTGCCCAGATCGAGTCCGGTCAACTGACCCCTGGCCAGCCGGTGCCCTCGATAACGACCCTGGTCCAGGAGCACGGGGTGGCTAGGCAGACGGCCGCCAAGGGCCTGCGGTTGCTGGAGTCCGAAGGCCTGCTGTACCGGGTACCAGGGCTGGGCTACTACGTGACCGAGCGTTAGCCGGGCAGACCGGCTCAGTCCTCGGCCTGAGGCTGGCGCTTGTGCAGCCCGCGGTCCGGGGCCGACCAGGTAAGGCTCAACGGGGGAGATCCCGGGTGACCACTACATCCGCGGCGGCTCGGTGTAGCGGCGCTGCTCGGTCACCTCGGTGGCCGCCGCCTGCCGCCGCCGCACGTACATCAGGCCGATGGCAAAGCACAGGGTGGCGGCTCCGCCGATCATCAGAATCACGCCGATGACCTGCAGGTCGACGTTCTTCGGGGTCCAGGTGACGGCGAAGCGAAGGATCGCGCCGATGATGATCAGGGCAATGCTTCCGCCAATGGTCACTGACGGCCTCCTTCCAGCTCACCCCACACCGCCCCGGCGGACGTCACATAGCCCGTGGTCCATGCCACATGACGCGATGCCACCCGCCTGGCGGCTTATGCCTTGATGGACTATTGCGGGCTGGGCCGCCGGCTGCCTCACCCGCGGCGGGTGAGGCAGCCGGCCTCACCCGGAGCCAGGCTAGAGCGGTCCTGTCCGACCAGGCGATCTGCCCTGCCCATGACGTCAGTATTCGCCCAAATCCCTGAACCAGGCGGAATTCTGGCCCCGTCCTGGCCTGGCTCATCCTGGCCGACTTTCACCCGGTCCGGGGGAGGCGGCTACCCGGCCGGCTCAGCGACGGTGAACAAGCCTGCCGCCGAGGGGCACCCGCAACCGGGGGGCACAGGTGCCCAACGGCGGCAGGCTTGCCCAGGGTCCCGGCCGCAGGAGGTGGACGGATGTCTGAGGTCGGTGGTAACGCACCAGATGGAGTGTCCGAAGTCGGTGGCAACCCACCAGACGGGAAGACCTCTACTTCCACCAGCCTGACCGGCGACGAGCGAGCCGAACTCGAGCGGCTCCGCGCGGAGAACGCCGAGCTGCGCAGTAAGTCGGCCGAGCCACCGCCACCACCTAAGCGCCGCAAGGGCGGCTGGCGCGCCCCGGTGTCCGCGGTGCTCATCGTGCTCGGCTGCATCCTGGCCCCGCTCTCCGTGATCGGGATCTGGACCGCGAACCAGGTCTCGAACACCAACCGATACGTGGAGAACGTGAGCCCGCTGATCCACGAGCCGGCCATCCAGGCGGCGCTGACCGACAAGATCAGCGCGCAGATCGATGCGCACCTGCCGATCCAGTCGCTCACCAATCAGGCGGCGAACACGCTGACTAGCAAGGGCTTCACCCGGGTCGGCACGTTGCTGCACTCCTTCTCCGGCTCATTGGCCAGCGCGGTGCAAGGCTTCATCCACACCCAGGTGGCCAAGATCGTCAAGAGCCAGCAGATGGCCAATTTGTGGGTCGAGCTGAACCGGAGGGTCCATGCCCAGTTGGTGAACGCGCTGTCCGGCCAGCACAGCGCCAACTCGGCCATCACCACCAGCAACGGCAAGGTGGTACTGAATCTCGGCCCGGTCATCACCTTGGTCAAGGCGAAGCTGGCGGCCAAAGGCCTCAGCATTGTCAATGCCATCCCCTACATCAACCCGCAGTTTGCCTTGTTCAACGACAAATACCTGGTCAAGGCGCAGTCCGGCTACCGGCTGCTGAACGACCTGAAGATCGTCCTGCCGATCGTCACGCTGCTGCTGCTGGGCGCCGGGATCTACATAGCCCGCGGCCACCGGCGGGCCACCGTCGGCGCCGGGCTCGGGCTGGCCGCGTCCATGCTGGTGCTCGGCATCGTGCTGGCCATCGCCCGGGGCATCTACCTGAACAGCGTGCCGAGCACCGTGCTGCCCAGCGACGCGGCCGCCGTGCTGTATGACACCCTGGTCCGGTTCATCAAGGACGGCCTGCGCATCTTGCTCGTCGTCGGCCTGATCGTGGCCATCGCCGCGTTCTTCACCGGGCCATCCGTCACCGCCGTCCGTACCCGCCAGGGGCTGAGCAAGGGCCTGGGCTGGCTACGGGGCCGCGGCGAGCGGGTCGGGCTGGACACCGGCCCGGTCGGCTCCTGGACGTACCAGCACCGCACCGCGCTGCGGATCAGCGCGGTGGCCCTGTTCGCCATCATCTTCGTGTTCCTGTCCACGCCGAGCGCCGCCTCGGCCATCATCCTGGCCATCCTGCTACTGGTGGTGCTCGGCCTGATCGAGCTCATCGGGCGCCCCCCAGCGCAGGCCCACGCGGCCGGTACCGGCGGCAGCTAGCTCGATGGTTGCCCAGGCGGCTGGGCTGGCCGTGCTCGCCGCGATCTCGCCGACCGCGCTGCTGGTCGCGGTGGTGTACCTGGGCGCGGCCCGGCCCCGGCAGACCCTGCTCTTCTACCTGATCGGCGCGCTGCTGATGAGCACCGCGATGGCCGCGGTGGTGCTGGTACTGCTGCGGTCCGGCGGCTTCAGCCTGCCGCACCACCGGACACCGCGTTACGGACTGCGGCTGGGTCTGGGCGTCCTGCTGACGCTGGTCGGGCTGATCCTGGTCCGCCGCAAGCCGAAGCCGCCTGACCCGGGCAGGCCGCAGAAGGGGCTGACCGCCCGGCTGATCGCCAACCCGGCCCCGTACACCGCGTTCGCGGCCGGCATCCTGATCTTCGCGCCGGGCGTGACGTTCATCGCCGCGATCCAGGTGGTGGCGACGTCCAAGGCCAGCCTGGATGCGACCATCACCGCGCTGGCGGTGATCGTGGTCATCAACGTCTCGCTGGTCTGGCTGCCGCTGCTCGCCTTCCTGGCCGCGCCCGGGCCGACTACTCGCTGGCTGGTGTCGTTCAACACCTGGCTGCGCCGGCACGGGCGGCTGATCCTGGCCCTGGCCATGATCGCAGCCGGGCTCATCGTGGCCATCAACGGGCTGATCGGCGTCATCAGCAAGTGAGGGCTCGGGTAACCGGGCCGTCACGGACCGGGATCGATTCACCCAGCCGGGGCGATGCGGCCCGCCGCCGCAACGGGCAAGCCTGGTAACTGCCCTGGCAGCAAAGGGGGTCGCGGCGATGAGCGACACACACGCGGACACCAGCCCAGGCACCGACCGGCCCACCGGATACCGGGCCCGGCGCGCGGCCAGACCGAGCGGCTGGGTGGGCTGGGTCATCTTCGCCAGCGTGGTGATGATCACGCTTGGCCTGTTCCACATCATCGACGGCCTGGTCGCCATCTTCGAGAAGGGCTACTACCTGGTGACCAGCAGTCATCTGATGGTGCACATCGGCTACGCGGCCTGGGGCTGGGTGCACCTGGCCATCGGCGTGGTGTTCCTGCTGGCCGGCTTCGGCGTGCTGGCCGGGCTGCTCTGGGCCCGGGTGATCGGCATCGCGCTGGCGGTGGTCAGCGCCATCGTCAACCTGGCCTTCCTGGCCGCCTACCCGGTGTGGGGCGTCATCCTGATCGCCCTGGACATCGTGGTCATCTACGCGCTGGCCATGCACGGCCGGGAGATGAAAGCGATCTGACCGGCTACTGGCCAGGCGGTGCCGGCCGGCCCGGCCGGCCGGCCCGCCGCCGCGCCGTGCCCGGTGGCCGGAGCCCGATCAGCCCGGACGACCCGGGCCGCCGGGTGCTGGCCCGCCGCGCGCCGGCCGGGGTGCTGGCCCGCGGGGCCGCAGCTGGGGTGCTGGCCGGCGGGGCCGCAGCTGGCCCGGGAGCCGCGTGGTCAGCCGCCCGGGCCGCGCTGCGGTAGCCCGCGACCAGCCGGGCGACCAGGGTGGCCAGGAAGATCTGCCCGGTGATGGCCTCAATCACCGCGACGGCCTGGCCGCCGCTGGCCGCCGCGGTGTAGTCCCCGTAGCCGGTCGTGGTCAGCGTGATGAAACTGAAGTACTGGAAGGTCCGGGTATCACCCGTCCGCCCGTTCGCGAAGAAGGTGTTTCCGCCGAAGCGGTACATGGCCGCGTAGAACGCGGCGAACATCAGGCCCAGGATCAGGTATGCGCTGATCGCCCCATAGATGCTCTGCAGGGTGATCTCGGGCCGGGCCAGCACCCGGTGCACGATGAGCACTGCGGCGAGCAGCAGGATCAGCGCGGTCCATACATTGGCAACGCCAGCGCCTGGCCCATCGGTATCCACCAGCAGCAGCACCGCCGCCAGCACCGAACCAGCCAGCACGACGATGGTGGCGATCCGGATGGCCCGTGGCCCCAACTGGCCGTTCCGCAGCGCAATCAGCACCACTGCCAGGAACAGCAGTATCTGGAACGTGCTGATCAGGATGCCCTTGGTGAACGCGGACAGCAGGTAGGTGAAGAGCAGGATCAGCAGCAGCACGCCGGTCCGCTCCAGGTGGCCCGCCCAGCGCCCGGCCAACGCGGGGTGCGGATCCAGCCGGGTCGTCATGTTGCCAGCCTGGGCCGGGCGGATGAGCTTGCGCTTCACCCGCCCGGGGTGGCCCGGCTGCGGATTCGGTCAGCTCGACTTCTGGCCGTGCAGGGCCTCCTGCAGCTCCTGCTCGCCTTCCTTGGACAGCGAGGACTTGAGCACGGTGCCGCCGAACTTGCTCAGTGCCTCGGTCGCCTTGTCCGGGGTCACCTTCTCCACCATCAGGAACAGTGCCGAGGTGCCCGGCTTGAGCAGCCCGCGCACCTGCTCCTGGAACTCGCGGTCGATGCCCGACTTGGTGATTTTCCCCATCAGCGCGCCCATGCCGGCGCCGATGGCCAGGCCGAAGAACGGGATGAAGAACAGCAGGCCGAACAGCAGCCCCCAGAACATCCCCCAGGTCGCCCCGGTGCCCACCGGATGGTGGCTGGTGTGCACGTGGAACTTGCCCTCCTTGTCGCGGACGATGACCGCGATCGCGTCAGGCTCGATGATGAGATCCTGGGCCAGTCGGCGTGCCTCATCGGCCGCCATCTCGGCCGTCCCCTCGTCGGGGTAACCAATGGCAATCAGGTCAGCCATGATGTCCTTCCCTCTCCGGATTAACGTCGCGGATACAGTCCACCGCCAGGCCGGGCCAGGCCGCCCCACCCCCAGGGGGTGAAGAGAACGGCAGGTAAGAGGCTGATGAACTCGGCTTCGGTCTCCAGCGCCGTCTTGATCTGGCCGAGCACCAGCCCCGGCCCCGGTAGCGCCGCGTAGGTGGCCAGCACCGCGCTGCGGAAGCTGGGGTGGATGGCGTCCCGGCCGAGCTGCTGGGTGATCCCCGCATCGGCCAGGCCGTCCGCCAGGCCGCGGCCGCTGGCGGCCAGCCGCAGCCGGGTACCGATGGCAGTCAGCCGCTGGTGCACCGACAGAATCGCGGCGCACGCCTCGTCGTCCAGGCTGGTGACCGGGCCCAGGTCAAGCACCACGGTGCCGACCGGGCAGCCGGAGTGCAGCACCCGGCGGACGATCGCGTCGGCCAGCCTGCTGCTCTGGCCGCCCTCCAGCGCGGTGGTCACGGCCAGGCAGGCGAGTTGTGCGCGGGCCTGCCGCGCGGCGGCCCGGGCCTTGAGCCGGCCGGAGATGATCGCGGTGACCCGCGCCGCCCGCTGGCCGAGCCCGCGGCCCGGCGCCTCGGGCGCGAGCAACGGCATGATGTGCGGACGGCTCATCTCAGCGGGCCTCCCGGACCGATGTCCCATACCCAGCGGCCGCCAGCCCATATGTGGTGCTGGCTCGGGGTTGACCGATATTCAGCCTCGCCGGGCGCGAGCCGCCACGCATCACCCAGACCGGGCGAATACGCGCCGATCAATCCATGCTCAGCGCAAGAGCCGTGTTGATCAGCTCGATGTGCGCGGCGGCCAGTGGATGGTTGCCCGCGAATCGTCTGCGCAACGGGTCGTAGCCCTCGGCCAGCAGCCCGACGTCATTGCACAAGCCGAGCACGGCGCTGAAGACCGCCCTGGCCGCGGTGAGCCGGCCGGCCGCGGCCAGGCTGCGAGCCAGCCAGAACGAGCCGGGCAGGTAGCCCACCGCGCTCGGCGGCAGTCCGTCGGCGTCGGTGTGGCCCTGGGCCTGGTAGCGCAGCAGCACCCCGCTGTCGTCCAGGTCCCGGCCGATGGCCTCGATGGTGCCGGCCAGCCGCGGGTCGGCGGCCGGCAGGAAGCCGAGCAGCGGCAACTGGAGCAGCGCGGTGTCCACTGCGGCGCCGCCGTACCGCTGGGTGAAGCTGCTCCGTTCCGGGTCGAAACCGCGGTCCAGCACATCGGCGTGCACCTGGGCGCGGAGCCGCCGCCAGCGGCCAGCGGGCTCCGGGTCGCCGAACCGGTCGATCATCGTCACCGCCGCGTCCGCGGCCGCCCAGACCATGACCTTGCTGTGCACGAACTGCCGCGGCGGCGCGCGCATTTCCCAGATACCCGTATCCGGCCGCTGCCAGCGGGCCTGCAGGAAGGAGACCAGGTCGGCCGGCTCGCCCGGCCCGGGCACGCCGGGCAGGCCCGCCGCCCGGGCGGTCAGCCGGGCGCGCAGCAGGTAGCCGAACGTGCCCAGTTCGGTCCGGGCCGCCGCGGCGTTGCCGATCCGTACCGGCTGGGCGCCCTGATAGCCGGGCAGCCAGTCGGCGTCCAGTTCCGGGATGCGCCGTTCCCCGGCCACCCGGTACACCGGCTGCGCGTGGGCGGCCGGGCCGGTCACCGCGTGACCGAGCCAGTCCATCAGGCGGCCGGCTTCGTGGTCCGCCCCGGCCGCCAGGAACGCGTCAAGGCCGGCCGCCGCGTCGCGGATCCAGCAGTACCGGTAGTCCCAGTTGCGCACGCCGGCCGGCTGCTGCGGCAGCGACGTGGTGGGCGCGGACAGCAGGCCGCCGGTGGGCTGGTAGCTGAGTGCCTTGAGCGTGATCAGTGAGCGGATCACCGCGTCCCGCCACTCGCCGCCGCAGCGCAGGCCCGCTATCCAGGCCTGCCACCAGCGCGCGGTCTGCGCGGCCAGCGCGCTGGCCGCGGGCCGGTCCGGGGCGGGCCGGTGGGCCCGGCGCCACACCGCGGCCACCGGCACCTGGTCGCCGCCTGCGACGCAGAACCGGGCCTGTACCGTGCCGCCTTCGGTGGCCACCCGCACCGGGCTGAACAGCCAGAGCGTGTGCGCGCCGGCGGTGAGCTGGGTGGCGCCGCCATGCCGCCGAACCCGAGGGGTGGTCTGCCCGTACTCGAACCGCGGGGCCAGCGTCATCCGCATGTCGACCTGGCCGGACACCCCCTCGATCAGCCGGATCAGCACCGGATCGGCGCCGCGTACCGGCATGCAGTCGGCCACCCGGACGGTGCCCGAGGCGGTGACGAACTCGGTCTCCAGCACCAGGCTGCCGGGCAGGTACCGGCGCCGGATCTGGCTGATGCCGCTGGCCGGGGCGATCTGCCAATGACCATTCCGCTCGTCGCCGAGCAGCGCCGCGAAACAGGCTTCGGAGTCGAACCGGGGCAGGCACAGCCAGTCGATCGAGCCGTCCCGGCTGATCAGCGCGGCCGTGTGCAGGTCACCGACGATTGCGTAGTCTTCGATCGGCGCCGGCATGCGCAGGCCTCCGGGTGGTCTGGTGTCGAAGGCTGTTCGCGCCAGGGTGGCTGGCCTACCGCTAATCGTCGTCATCCCCCACGGGTGACGCGCACGCAGCCGGGGCAGATGAGGGTAAGGGCGAAGCGGACGCCGGCCCTGCCCGGGCTTTGCCCGCGAGGGAGGTAAGAAGCTGATGACACAGCCAGAGAAGCCGGCCACGGCCGCGAAGAAGAGCGGATCGGCGCGCCAGGGCACGAAGACCACCGCGAGCCGCAGCAGCACCGCGGGCCGGAGCAGCACAGCCAGCCGCGGCACGACCGCGAGCCGCAGCACCACAAGCCGCAGCACCACAAGCAAGGCCAGCACGCCGGCCAGCACCCGCCGCGCCAGCACGACCGCGAGCCGTGGCACGACCGCGAGCCGGAGCAGCACGACCGCGAGCCGTGGCACGACCGCGAGCCGGAGCAGCACGCCGAGCCGCAGCACGGCCAGCCGGAGCAGCACCACCGCGAGCCGGGGCACGGCCAGCCGGAGCGGCAGCACGGCCAGCCGGCCCGCCACCGCGAGCCGCAGCACCACGAGCCGCAGCACCACGAGCCGCAGCACCGCGAGCCGGTCCAGAACGACGGCGAGCCGGCCCAGCACCAGCACCAGGTCCACAGCGTCCCGGAGCACGCCGGCCAAGTCCGCGGCCACCAGCGCGGCGGCTGGCAACGGGTCAGCGGCCGCCACCCGGGCGCCGAGCGGCGTGCCGGCCGGGGCCATCAAGGCCGTGGTCTTCGCGCGCAGCGACGCGACCGGCCTGGAGAAGCCGCCGCGGCGGCTCAGCCCGCAGGAGCGCCGGGTGCGCGGCAAGGCGGCCCGGGCCGAGGTGCCGCGGGAAAGCCATGCCACCTGGAAGCCGCCGGCCAACCGGCCCGACCCGGTGGCGCTGCTCGAGCAGCAGGGCAAGTCCCGGGTCCCTGACCTGGTCCCGGTCCGGTACGGCCGGATGATGGAGACCCCGTTCACCTACTACCGCGGCGCGGCGCTGCCGATGGCCAGCGACCTGGCGCACACCCCGGCCACCGGGCTCATCGTGCAGGCCTGCGGCGACGCGCACCTGTCCAACTTCGGGATCTTCGGGTCGGCCGAGCGCAAGCTGGTGTTCGACGTCAACGACTTCGACGAGACGCTGCCCGCCCCGTGGGAGTGGGACGTCAAGCGGCTGGCCGCCAGCCTGGAGGTAGCCGCCCGGGAGAACAACTTCCCGGCCAAGGACCGGAAGAAGATCCTGCTGGCCACGGTGGCCCGGTACCGGATGGCGATGCGCCAGTTCGCCGGAATGGGCAATCTGGACGTCTGGTACACGATGGTGGACGTCGACGAGCTGAGTAATCAGCTCGGCGGACTGCTGAAGCAGAGCCAGCGCAAGGCGCTGGACAAGGGGCTGGCCAAGGCGCGGACCCGGGACAGCATGCAGGAACTGCGCAAGCTGACCCACATCGAGGACGGGCAGCCCCGGATCGTGCCCGACCCGCCGGTCGTCGTCCCGCTCCGGGACCTGGTCGGACCGGATCAGTTCAGGGGCGACCTGGAGTCGGAGCTGCGCGGCATCGTCGGCCAGTACCACCGGACGCTGCAGCCGGACCGCCGGGTGCTGTTCGAGCAGTACGAGTTCGTGGACATGGCCCGCAAGGTGGTCGGCGTGGGCAGCGTCGGGACCCGGTGCTGGATCATCCTGATGCTCGGCCGGGACGAGTCCGATCCGCTCTTCCTGCAGGTCAAGGAGGCCGAGGAGTCGGTGCTCTGTGCCTTCGCCGGGGACAGCAAGTACACCAACCAGGGCGAGCGGGTGGTCAACGGGCAGCGCCTGATGCAGGCGACCAGCGACATCTTCCTCGGCTGGCAGCACGTGACCGGGCTGGATGGGAAGGAGCGCGACTTCTATGTCCGGCAACTGCGGGACTGGAAGTTCTCGCTCGACACGTCGGTGATGATCCCGCGCGGCATGCGGCTGTACGGCGAGCTGTGCGGGTACACCCTGGCCCGGGCGCACGCCCGGTCCGGCGACGAGATCGCGATCGCCAGCTACCTGGGCAACTCGGTGGCGTTCGACAACGCGATCGCCGAGTTCGCGGTGGCCTACGCGGACCAGAACGAGCGCGACTTCAAGGCGTTCACCGCGGCGATCACAGCCGGGCGGCTCACTGCCGAGCGCGGTGTCTAGCCGGAGCGCCGGTTGCTGCACGTGCGGGTGGTCAGCCCGGCCGAGCTGACCGGGAGCTTGGTAACCAGGCTGGCCGCCCACTCCGGCGTGCGCAACCTGGTGCTGCTCCGCGACACGGCACAGCTCCCCGACGGTGACGCGATCCAGTTCGATCTTTTGAACGCCAGTGCCAACCCGGTGCTGCACGACCTGCGCAGTCTTGGCCTGGACCAGCGTGGCTCGGTCACCGTCGGCGAGGTGAACATCGCGCTGGACGGGCCGCCCAGCCCGGCGGCGGAGCGCCGGTACGCGCGCCGGGAACAGGTGCCGGTGTGGGAGATGGTCGAGGGCACCATCCGGGCCAACGCCGTCTACCCGCCGAGCTTCTACCTGCTGCTGGTCATCGCCGGGCTGATCGCCGCGGTGGGCATCCTGACCAACTCACAGATCCTCATCGTCGGGGCCATGGTGGTCGGCCCGGAGTACTACGCGATCATCGCGGTGGCGCTGGGCCTGAGCACGGTCGGCGGCGGCCGGCGGGACTGGACCGTGGTCCGGGTCTCGCTGGCCGCGCTGTGCTACGGCTTCCTGGCCGCGATCGTGGTGACGCTGCTGTTCGGCCTCGCGGTCCGGCACGCTGGTATCGCCCCCCAGCCGTTCCTCAGGGGGGTCAGGCCGGTGGCCGAACTGATCAACTCACCGAACGGGTACTCGGTCATCGTCGCGGTGCTGGCCGGCCTGGTCGGCGTGGTGTCGCTGACCGAGTCCCGGGCCAACGCGCTGATCGGCGTGTTCATCTCGGTCACCACGATCCCGGCGGCCGCGTCCATCGGGCTGTCTGTCGCGTTCGCGAACTGGCACGACGCCGAAGGCTCGGTGGCTCAGTTGCTGCTGAACGTGGTGCTGCTGATCGCGGTCGGCGCGGCCGGGCTCAGTGCGCAGCGGGCCATCTGGCGCCGGCTGGCCCGGTCCCAGGGCGGCCCCGCGGCGGTTACAGGATCGCGATCGGATTGACCGGGGAACCGGTGCCCGCCTGCAGCCGCAGCGGGGCGATGACACACATGAAGGACCAGCGGCCGGCCTGCTCGCACGCGGGTACCAGCTCGGCGAAGTCCAGGTAGTCCAGCAGTTGAATGCCGAGCGCGTTGATGGCCAGCACATGAATGGGGAAGTCCACCTGGTCCGCGGCGTCGCCCGCGCTGTCGTTGTTGCTGTCGCTGCCGAGCACCGCGACCTGCCGGTCGGCCACGAACTCCATGGCCGCCGGATGCAGCCCGGCCCGCTCGGCGGCCACGTCCCACGGGCCCATTTCGCTGCGCCGCAGCCGGTGCCCGACCCGGACGAACAGCAGGTCACCCCGGCGCACCTGGACCTGCTGGGCCCGCTCCGCAGCGGCCAGGTCGTCGGCGGTCACGTGGTCGCCGGGCTCCAGCCAGCGCACCCCGCGCAGCCGCGGGATGTCCAGCAGCACGCCACGCCCGGTGATCCCGTCCTTGGCCATCTCGACGTGCAGTTCCGCGGCCCCGTCCGGGGTGACGGTGTCCGCGGGGACCCCGTTGTACAGGTGCCGGTCGTAGATCACGTGGCACAGCGCGTCCAGGTGGGTGTCCTCGTTGCCGTGGATGTTCATCTCCACCCGGTCGGTGGCGAAGGACACTCCGGTCGGCGCCGCGTCCTGCGCGGTCCCGGTCATCGGGTGCAGTGCCGGGTCCGGGTTGTCCGGGGTGATCTTGCTGACCACCGGTGCTTCCAGGCTCACCGTGCGGCCGAGCCGGACCTCGGCGGCGGCCGCGCGCACCTCGGCCGGGGTGATGTAGTTGAGTGCGCCGCGCCGGTCGTCCGGGCCCCAGGGCAGCTGCCCGCGCAGCCGGTTATACAGCTCCCGGAAGTCCGCCTCGGTCATGGCTGCGGTAGATCTAGAGTGCATCGACACCTCCAC
>Ga0335076_10002128_pt1 | contig 19568 bp, 13 predicted proteins | sample Lox_Sample_25_FD_206717 | JGI IMG/M metagenome (GOLD analysis project Ga0335076, IMG submission 206717) | Soil microbial communities from Loxahatchee National Wildlife Refuge, Florida, United States - Lox_Sample_2.5 | ecosystem: Environmental > Terrestrial > Soil > Wetlands | place: USA...
GTCTCCACGGCGCCGGGCAGCGGGCTCACCAGGCCCGCGCGCACCGACTGCGCGTACGTGTCCTCGAACGCGTGGTTGGCCGCCTGCGCGCGGTCTTCGGCGCCGAGGATCCGGCGGAACACCTCGATCTTCGACTGGCCCATCGTCGCGCGCACGATCGCATCGGCCGCGGCGAAGCCGGGCCCGCCCGGCTCGATCCCGACGGCGGCCATGGCCGCCTCGAACGCCTCGAGCACGCTGCCGTCGTCAGCGACGGTCGTGCCCGCCATGTCGAGGCAGGCGACGGTTATCTGCGGCACGGTCTGGGTCATGCGAAGGTCTCCTCGGCAATTGGGCGAGCAGGTCAGTCGCGAGCAGGCGAGCCGCGGTGCGCAGAAAGCGACGAAATACCCGCGCGACCTGTGCCCTATCCAACTCCCCTACGCTGTCATTCTGGGGGCAACCCGGCACCAGGTGGTGCCGCTGAGGCTACGGAGGCATTGATGGCTCACCTGCTCGGCATCGACATCGGCGGCACCGGCGTCAAGGCCGCGCCGGTCGACACGACCACCGGCCAGCTCCTTCAGGACCGGCAGAAGCTGGCGACACCGCGTCCGGCTACCCCCGACGCGGTCGCGGGCGTCGTCGCCGAGCTGGTCAAGTCCTTCGGCTGGACCGGCAAGGCGGGCATCACCTTTCCCGGCGTCGTCATCGGCGGCATGATCAGGACCGCGGCCAACCTGGACAAGAGCTGGATCGGCATCGACGGCGCCGCCACCTTCGGCCACGCGACCGGCCTGGACGTCACGGTGCTGAACGACGCCGACGCAGCCGGCATCGCGGAGATGCGCTTCGGGGCGGGCAAGGGTCAGGTGGGCGTTGTGCTCATGCTGACGCTCGGCACCGGCATCGGCAGCGCGCTGTTCGTGGACGGCATCCTCGTGCCTAACACCGAGTTCGGGCACATCGAGATCCGCGGCAAGGACGCGGAGAAGCGCGCGTCGGAGCATGCGCGCGAACTCGGCGACCTGAGCTGGGGTCACTGGGCCGGGCGGGTCGATGAGTACCTGGCGCAGATGGAGGCGCTGCTGTCGCCCGGCCTGATCATCATCGGCGGCGGAGTCAGCAGGAAGTCCGACAAGTTCCTGCCGCTGCTGACTGGAATCCAGGCCAGGGTGGTACCCGCTGCCATGCACAACGACGCCGGCATCGTCGGTGCCGCGATGGCAGCCCAGGCCGGTGTCGTCAACGCGGTCAACGCCGCCGCGGGCCGCTGAGGCCGCGCTGCGAACTCGATTACGCAGCGTACCTTTACTGTTACGATCCGTCGGGTGACCGCGCTGATCCGACGATCTTCCCGGGCCCTGATCACCACCGCATGTGCGGGCATCCTGAGCGCCGCCTGCCTAACCGCGGCCGCCGGCGCGCAGGCGGCGGGCCGCGCGCAGCTCGCGGGCACGCACCCCGCGTGGGCAGTGCAGGGCCGCATGATGGTGGCACCGGACGCTACCGCGCCGGTCTCCGCCAGGGTCTACCTGGCCGGCCGCGATCCGGCCGGGCTCGCGGCCTATGCCGCGGCCGTATCCGATCCGGCCAGCAGCCTGTACCGCAGGTTCCTGACCCCTGGACAGGAACGTCGGCGCTTCGGCCCGACCTCGGCACAGATCTCGGCAGTCCGCGCCTGGCTGACCTCGGCGGGCCTGCGGGTCACGGCGGTCACCAGGCACTACATGGCGGTGGCCGGGTCACTGACCGCGGCCCAGGCGGCCTTCGCGGTGCGGCTCGGCCGCTTCCGCGCGCCCGGCGGCCGCGTCGCGATGGCTCCGGAGGCGGACATCAGCGTGCCGGCCGCGCTGCGAACTGCGGTCCTCGCTGTCACCGGGCTGGATACCGCGGCGGCGGTCATGAAGCCCGCGCTGGCCGGGCCCGGAGCCGGCCGGCCTGCCGCCGCGCCCGGCGGCGTGCCGCAGGCGTTCTACACCGCGCGGCCGTGCTCGACGTACTACGGGCAGCTGTACGCGACCGGGAAGCCCAGGGCATACGGCAGGCACGTCCCGTGGGCGATCTGCGGCTATACGCCGCAGCAGCTGCGCAGCGCGTACGGGCTCACCGCGGCGAGCAGCACCGGCCGCGGCGTTACGGTCGCCGTCGTCGACGCTTACGCCGCGCCGACGATCGCATCCGACGTCAGCGCCTATGCCCGCGCCGTACGGTTCCCCGGCCTCGGCGCCGGCCAGCTGCAGCAGGTCAGGGCCGCTGCATTCGACGACCAGTCCGAGTGCGACCAGCCCAGCTGGTACGAGGAGGAGTCGCTGGACATCGAGGCCCTGCACACGACGGCGCCGGACGCGGACATCGAGTACGTGGCGGCCGCCGACTGCACCTTCGGGCCGCTGATGGACGCGCTCGCCACGATCGTCGACAACCACCTTGCCGACATCGTCACGAACTCGTGGACCGGCCCGGAGGCTGGCATCGACGCGGCGACCAGGGCCGCCTTCGACCAGCTCTTCGAGCAGGGCGCGACCGAGGGCATCGGCTTCGACTTCTCCTCGGGTGACTGCGGCTACAACGACCCGGCTACCGGCTGCGGCCAGGCCGAGCTGTCGAACGCCGTCAGGGCCGACTACCCGTCCACCTCGACCTGGGTCACCGCGGTCGGCGGCACCTCGCTGGCGATCGGCAGGCGCGACGGCTACCAGTGGGAGACGAGCTGGGGCGACATGGTGGTGCCCCGGCACGGCAGGACGTGGCAGCCCGCGCCGCCAGGGCGGTACCCGGCCGACTACTCCTTCGGCGCCGGCGGCGGCACGTCCGTGTTCTACCAGCAGCCAGCCTGGCAGACCGGGATAGTGCCGGCCAGGCTCGCCGCCAGGCTGCCGAGCGGCGCCACCAGCACCCGTCTCATGCGCGAGACACCCGACGTGGCGATGGACGCGGATCCGGCAACCGGGTTCGAGTTCGGTGAGACATTCCGGCTGCGCGACGGCAAGACCGGTTTCATGCTGAGCCGGATCGGCGGCACGAGCCTGTCCTCGCCGCTGTTCGCCGGCATCGAGGCGGACGCCGCGGAGCAGGCCAGCACCGGCCAGCTCGGCTTCGTGAATCCCGCGCTGTACAGCCTGGCCGGGAGCAAGGCTTTTCACGACGTGACCGACAGCCCGCTCGGTGCGGGCGTGCGGGTGGCCGTCGCCCGCAACGAGTGGGTGCACAGTGGCTCTGGCACTGGCGGCCCGAAGACGTCGCTCTACACGCTCGGCACCGACGGGGCCGGCCAGAACGCCCTGCACGCGGCGAAGGGCTACGACGACGTGACCGGGCTCGGCTCGCCGGCCGCCCCGTTCGTCGCCGACCTGGCCGGGATCACGACAATCCCCTGACCGCGCCGCCGCACACCGCCGCCGGGACCGGCGCGAGTCCGGCGGGTCAGGCCCCCGCCTCCGGCGGAAGCTCGCGGCTGACCGGCTGCGCGGGCGCGCCGGGCGCCGGATCGACCGGGAACCACGGCTGCAGGGACGGCGCGGGCCCGTCCGCCGCGACGGCGCCGTCCGCGCTGGCGGGCCGCGCCGACCCGTCCGCTGCCGCAGGCCGCGCAGCCGCCGCCTCCGCGGCCCGGCGGCGTCCGCGCCGGCCCCGCGCGGCTGGCCGGCCGGACGGCAGGCCCGCGCCCGCGTGCCCCTGCCCGCCGTCCTGGCTGAGCTGCCTGGCCCGCAGCACGCTCGACAGCTCGAGCCCGCCGGCCACGAACGCGGCAGCAACCGGCCAGAAGGCAAGCGCGCCGCCCGCGCCGAGGGATATGGGCGCCCGCAGCAGCTCGCCCGGCCTGCTGCTGCCGAGCTGCACGTTGAAGGTGCCCTGGCCGGTCAGCACCGGCCCGAGCCATCTCGCCAGGAACGCGGCACTGATCGCGCCCGCGACGATGCCAGCCATCGGCACCGGTCCGTACCGGCGGACCCCGGATAGGTAGCCCGCCAGCCCGAGCACCGCGCCGCCGGCCAGGGCGATAAGCGAATAGATGCCGTCGGTGGCGATGAAGGCATTCGTCTCCGGATTCGTCGCATACGCCGTCGGCGGGCGCAGCGAGGCGACCTGGTACACCGCGCGCGGCGCGGCGGCGGCCCAGATGGCCCCGCCAGCCAGGCCGAGCACCACCCCGGCGACCACCAGCAGAGCAGCGGTCAGCACCGCACGGCCCGGCCTGCTCCCGGGCTGCGCGGCGACAGCGGAGAATCCAGCCGGGCCGCCAGGAGGCGGGAGCTGCAAGTTGTCGGCCATGCTGCGTAGCAGCGTACGGGACGAGCGTGATCACCCGGCTACCGGTCGGCGGCTGGCCATGATCATTACAAGCCGGTAACGACCGCTTAGCGGGGAATCCGCCCGGCACGGGCAGACTCGCATTTTGATAGCTTGGCGGATGGACCCGACGGGGCATTTGGTCCTGCCGCATCGCACCATGAGGATGCTGATGATCGAAGTACGCGATTTGACCAAGCGGTTCGGCGAGAAGCTCGCCGTTGACCATCTGAGCTTCTCCGTTCAGCCCGGCCGGGTGACCGGTTTCCTCGGGCCCAACGGGGCGGGCAAGTCGACCACCATGCGGCTGATTCTCGGCCTCGACCGGCCGGCCAGCGGCACCGCCACGATCAACGGCGTGCCCTACGCCCAGATCCCGACGCCGCTGCGGACGGTTGGCGCGCTCCTCGAGGCGAAGTCCGTCCACACTGGCCGTACCGCCCGTAACCACCTGCTCTTCCTGGCGCAGACTCAGGGCCTGCCCAGCAGCAGGGCCGACGAGGTGCTGAGGCTCGTCGGGCTGAGCGATGTGGCCGGCAAGCGGGCCGGGGCCTTCTCGCTCGGCATGGGACAGCGCCTGGGCGTGGCCGCGGCCATGCTCGGCGACCCGCAGGTACTGCTGCTGGACGAGCCGGTGAACGGGCTCGACCCGGAGGGCGTGCTCTGGATCAGGAACCTGATGAAGGCCCTGGCGGGCGAGGGCCGCACGATCCTGGTCTCCAGCCACCTGATGAACGAGATGGCGGTGACCGCCGACCACCTGATCGTCATCGGGCGCGGGCGGCTGCTGGCCGATGCCGCGACCGAGGAGGTCATCGCCCGCAGTTCCGGGCAGACGGTGCGGGTCCGCACGCCTGACCCGGACCGGCTCACCGCCCTGATCGCCGCCGACGGCGGCAAGGCCGTGCCGTCGGCCACGGGCAACGGGAACGGCAATGGCAACGCGGCCGCCGAGGCCGCCGCCGGGCAGCCGTCCGACCGGGCGCCCGTGCTCACCGTAACCGGCGTCGCCGCGGCCAGGATCGGTGAGCTGGCCGCCCAGTCAGGAGTCGTCCTGCACGAGCTCACACCGCAGCTGGCCTCGCTCGAGGAGGCCTTCCTGGAGCTGACGGCCGACAGCCTGGAATACGGCCATCTGGACGCGCAGCCCGCCGATTGGAGTTCCCGATGAGCGCCGCCCCCGCCGCCAGCTACTCTCCCGCCGGCCCGGCCGTGGCATCGCAGCGGCACCGGGTCGGTTTCGGGCACTACATGCTGGCCGAGTGGACCAAGATCCGGTCCGTCCGGTCAACGTTCTGGACGCTGATCGTGGCCATCGTCGTGGTCGTGGGCTTCACCGCGCTGATCACGTGGGTGACGGCGGCCAACTGGAACGGGCCGCGCGCCGCGCCCAGGGACGCCAGGGCCATCGCGGACCCGACCGCGATCATCTTCGGGGTCGCCATCTACCTCGGGCAGCTCGCGATAGCGGTGCTCGGCGTCCTGGTCGTGACCACCGAGTACTCGACCGGGGTGATCCGGGCGTCGCTGCTCGCCGTGCCCAGGCGCATTACCATGCTGGCTGCCAAGGTCACTGTGTTCACGCTGGTGATGTTCGTCCTCGCCGAGATTCTTGCGTTCGGGTCCTTCTTCGTCGGCGCGGCGATCCTGCACAGCCACGTGTCGGTTTCCCTCAGCGACACCGGGGTGCTCCGCGCCACCTTCGGCGCCGGGCTCTACCTGGTCACCTTCGGCCTGTTCGCGATGGCCATCGGCGTGCTGCTGCGGCACACGGCGGGCGCGATCAGCATCGCCGTCGCGGTGGCATTCGTGCTGCCGATCCTGGCGGGCCTGCTGCCGGACACATCGCTCTGGAATCACCTCGTGGGCTACCTCCCGGTGCAGGCGGGCTCGCAGGTGATTACCGTGCATCCGACCGGCGATGCCATAGTGCTGTCGGCCTGGGAGGGCTACGGCGTCCTGTGCATCTGGGTCGCCGTGCTGTTCGGCTTCGGCGCGTACCTCTTCAGCCGGCGCGACGCCTGAGTGCGGCCCGCGCTCAGGCGGGCCCGGCCGCGAGCACGTTGGCGTGCCCGGTCAGCACCGCCTGATACGCGCGGCTGACGTCGGCGCGGTCGGACGGCTCGTCCACCGATGCCTCGCTGAGCCGCTCGATCATGGCCGCCTGGTCCAGGAGTAGCTGCCGTTCCTCATCGGTAACCGTTCGCTCCATGATCCTGGCGAGGGCGTCCAGCTGCCGGATCAGCACGGCGGGCATCCCGCGGCCAGCCTGGCGCACCTTCTCGAACCCGCGGCTCACCAGGCGCGCGTACGTGGTCTCGGTGGCGATCACGCGCACGATCCCGTTGCCGTCGCGGTAGACCCTGCTGGGCTGCCAGCGGCCCGTCACCTTGTAGAGGCTGTCGCCGATCCAGTCGATGCAGGTCAGGGCCGTGAACGTGTCGTTGACCGCGGCCGAGAGCGCGCGGATGCAGATCTCGACCAGCTGATCCATGCCGAACGACACGTCCTGCGCCAGGGTCCGGTACGGCCCGGTCACGTGCGCGCCTGCCAGCTCGGATGCGACCTTGTCGACCGCGGTCGCCGGCCAGACCCGGACGTACGGGTGGCCCTGGACCAGGAAGTGACCGGGCCGGTAGAGGACATGCACGACGGCGTCGACCTGGGCCGCCACCGACACGAGCGTCTCGTGCTCGACGTACTGCAGGTAGCCGCTGCGCGGCGCGCCCACGACCGCGCCGGGACCGGTCATGCTCCCGAGCACCACGCTCGCCAGCTCGGCGTCCTCGGCCGCGCGCTCGTTGGCGACCTGCAGCTCGATGGCCTCCTGGAGGTCTCCCGCGAGGCCGGCGATAACCTGCGGCAGCTGGATCTGGACGGCGATGTGGTGCAGGAAGTAGATCAGCACCGCCAGGTCGGCCATCATCAGCACGAGCGTGGCGGTGACGCTGATGTGCGGGACAAACTCGCCGTGGCCGCCCTGACCCACCGAGCCGAGGGTCAGCACCGCGTATACAAACGTCGCCACGAACGTGCCGAGGGTGAGCTGCGTGCCGCGGTCGCGGATGAAGTTGCGCAGCATCCGCGGGCCGAACTGAGTCGAGGTAAGCGTCAGCGCGACGATCACGATCGAGAAGACGACGCCGATGACGGTGATGACGGCGGCGGCGATGGCGGTCAGCACGGTCCTGGCCACGTCGGCCGATCCGCTGATCGCCCAGCCGGGCACCCGGAAGACGCCGTCGTAGGCAGCCCGGTCCAGCGCGTAGGTCCCGACGAACAGGATGACGGCGCCGAGCACCTCGATGGCCGGCACCACCCACAGATTGGTCCGCAGGACGTCGCGGCGCCACTCCGAGCCGCGCAGCAGCCTGCGGATCACCGCTCCCCGTCCCCGGTGCAGACCGTCCCGACCCACTGGTGGCCTCCTGCTGCCTGATCTACGTGCCGACCAGGCTTCCCGGCTCACCAGTGCCTGATAGTACCTAACTGCTCCCTGTGGACTCTCCGCCCCCTGACCCGGCCAAACCGCTACCGGCCCGCGAGCACGTCCTCGCGGCTGTCGGCGGCCGGATCCGGGCCGCTGCCAGGCGGGATGTCCCCTAGCTGGCGCTCCCAGTCGGCGAAGTCGTCGGACTCGGGCCGCTGGCAGCCCCCCGGCGGGGGCGGCTGGGGCGCCGGCGGCTTCCCCTTACCGCCGCCGCCGCCGTTCCCGCCGGTCCCCGGCTTCAGCCAGCCCATGAAGACACCGAGCACGAGCAGTACCAGCAGCGTCGCCAGGTACCCGAGCAGTGCCGCGACCGGGCCGGGCAACATCATGCCGCTCAGGGTCACGTGGGCAGCATGACCAGGTACCGGGGCGAAAGCGGTCGTTTGGAGCGAATGACTGAATACAGCTGTCATCGGGCCTCCCTGCGGAGCCTGCCTTCGTCACCAGGCTAACCGCCGGGCTATCCGACGCAGGCGGGGCCCAGGAGTTGCTTGAGGTCGGCCAGCAGCGACGGCGACGCCCTGACCCGGAGCTTGTCATCCAGTCGCAGCACCCTGGTGCGGTTGCCTGACTGCAGTCGCAGCCGTACCTCAGTCGGGCCAGGGTGGGTCCGCAGGACTTCCTTCAGCCGCTCCACCACCGGGGGGATGCAGCGGGCCTCGAGGATCGACACTACGAAAGGGCCCGTCTGCCCGGCCGTGATGTCCGGCGTGGTCACGTCCATCGCGACCAGCTTCGGCACCTCCTCGCGCCGGTCGAGCCGGCCCCTGACCACGACGATCGCGTCGTCGATCACCTGGCTCATGCACTGCTGGTAGGTAGCGGGGAAGAACAGTACCTCGATCGCGCCCTCCAGGTCCTCCAGCGTCGCCGCCGCCCAGGTGCTGCCCTGCCTGGTCACCTTGCGCTGCACGCCCGACAGGATCCCGCCGACGGTCACGACCTGGCTGTCGCCCCGCTCGCCCTTCTGCCCGCCGCCGGGAGTGCGCTCCGGGTCGTCTTCCGCCGAGCCGACGAGCTGGGCAAGCGAGCAGTCGGTGGCGGCGGCGAGCACGTGCTCGATGCCCAGCAGCGGGTGGTCGGACACATACAGGCCGAGCATCTCCCGCTCGAAGGTGAGCAGCGTCGACTTCTCCCACTCGCCGTCAGGGACCGGCACGTCGAAGCTCACGTCCGGCTCGCTGGCGTCGCCGAACAGCGAGTCCTGGCCGATCGCCTCGTTCCGCTTGACGTCGATGATCGCGTCGACGGCCTGCTCGTGGATGAGCACCAGCCCGCGGCGCGGGTGCCCGAACGAGTCGAACGCACCCGCCTTGATCAGCGACTCGATGACCCGCTTGTTGCACACGTTCACCGGTACCTTGCGCAGGAAGTCGGAGAAGCTGGTGAACGCGCCCTTGGCGGTCCGCGCCGCCACGACCGACTCGACCACGTTCGTGCCGACGTTGCGCACCGCGGCCATGCCGAACCTGATGTCGGGCCCGACCGGCGTGAACATGGCGGTCGAGGCGTTCACGTCCGGCGGCAGCACCTTGATGCCCATCCTGCGGCACTCGTTCAGGTACAGCGCGGACTTGTCCTTGTCGCCCGCCACCGAGGTCAGCAGGCCGGCCATGTACTCGGCCGGGAAGTTCGCCTTCAGGTAGGCGGTCCAGTAGGCGACCAGCGCGTACCCGGCCGCATGCGCCTTGTTGAACGCGTAGCCGGAGAACGGGACCATGACGTCCCAGATGGTCTTGATCGCGGCGTCGGAGTACCCGTTCGCCTTCATGCCCGCGGCGAACGGCTCGTACTCCTTGTCCAGGATCTCCTTCTTCTTCTTACCCATCGCCCGGCGCAGCAGGTCGGCCTTTCCCGGCGAGTAGCCCGCGAGCTTCTGCGCGGCGAACATCACGTCCTCCTGGTACACCAGCAGGCCATAGCTCTCGCCGAGGATGTCGCCGAGCGGCTCGGCCAGCTCGGGGTGGATCGGTGTCACCGGCGCCCGGCCGGTCTTGCGGTCGGCGTACACCGGCGCGCTGGCCATCGGGCCCGGCCGGTACAGCGCGTTGACAGCGGAGATGTCGCCGAACTTGTCCGCCCGCATCGCCCGCAGCAGCCCGCGCATCGGGCCGCCCTCCATCTGGAACACCCCGAGCGTGTCGCCGCGCGCGAACAGCTCGTAGGTCGGCTTGTCGTCCAGCGGCAGGTGGTCCAGGTCGACCTCGATGCCGCGGTTGGCCTTGATCCCGGCAACCGCGTCCTCCAGGATCGTGAGGTTGCGCAGCCCGAGGAAGTCCATCTTGAGCAGCCCGATGTCCTCGCACGCCGGGTAGTCGAACTGGGTGATGATCGCCCCGTCCGCCTCCCGCCGCCAGACCGGGATGTGGTCCATGAGCGGTTCCTTGCTCATGATGACCCCGGCCGCGTGCACGCCGGGCTGGCGGATCAGGCCCTCGAGCCCGCGGGCCAGGTCGATGACCTGACGCACCTCGGCCTCGGCCTCGTACATCCCGCGCAGCTCCGCCGCCTCGCCGTACCGCTCACTGTCGGCGTCGAAGATCCCGGCCAGCGGGATGTCCTTGCCCAGCACCGCGGGCGGGAACGCCTTGGTGATCCGGTCGCCGAGCGCGTAAGGGAAGCCGAGCACCCGCGCCGCGTCCTTCACCGCGGCCTTGGCCTTGATGGTGCCGTACGTGATGATCTGCGCGACCCGGTCGTCGCCGTACTTCTCGGTGACGTACCGGATCACGTCACCGCGCCTGCGCTCGTCGAAGTCGATGTCGATGTCCGGCATCGACACGCGCTCGGGGTTCAGGAACCGCTCGAACACCAGCCCGTGGAAGATCGGGTCCAGGTCGGTGATGCCCAGCGCATAGGAGACGATCGAGCCGCCGGCGGACCCGCGGCACGGCCCGACCCGGATCCCGTTTCGCTTGGCCCACATGATGAAGTCGGCCACGACCAGGAAGTACGAGCAGAAGCCCATCGTCTCGATGACGCCCATCTCGTACTCCGCCTGCTGCCGGCGCGGCTCGTCGTAGCCGTCGGGGAAGCGCCAGTCCATCCCCTTCCATACTTCCTTGCGCATCCAGCTGGCCTCGGTCTCGCCGTCCGGCAGCGGGAACACCGGCATCAGGTTGCTCTTGGCGAAGCTCGCCTCCGCGCGCTCGGCGATCAGCAGCGTGTTGTCGCAGCCGGACTGCCAGTCCTCGTCGCCGCGCAGCGCGCGCATCTCCTGCGGGCTCTTGAGGAAGTAGTCGGGACCGCCGTCGAGCCGGAACCGCGTCGGGTCGGCGAGGTTGGTGCCGGTCTGCACGCACAGCAGGGCCTCGTGCGCGGCGGAGTCGGCCTCGCGCGTGTAGTGCGAGTCGTTCGTGACCAGGAATGGCAGGTCGAGCTCGCGGGCGATCCGCTGGAGGCCCTCGCCTACCCGCCGCTCGACGGCCAGGCCGTGATCCATCAGCTCGACGAAGAAGCTGCCCGCGCCGAAGATGTCGCGGAACTCCGCGGCGGCCGCCAGCGCCTGGTCGAACTGGCCAAGCCGCAGCCTTGTCTGTACCTCGCCGCCGGGGCAGCCGGTGGTGGCGATGATGCCGCGCGCGTACTCCGACAGCAGCTCGCGGTCCATCCGCGGCTTCCGGAAATAGCCTTCGAGCGACGCGCGCGAGGAGAGCTTGAACAGGTTGTGCATGCCCTCGGTGCTCTCGGCAAGCAGCGTCATGTGCGTGTACGCGCCGCCGCCGGAGACATCGTCGTCCTTCTGCGCCGGCATGCCCCAGCGGACCGGCTGCTTGTGCCCGCGGTGCTCGGGCGCGATGTACGCCTCGGTGCCGATGATGGGCTTGATCCCCGCCGCGGCGGCCTTCTGGGCGAAGTCGTAGGCGCCGTATACATTGCCGTGATCGGTGATCGCGATCGCGGACATCTGCATCCGCGCGCACTCCTCGAACAGGTCCTTCAGCCGCGCGGCGCCGTCCAGCATCGAGTACTCGGTGTGCACGTGCAGGTGCACGAACGAGTTGCCTGGTCCCCCGGTCGCCGGGCCTGCAGCCATGGAAATCCGCCTCCCGGGACGCACGCTGCCACCCGCGCGAACGGGGCGGCCAGCCATCGCTGCGGCCCGCACGGCAGGGGGCACTCTCGTGGGGTGTCAGACGAGCCTAACCCGGCCCGCCGACAGTCCGCCCGCCCGACACGCCAGACCGCACGAGCCCGGCCTGGCTGGCCGTCGCGGCGCAGCTGCCCGCCAAATCGACACCCGCCATTCACCCGCGCGTCAATAACTGTTACTTAAATGGACCCCGCGCCATAAACATCTGCTCGGACCAGCGTTTTACGATCAACCGCGCAGCCACACCGTTACTGGCATTTTCTGTCAGCCGGGCGGACCGGCGAGTCCGCAACCGAGAGGAAGCACGGATGCAACGCTCAGTCAGGTTCTATGCGCTGCCCGCTGCCATCGCCCTGTTTGCGGCGATGACATGGGGTGCTACCAGCGCAATCGCAAGCGGAGGTAGCGCCGCCACGGCCCGCTCACACGCGGGCAGCACGGGCGGCACGGCGACGCCGATCAAACACCTCGTCGTTATTTTCCAGGAGAATGTATCGTTCGATCACTACTTCGGCACCTACCCCTACGCACCGAACCCGAAGGGCGAGCCGGCGTTCCATGCAAAGCCAGGAACGCCGCAGGTGAACGGGCTCTACAACGCCATCACCAAGTCCGGCCCTGTCGGCCCGCTGCTGACCAGCAACCCGAACGGGTCCAACCCGGTGCGGCTCGGCCACGACGATCCGATGACCTGCGACCAGGATCACGACTACACGCCCGAGCAGCTCGCGGCCGACCATGGCGCGGAGGACCAGTACCCCGCGAACACCGGCAACAACCTGACCCTGGCCCAGTGCCTCTCCGGCCATAACTTCAACGGCTCGCCGGAGACGGTGCCCGCTGGGACGCCCAGCACGAACAAGGCCGTCATGGACTACTACGACGGCAACACCGTGACCGGCCTGTGGAACTACGCCCAGCACTTCGCCCTGAGCGACAACGGCTACGGCACGACCTACGGGCCATCCACTCCCGGCGCGCTGAACGTCACGTCGGCGCAGACGTACGGCGAGATCTGCGGCCCGACCGACGACGGCTCGAGCATCAACAACACCCCCTGCGCGGCCCCTGCCGGGCTGAACACGACGGACCCGACGCAGTCGGACATCACCACGGGCCCGGCCCAGCCGGCCGGCACCGGCACTGTCATCGGCGACGACGACCCGACGTACGACATCTGCTCGTACCTGCCCGGCTCCGACCGCGGCGACGGTGACAGCCCCGCCGGCACCATCACGATGGGCGGCGCGAACATCGGCGACGAGCTGACCTCCGCCAAGACCACGTGGGGCTGGTTCGAGGGCGGCTTCGACAACGGCTACGTGCCCGGCACGGGCATGACGCAGCCGACGACCGCGCAGATCTGCGCCGGGGCGCACGACAACGCCGGCGGCGTGCTCGAGACCGACTACAGCCCGCACCACGAGCCGTTCGAGTACTACGCCTCGACCGCGAACCCGATGCACACGCCGCCCTCGTCGGTGGCCATGGTGGGCAAGACCGACCAGGCCAACCACCAGTACGACCTGGCCGACTTCTGGGCCGCCGCCGACACCGGGCACCTGCCCGCGGTCTCCTACCTCAAGGCGCCGCGGTACCAGGACGGGCACGCGAACAACTCCGACCCGCTGGACGAGCAGAACTTCCTGGCCACGACGATCAACCACCTGGAGTCGCTGCCGACCTGGAAGTCCACCGCGGTCGTCATCACCTGGGATGACTCGGACGGCTGGTACGACAGCATCCTCGGCCCGGTCGAGACGCAGTCGCAGACGCCGATCGACGCCGCCAACGGGTCCGGCGACGCGCTGACCGCTCCTGGCCAGTGCGGCGACGACGCGTCGCTGGTGCCGGTGACCGGCTCCGGCGCGCCCGAGCAGGGGCGGTGCGGCGTCGGCCCGCGGCTGCCGTTCCTGGTCATCTCGCCGTTCGCCAAGTCGAACTACGTCAGCAGCACGCTGATCGACCAGAGCTCGATCGTGAAGTTCATCGAGTACAACTGGCACCTGCCCGCCCTGGGCAACGGCGCGGCCGACACGCTGGCCGGGTCGCTGCAGGACATGTTCGACTTCCACGGCGGCCGCGACCGCCCGCTGTTCCTCGACCCGGCGACGGGCGAGCCGATCAGCGCGAAGTCCTGGGAGAGCCACCACAACTACACCAAGATCTAGTTCTCAGCGCAGCAGCGCGGGCCGGGGCCTCGCCCCGGCCCGTGCCTCGCGCGTCGGCTAGGACTCGGCCGCGAGCACGTCCAGCGCGTGCGCGAGGTCGGCCGGGTACTCGCTGGCGTACTCCACCCGGCGGCCGTCGGCGGGGTGCGCGAAACCGAGCCGGACCGCGTGCAGCCACTGCCGCTGCAGGCCCAGGCGCGCGGCCAGCACGGGGTCGGCCCCGTACAGCCGGTCCCCCGCGCACGGGTGCCTGATCGCTGCCATGTGCACCCGGATCTGGTGCGTCCGCCCCGTCTCCAGCCGCACCTCCAGCAGGCTCGCCGCCCGGAACGCCTCCAGCGTGTCGTAGTGCGTCACCGACGGCCGTCCGTCGGCGACGACGGCGAACCGCCCGTCACCCGACGGATGCCGGGCTATCGGCGCGTCTACGGTGCCGCGCAGCGGATCCGGGTGGCCCTGCACGAGGGCGTGGTAGCGCTTGTCCACCTCCCGGTCCCTGAAGGCCTGCTTGAGCACGGTGTAGGCGCGCTCGCTCTTGGCGACGACCATGACGCCCGTGGTGCCTGCGTCGAGCCGGTGCACGATGCCCTGCCGTTCCGCTGCCCCGCTGGTGGCTACGGCATGCCCGGCGGCGAGCAGGCCCTGCAGCACCGTGGGGCCGGTCCAGCCCGGCGTGGGGTGCGCGGCGACCCCCACCGGCTTGTCGACGACGATGATGTCGGCGTCCTCGTGCAGGATCCTCAGCCCGGGCACGGGCTCGGGCCGGAGCACGGGCGCGGACGGCGGCGCGGGCAGCGTTACCTCGAGCCACTCCCCGGCGGGAACCCGCTCTGACTTGGCCGCGGGACGGCCGCCGACGAGAACGTCCCCGCTGCCGATCAGGTCCGCGGCCTGTGTGCGCGACAGCCCGAACATCCGCGCCAGCGCGGCGTCCAGCCGCTCACCGTCGAGCCCCTCCGGAACGGGCACATGGCGCGGACCAGGCTGGCTCATCGCTAGTCGCGCCCCTTCCTACTCGCGACCGCCGTCCAGGTGGATGCCGCGGGCCGACAGCAGGACCGCGAGGATGCCGCCGCACACGATCGCGGAGTCCGCCAGGTTGAACACCGGCCAGTGCGGGACCTGGATCCAGTCGACCACCCAGCCGCGGAACGGCCCCGGCGAGCGGAAGATCCTGTCGATCAGGTTCCCGGTCGCGCCGCCGAGCAGCAGGCCCAGCGTGACCGCCCAGCCCACGCTGCGGATCCGCCGCGATGTGCGCAGGATCACGACAATGACCGTGATCGCGATCAGCGAGTACAGGACGGTCTCGCCGGTTCCCAGGCTGAAGGCGGCGCCGGGGTTGCGCGACTCGCGCAGGGTCAGGAAGCCGCCGAGCAGCCGGATATGCCGGTCCGACAGGTTCGCGACGACGATGAGCTTGCTGGTGATGTCGAGCGCCAGCACGAGCACTGCGACGGCGAGCAGGACGCCGATGCGGCGCCTGCGCTGCGCTCCGGGCCGGTTAGCGGCGGGCTGGGCGGCGGATCCGCCGGAGGTGCCGGCGCCGGGCGCGCCCTGGGATCCTGCGGCCGACGCCCGCCCGGTCAGCGGCGTTCCTCGCGCTGCTTGCATGTCACGCACAGCGTAGCCCTGGGGAAAGCCTGCAGCCTAGCCTTGCCGATCGGCTCGCCGCAGGACTCGCAGGTCCCGTACGTGCCGGTCTCGATCCTGACCAGCGCCCGCTCGTTCTGTGCGAGCAGCTCGCGGGAGTTGTGCGTCAGCGCGAGCTCGTGCTCGCGCTCGAACGTCTTCGCGCCGACATCGGCCTGGTCGTCTCCGGCGTCGCCGACGGAGTCGCCGAGGCGAAGGGCGATGTCGGTCTCCGCGCGCTCGATGTCGGCGCGCAGCGCGGCGGCCTCGGTCGCGAGCTCGGTCCGGACGGCCTCGAGCTCCGCCTCTGTCCACCGCTTCTCGCCCTGCCGGACCGGAAGGGTGGCAGCGCCAGAGTGCGCGGTAGCAGTCATTTCCGCCTCCCTCGGGGCCACTAGGCGTGGATCTTGAAAGCAAACAGTCACCGGAGGATAAGTGGTGACAGGCGCAGTCCGCAAACATACCCGCGCTCGACACACTGCCAACCGCGCAATTTCGGCTCGCATTCCCGGTTCCCGGGCCCTCCGGCGCTACCTCCCGCCGGCCGCCGGCCGCGCCGTTCCGGTATCGTAGGCGACCATGCCGCGCCCGTTTCCCGAGCTGCCGGCCAGCCCTGACCTGCCCGCTCTCGAGCACGAGGTCCTCAGGCGGTGGCGCGAGGGCAGAGTCTTCGAGCGCTCGCTCGAGCAGACCTCGGGCGGCCCGCGCTGGATTTTCTACGAAGGTCCGCCCACAGCGAACGGCATGCCAGGGGTCCACCACATCGAGGCCAGGGTCCTCAAGGACGCCTTCCCCAGGTTCCGCACCATGCAGGGCTACCACGTGCCCCGCCGGGCCGGCTGGGACTGCCATGGGCTGCCGGTGGAGGTCGCGGTTGAGAAGGAGCTGGGTCTCGGCTCGAAGCGGGATATAGAGGCATACGGGATAGCCGCCTTCAACGACCGCTGCCGGGAATCCGTTCTGCGGCATGTTGACGCGTTCGCAGAGTTCACCGAGCGCATGGGCTACTGGATCGATATGTCCCGTGCGTACCAGACGATGGATCCCGTCTATATCGAGTCGGTCTGGTGGTCGCTGAGGCAGATCTACGAGCGTGGCCTGCTCGTCCGTGACTTCCGGATCAGCCCGTATTGCCCGCGCTGCGGTACGCCGCTGTCCGATCACGAGATGGGCCAGCCGGACGTCTACCAGACGGTGGCCGATCCGTCGGTCATCGTCCGGTTCCCGCTGCTGAGCCTTCCCGAGGAGCTGCCGGAGCAGGTAAGGGCCCGGCTCGAGGGTGCCGACCTCCTGGTCTGGACGACGACGCCGTGGACGCTCGTATCGAACACCGCGGTCGCCGTGCACCCGGACGAGACCTACGCCGTCGCCCGCCGGGCGGGGGTCGGCGACAAGGTGGTCGTCGCGGACGCTCTTCTTGGCCGCGTGCTCGGCGAGGGATGGCACGTGACGCAGCGGCTTACCGGCACGCAGCTGGCCGGCGCCAGGTACCGGCCGCCGTTCCGCATTATCGAGATCCCGGCTGCGCACCGGGTGGTCACCGGCACGTTCGTCACGACGACCGACGGCACCGGCCTGGTGCACCTCGCGCCGGCGTTCGGCGCCGACGACATGGCGGCGGGCCGTGAGCACGGGCTGCCGGTGGTCAATCCGGTGCTGCCGGATGGCCGGTTCGAGGAGCACCTGCCGATGGTGGGCGGCCTGTTCTTCAAGAGCGCCGACCCGCGGCTGATCGATGACCTGTCCGACCGTGGCCTGCTGTTCAGCTCGCATCTGCACGAGCACAGCTACCCGCACTGCTGGCGGTGCGGGACCCTGCTGCTGTACTACGCGCTGCCGTCCTGGTTTATCCGTACCACCGCGATTCGCGATGACCTGCTCGCGCAGAACGAGCTGACGAACTGGCAGCCGCCGACAATCAAGCACGGCAGGTACGGTGACTGGCTGCGCAACAACGTCGACTGGGCACTGTCACGCAGCCGGTACTGGGGCACCCCGCTGCCGATCTGGCGGTGCTCGGCCGGGCATCTCACCTGCGTCGGCTCGCTCGCGGAACTCTCCTCGCTGGCCGGCCGGGACGTCACCGGCATCGACCCGCATCGCCCGTTCGTGGACGAGATCGAGATCACGTGCCCGTCGTGCGAGTCCCCCGCGCGCCGCGTGCCGGAGGTCATCGACGTCTGGTACGACTCCGGCGCGATGCCGTTCGCGCAGTACGGCGCGCCGCACCGGGGCGAGGCCGAGTTCGAGCGGTCCTATCCGGCGCAGTTCATCTGCGAGGCGATCGACCAGACGCGCGGCTGGTTCTACTCGCTGATGACAGTCGGGACGCTCGTGTTCGGCCGGTCCGCCTACCAGAACGTAATCTGCCTCGGGCTGATCGTGGACGAGCACGGCCGCAAGATGAGCAAGCACCTGGGCAACGTGCTCGAGCCGATCCCGCTGATGGAGGCGCACGGCGCGGACGCGGTCCGCTGGTTCTTCGCCGCGTCCGGCTCGCCGTGGGCGACACGGAAGATCGGCCCGGCGGTGCTGGCGGAGATCGTCCGCAAGGTACTGCTGACCTACTGGAATACGGTGTCGTTCCTCGTCCTGTACGCGAACGCGGACACTGCGCCCGCCGGTGAGCCGGAACCTCCCGCCGGCGCACGGCCGCTGCTCGACCGCTGGCTGCTCAGCGAGGCGCATGCGCTGACCCGAGACGTCACCGCCGCGATGGAGAGCTTCGACCCCGCCCTCGCCGGCCGGCGGATCGCCGGCTTCATCGACGACCTGTCCAACTGGTACGTACGCCGGTCACGGCGGCGCTTCTGGGCGGGAACGTCGGCCCCTGAGGGTGCGGCCGCATTCGCCACGCTGCGCACCGTGCTGGACGTCCTGACCAGGCTCATGGCGCCGATCACGCCATTCATCACCGACTACGTCTGGAGCGTGCTGCGCACCTCGGACGCATCGGACTCGGTGCACCTGGCCTCCTGGCCCGCGGCCGACGAGGCACTGATCGACGCCGACCTGGCAGACCAGATGGCTCTGGTCCGCCGGCTCGTCGAGCTCGGCAGGTCCGCGCGGTCGGCCGCCGCCGTCAAGGTGCGGCAGCCGCTGGCCCGCGCGCTGGTGAGCGCGCCGGGGTTCGGGGCGCTCCCGGCCGAGTTGCTCGCGCACGTTGCCGAGGAGCTGAACGTGCACGAGGTCACCGCGCTCGCCAGTGCGGAGGGCGAGCTGGTTGCGCACACGGTGCGGCCCAGCTTCCGCGAGCTCGGCCGCCGGTTCGGCAGCGGCACCCAGCCGGTCGCCGCGGCGATCGCGGCCGCGGATCCCGAGGCGCTCGCGACCGCGCTCGCTGCGCACGGGTCCGCGGAGCTGACCGTCGACGGCGACACAGTGCGGATCGGGCCTGACGACGTGACCGTCACGCAGACGCCGCGGTCGGGCTGGGCCGCGGCCAGCGACGGCGGCGAGACGATCGCGCTCGCGGTGACGATCACGCCTGAGCTGCGCCGGGAGGGCCTGGCGAGGGACGTGATCAGACTGCTCCAGGACGCCAGGAAGTCGGACCGGCTGGAGCTGACCGACCGGATCGTGGTGCGGTGGTCAACGCCCGACCCGGAGCTGGCCGCCGCGCTCACCGAGCACGCGCAGCTGATCGCGGCCGAGGTACTCGCGATCGACTTCGCGCAGTTGCGGCCCGGCGCTGCCGACGCGGGCGGGACCGGGCACTCCGGCGGCGGCCTCGCGCTGGAGTTCTGGCTGCAGAAGCAGCCCGCGGCGACCCTCTGAGCCCGGCCGCGCCGACCCTCTGCGCCCGCGCGCGGCGACTCGCGGAGACTCCGGGATCCTGCCGTCAGGCGGTGGCGAGTTCCTTCTCGGGGCGGCACGCCCGGCACGGAACGCAGCCCGACTCCTCGGCCTT
>Ga0335076_10002129_pt1 | contig 19568 bp, 19 predicted proteins | sample Lox_Sample_25_FD_206717 | JGI IMG/M metagenome (GOLD analysis project Ga0335076, IMG submission 206717) | Soil microbial communities from Loxahatchee National Wildlife Refuge, Florida, United States - Lox_Sample_2.5 | ecosystem: Environmental > Terrestrial > Soil > Wetlands | place: USA...
ATCCACTGCCACGACTGGCAGACCGCGGCCGTGCCGGTGCTGCTGTATGAGATCTACCAGCATCTGGGCATGGGCGGCCAGCGGGTCTGCTGCACCATCCACAATTTCGCGCATCAGGGCATCTGCGGGGAGCATGTCCTGTGGGAGACGGGCCTGACCCGCCCGGCGCATTTCTTCGACGGCGACCGGCTGCGGGATAACGTCAACCACGGCGCGATCAACTTGATGAAGGGCGGCATCGTCTACTCCAACTTCATCACCACGGTCTCGCCGGAACATGCCCGGGAGGTGACCGGCACCGATCAGGGGATGGGGCTGGGGCACACCCTGCACATCCACCGGGGCAAGTTCGGCGGCGTGCTGAACGGCATCGACTACCAGGTGTGGAACCCCGAGATCGACATCTTGATCCCGGCCAGCTACACCCCCGGCACCATCGGCCGGAAGTACGCGAGCAAACGGGCGCTGCGCGGCCGGCTGCTGCTGCGCGATGAGTTCAGGCCGGTCATCGCCTACGTCGGCCGCGTCGACCGGCAGAAGGGCGTCCACCTCATCGAGCACGCGCTGTTTTACGCGCTGGCCCGGGGCGCGCAGTTCGTGCTGCTGGGGTCGTGTCCCGAGCCGGACGTCAACGCGCATTTCTGGCAGCTCAAGCACCAGCTGAACGACAACCCCGACTGCCACCTGGAACTGGGGTGGGACGAGGGCCTGGCCCACCTGATCTACGCCGGCGCCGACCTGCTGGTCATGCCCAGCCTGTTCGAGCCGTGCGGGCTGAGCCAGATGATCGCGCTGAAGTACGGCACCGTCCCCGTCGTGCGGGCCACCGGCGGCCTGGCGGACACCGTCTTCGACCGCGACTACTCCGCGCGCCCCCCCGGCGAGCGCAACGGCTACGTGTTCCACCAGGACGACAACCACGCGCTGGAATCCGCGATGGCCCGGGCCATCGGGCTATGGTTCTCCTACCCGGAGGACTTCCGCCAGCTGATGCTCAACGGGATGCGGCAGGATCACTCCTGGGCCTGGCCCGGCCAGCACTACGTGAACATCTACGACCACATCCGCTGCAACTAGGACCCGCTAGGACCCGCGCGTAAAGCGTTACGGAAAACCGGCTCGCGAGCGCAGGACCCCGGGGCCCGCGCGAGCGGCCGGCGCGGGCAAGCGGCCGGCAACCACTGCGGGCCCGCTGCCTGACGCGGACTTCCGCATGAAAGCACACACCCGGGTAAGGAGACAGCTGCCGATGCCGTCGTTCTATGTCACGGTGACAGAGCACACGTATACCGGGCGGTCCTATCACGACGTGGTGGAGGCCGGGTCCCCCGGCGAGGCCCTGCAGCTGGCCGCCGGGCGGGCGGCCGTGCCCCAGCCGCCGCCTGGTGCCGGGCCGGAGCCACACGACGCGGAGCGCCGGCGGTGTGCCGATGTCTGGGTCTACTCCCTGCTGCGCTGCGAGCTGACCGAGGGACACGACCCGCCGCACATGGCCACCGCACCCGGCTACTGGCGCCCGGTCAGGTGGGTGCGGGACAACCGCGGCCTGGCGCAGGCCTTGCCCGAGCCAGATACCGGCCCGCCGTCCGCCTGGATCGAAGACGGCCGCCAGCGTCCGGCCAGCCTCGGGCACCTGCCGCCCGCCATCCCCTGATTGCCCGCACCGGGCCCTCGCCGCAGCCACGGCGGGTTCATTTATTGAATACCACGAAGTTCGGTAAGGTTTGGCGGGCGGCGGCCCCCGGCCGGATGCCGTCGAGGAAACGCGACCGCGACCGCGCCGTGGTCCGGGCCCGGCCCGAGGCGGCCCCGGGCGCCCGGGCCGGCGCCCAGGACAGGTACAGGTGCTCGCGGGCCCTGGTCACCGCCACGTACAGCAGCCGCCGCTCTTCCTCGACCGCCTCTGGCGTGCGGGCGTGCACGATGGGCACGAGCCCCTCGACCAGGCCGGGCAGCAGCACCGCGTCCCACTCCAGGCCCTTGGCCGCGTGCATGGACGCCAGCGTCACCCCGTCGACGGCTGGCACGTGGCCGAGCTCGGCGCGCTGGGTGAGTTCGGCCGAGAAGTCGGCCAGTGTCGCCTCCGGGCGCACGGCGTGCATGTCGTCCGCGAGCTGGGCGATGGCGGTGAGCGATTCCCAGCTCTCCCGCGCTGCACCGCCCCCGGGGGACGGCCCCCCGGTGACCCCGTTTCCCTTTCCGGGGAGACCCATCCCCCCGGACCCCCCTTCGGGGGGGCTGCCCGCCCCCCTGTACCCCCCCAGCCCGGTCAGCACGTGCCGGACCGACTCCGGCAGCGGATCGGGGGAACCGGCGGCCGCTTCGCCCCGGGCCGCACCGCGAAGCAGCACCAGCGCCTGGCGCACCACGGGCCGCTCGTAGAACCGCTCCGCACCGCGCACCACGTAAGGCAGGCCGGCCTCGGCCAGCGCCAGCTCGAACCGCTCGGTGTCCGCGTTGACCCGGACCAGCACCGCGATCTGGCCGGCCGGCACCCCGGCGGCCAGCAGGGCCCGGACCTGGACCGCCAGCCCGGCCGCCTCCGCGGTGTCGTCGGGGTACTCGGTGAGCACCGGCCCGGGCCCGCGCGGACGCTGCGCGACCAGGGGGGAGGCCGACCGGGACAGCTGGTTGGCCACCGCGACCACCTGGGGCGTGGACCGGTAGTCCCGGACCAGCCGGACCACGGTCGCGCCGGGAAATTCGGCGGTGAAGCCGGTCAGGTAGGCCGCAGTGGCGCCGGTGAAGGAGTAGATCACCTGGTGTGGGTCGCCGACCACGCACACGTCGTCACGACCGCCGAGCCACGCGTCGAGCAGCAGCTTCTGCAGCGGGTTAGTGTCCTGGTACTCGTCCACGACGAAGTGCCGGAACATGTCGCGCACCTGGTCTGCCGCGGCCCGGTCGTCGATCAGGATGGCGGCGGTCAGCTCGAGCACCGACTCGAAGTCGATCAGGTGCCGTTCCCGGCGGAGCTCCTCGTAGGCGGCGTACACCGCGGCCAGCTGGTCCGCCCCGGCCACGGGCGCGCGGCCCGCGGCGGCCGCGGCGGCCGCGTACCCGTCCGGGCGGACCTGGGTCACCTTGGCCCATTCGATCTCGGCGGCGGCGTCGGCGAGGCCCGTCCCCGGGCCGCCGTCGAGCCGCACGCGGGCCCGCCTGGCCGCCTCGCGGACCAGGCTGGCCTTGGCGTCGATCAGCCGCGGCGGGCGCCCGCCGACCACCCGCGGCCAGAAGTAGTTGAGCTGGCGCAGCGCGGCGGCGTGGAACGTGGACGCGCGCACCACCCCGGCGCCCAGCTGCCTGAGCCGGCCGCGCAGCTCCCCGGCCGCCCGCACGGTGAAGGTGAGGGCCAGCACGTGGGCCGGGTTCACCGTGCCGGCCGTGGTCGCGTAGGCGATCCGGTAGGTGATGGCGCGCGTCTTGCCGGTGCCCGCGCCGGCCAGCACGCAGACCGGGCCGCGGCCGGCCAGCGCCACCTCGCGCTGCTCCGGGTCGAGCCCGGCCAGCAGCGCCTCGGCGGTGCCGAGCATGGCGTCAGTCACCCAGCCATCCTGCCGCATCCGGGAAGGCCGGGCACCTCGCCGGTGTTACAACGACCTGGAATCTTCAGCCAATCTCGAGGAGGCGGCGGGTGTCCGGCCAGCTGACGATGTACACCACCCCATGGTGCGGTTTCTGCCGCAACCTGAAGCGGCAGCTGGCCCGGGACGGAATCGAGATGGCGGAAATCGACATCGAGCGCGACCAGGCCGCCGCCGAGTTCGTGATGTCGGTCAACGGCGGCAACCAGACAGTGCCGACCGTCGTGTTCCCCGACGGCACCGCGCTGACCAACCCGTCGGCGGCGCAGGTCAAGGCGCAGCTGGCCGCCCTCGCCGGGTGACAAGCCAGCGGGCTGGGCTGTTACCGGGCCCGTTCGGGGTCAAAGGTCTTCAGATCCCGAACGGACCTGGCGCGAGCCGCGGGACAGGTGCGACGCACTCCGGCCGTGAGCCGCCGCGAATTTGACGGCGGCGGACGCTAGAGTCCGTGGGCAGATGGTCCGCGGGGGAATCCATCGAGCAACTCCCGACACGTTGGTCACGTTCCATGACGAGGTGACCGGGCTGCGGGAAGATGGATCGGCGGCTGGAGTGAAGGAGGCCTACGTGGCAGAGCTCGACGTTCTTGATGTCGTCGAGATCTGTGCCGGGGCGGGCGGGCAGGCCCTCGGGCTCGAGCGGGCCGGTTTCGAGCACGCCCTGGCCGTGGAGCTCGACCCGGCGGCGTGCGCCACGCTGCGGGCCAACCGGCCCGGCTGGAAGGTCGCCGAGGGCGACGTGGCCGACCAGGCGCTGTGGCGGCCGCGGGACTACCGGGGCGTGGCGCTGCTGGCCGGCGGGGTGCCCTGCCCGCCGTTCACGGTGGCCGGCCGCCAGCTCGGCGCCACCGACGAGCGGGACCTGTTCGCCTGGGCGGTGGAACTGTGCGCGGTCATCCGGCCACGGGCGCTGCTGCTTGAGAACGTCAGGGGGCTGAGCACCAGCCGGTTCAGCGCGTACCGGCAGCACGTCCTGGACCGGCTGCGCGACCTCGGGTACGTACCGGGCTGGCGGCTGCTGCACGCGTCCGATTTCGGCGTGCCGCAACTGCGGCCGCGGACCGTGCTCGTCGCGCTGCGGCCGGCCGACGCGCCCTGGTTCCGCTGGCCTGTCCCGCTGGGACGGCCGCCCGCCAGCGTGGGCCAGACACTGGGCGACCTGATGGCCGGGCGCGGCTGGCCGGGCGCGGCCGCCTGGGCCCGGCGGGCCGACCGGATCGCGCCGACGATCGTCGGCGGCTCCAAGAAGCACGGCGGCGCCGACCTGGGGCCGACCCGGGCCAAGCGCGCCTGGGCCGAGCTCGGCGTGGACGGCATCGGGATCGCGGATCGTGCTCCTGGCCGCGACGCTCCGCCGGCCGTGCGGCCCCGGCTGACCTGCGAGATGGTGACCAGGCTGCAGGGTTGGCAAGACGACTGGGGGTGGCAGTTCAGTGGCCGCAAGACCGCGCGCTACCGGCAGATCGGCAACGCGTTCCCGCCGCCGGTGGCGGAGGCGGTGGGTTCGGCCATCCGCCGCGCGCTGGAGCACGCGGGCGCACCGGCCGCTTCCGGGGCCGATGGCCCGCACGTGCACGATCCGGTGTTCCGGGTACTCCGCTCCCAGCCCGACTTCCTGACCGCACGGCAGATCGCCGAGCTGGCGGTGGAGCCGAGCCTGGCCACCGTGCTCGGCCGGCTGCGGCACCTGGGCCGGGACTTCGAGCTCGAGGTGGCCGACTCCGGGTCCGGTGACGGGCCGGCCTACCGGCTCGGCGGCTTCAAGGCCTTCCTCGGCCAGCCCGGGCACGACCGCCACCGGCGGTTCGCGGCCAGCCGCGCGACGATCAGCTGACGCCGACTCGTTCATCTGATGTTCACCCGTTGATGTTCACCCGTTCGGGGTGGAGTGGCGCATCGGCGGGCCTGATTGAGTGAGCCGGGAGGAAAGGGGCCTGGTGTCATGGTGAGTAAACCGATTCCACCCGCGGAGCGCGAGCAGCTGGCTCATCATGCCGACGTCGCGCTGCGGTCGCTGGGACAGCCGAACGCGGTGGCCAGCGCGTTCAACTTCTGGGACGACAGCTACGAGGGACGGCGGCTGTTCTCCGAGCTGTTCGGGACCTTCTTGCTGGTGCTGGTCGCGGTCGGCGGGGGGATGGTCAACGCCAGGTTCGGCGGGCACGCCGTCCCGTACACCGCGCTTGTGGTCGCGCCGGCGCTGATGGTGGCGGGCATCATCCTGTTCATGGGCGCGGTCTCCGGAGCGCACCTGAACCCGGCCGTGAGCATCGCCTTCGCGCTGCGGGGCGACTTTCCCTGGAAGCGGGTCCCGGCCTACGTCGCGGCCCAGTTCATCGGCGCGGCGCTGGCCACGCTGCTGCTGTGGGCGCTGCTCGGCAAGCAGGGCAGCGCCGGGCTGACCCTGCCGGGCCATGGCATCTCGGCCGGCACCGCGCTGGTATGGGAACTGGTCCTGACCACCGGGCTGGTGAGCGTGATCCTGGGCACCGCGTCCGGGGCGCAGGCTCTGGGGGCGCTGGCCGCGGTCGGGGTCGCCAGCTACATCGCCCTGGCCGGGCTCTGGGGCTCCCCGGTCAGCGGCGCGTCGATGAACCCGGCCCGCTCGCTCGGGCCCGCCCTGGTGAAGGGCGACTGGACGGCCTGGTGGGCCTACCTGATCGGCCCGGTGGCCGGCGCGATCATCGCCGTCGGCATCGCCTGGGTGCTGCGCGGCCCGGGCGGCGGTGCCAGCGGAACCGCGGCCGGGACGGGCACGCTGGGGACCCGCTGGCGGCCCGGGCGGATCGGCGGCGGCGGCCGGGGCTGACCCACCCGCTGGCCCGGCCGACCCGCCCGCTGGCCCGGCCGACTCATCCCTGGCGGGTGATGCCTGGCGGCCGGGGCGGCGGTGAACTTGCTGGTGACCGCGGGGGCAGCCGCCCGCGCACCGCACACGATCCTGGGAGGTTCCGTGACTGTAGAGACACCCGAGACGCCCGTCCTGGACACGCTCACCGACATCGTCGCCGTGTCGGCCGATCACAACACGCTGAGCCCGCGCGATTTCATGCTCGCCCGGATAGCCGCGCTGATCGCGGTGGACGCGCCGCCCGCCTCCTACCTCGCCAACGCCGACGCGGCCGAGAAGACCGGGGTCACCGCCGATGACATCCAGGGCATCATGATCGCCGTCGCGCCGGTCGTGGGCACGCCCCGGGTGGTCTCGGCCGGCGGGAAGATCCTCCGGGCGCTCGGCCTCGCGATCGCGGTCGAGGACGCCGCCCTGGAGGCCGACGACGACGACGACGATTAGCCCTTCTCGTATCGGTTATTTATCAGTCCTTCCCGGCGGAGGGTGACCGCCGCGTGAGCGAAACCGACCTGGCCATCGTGGCCGCGCTCATCTTTACCTGGGGCGCGCTGTCCGCGCGGCTGGAACGGTTCGACGTGACCGCGCCGATCATCTTCGTGCTGGCCGGGTGGGCGCTCACCCACGGGCCGCTGGCGCCGCTTGGGTACACCCCCAGCAACGAGCTGATCAAGGCGATGGCCGAGATCACCCTCGTGGTGGTGCTGTTCTGCGACGCGTCCCGGGTCGGGCTGCACGAGCTGAGGACCGACCTCGGCCTGTACCTGAGGCTGCTGGCCGTCGGCCTGCCGCTGACCATCGCCCTCGGGACACTGCTGGCCCGGACCCTGCCCGGGGTCACGAACATCTGGCTCGCCCTGCTCGTCGGCGCGGCGCTGGCACCGACCGACGCCGCGCTCGGCGCGGGGATGATGGCCAACCCGGCGGTGCCCGCCCGGATCCGCCGGCTGATCAACGTGGAGAGCGGGCTCAACGACGGCATCGCCACGCCGTTCGTGTCGGTGGCCCTGGCGGGCGCGGCCACCGCCGATCACATCAGCGGCGCCACCAGCGTGGCCAAGGCGGTGGCCGAACTCGGGCTCGGCATCGTGGTCGGCGTGGCCGTCGGCGGGATCGGCGGCCTGCTGGTCAAGGTCGCGCGGGCGCGCGGCTGGGCCGCCGAGGGCTTCGCCGGCTCGGCCGTGCTCGCCCTGGCCCTGTGCGCCTACGCGTGCGCGCTCGCCCTGCACGGCAACGGCTTCATCGCCGCGTTCATCGGCGGCCTCGCGTTCGGCAGCGCGAGCGGGCGGCGCGGAGCGCCGCTGATCCCGTTCGCCGAGGAGGCGGGCGCCCTGGTCTCGCTGGTGGTGTGGCTGGCGTTCGGCGCGGTCGCGGCGGCGCCGGCCGTCCGGAACCTGAGCTGGCAGATCGCGGTGTACGCGGTGGTCAGCCTCACCGTGCTCCGGATGGCCCCGGTGGCCCTCGCGCTGGCCGGCACCCGGCTGGGGCGGCCGACCGTGGCGTTCGTGGGCTGGTTCGGTCCCCGCGGCCTGGCCTCGGTCGTGTTCGCGCTGCTGGCGCTGGAGGAACTCGGCGGGACCGCCGCCGGGCCCGAGGTCACCGTGATCAGCATCACCGTGCTGCTCAGCGTGATCGCGCACGGGGTCACCGCCGAACCGCTCGCGGCCCGCTACGCGGCCGCGCTCGCCCGCACGGCGGGCGGCCCGGCCCACCTGGTCCAGCCCGAGCTGCCCGCCCGCAAGCTCATCCGCTGCGCTCCGGCCCCGCCCGGACGGCGGGCCGCCTAGATCGATGACCGGGGATTATCCCCGGTCATCGATCTAGGCGGTCGTGCCACGCAGCCGCCGCGCCGCCTGGCGGTATCTTGTGGTGTCGCTGCGCCGGGGTCGGCCGCAGTTGCGGCGGTGACCGCCGGCGACGAGCGTGGTTGATCCTCGCCGTACGGATGTCGCGGTGGATCTTGTCGGCTGTGATGCTGGCGGCCATGAAGCGGTATCCGTCCGGGGCTGGCTCGGCGCGTCCAGTCCGTCAAGCCCCGGCGTTGCCGACTGCGCCGAACCGGTATCCGGGCGCCTTCTCCTGCGGGCTGGCCTGCCGGCTAGCTCCTCGAACTGCGCCCGGGCCTGATCAGGGTCCGGGTTGATCTGCGTCGTGCCTGTCTCCTGTGTCCTCATTGTGACTGCTCCTGATTCCGTGGGTGGCGTGCCGGTGGCTCGCAGGCGGGCATGTCGTTCTGCGGCCAGGTCAGGCTGCGCGGGCGTCATGGCCGCCTGGTCGCAGGTAGCCCGTTTCGGCCGCGCGGGTACGTTGTTCGAGGTCGCGGGGCCCGGACGACGCGAAGGCTCAGAACATCCGGCTGTAGCCTCCGAAGACACGATCAGCCAGCCCGGGTGTCCACGCTGGATTGCCCGGCGATCTCGCGCCGGGGGGCCGCAGGTGACATCGTCTCCCTCTCGGACGCTCACCTCGGACGCTCACCGTTCTCCTGGCACGGCAGCTCCCGATGGCGGCGCCACGGGTGAGGACACCGCCGGCGAGCACGCCTGCGCGCCAGGCCGCGCCGGCTATCTGGCCCCCGCGGCGACGGGCCGGTCGTGGCGGGCGGTGCCGGGTGCCAGGGCGACCAGGAGCAGGTAGACGATGGCGGCGGCGAACCAGCCGACCAGCCAGGAGATGTCGGCGCCGCCGAGGGTCCCGACGAGCGGGCCGGTGTAGTCCGGCTGGGGCACGAACGGCCATTGGGCGGCCAGGCCGATGGCGTAGGCGAGCAGGCCGCGCCAGGCGAACCGGCCGTAGGCGCCGTCGGCGGTGAAGAACGAGGCGACGTCGTAGCGGCCGCGGCGGACGAGGAAGTAGTCGGCCAGGTTGACCGCGGACCAGGGGATGAAGATGACCAGCAGCACGTCCAGGAAGTTGGCCAGGTTGGTGACGAACGACCGGTACCCCAGGAACGCGGTCACCACCCCGGCCGCCATCACGCATATGAACGGGACCAGGCGCACGGTCACCGATTCGGCCTTGAACCGCCGCCACATGCTCCCGAACGCCACGACCTGGAACGATCCGGTGTAGGCGGAACCAGCCGGGAGGAGGTCAAAGAGGTTGCCCAGGTTTGCCCCTCGGCTTAGGCGTTAGGCGAGGTCGCTCGGCGCCGCTGTGATTAGGTCCCGCGCTGCCTGGCCGGCTACGGCGATGCGGGGTCAAGGAGCCGCGCCATGGCCTCCTCGTGCGTAATCTCGCCGGGCCGCCCGGCCGCCTCCCACTCCTCGTACTCAGCGATGGCGGCATCGGTCTCGGCCTCGTCCAGCTCGCCGGGCGTCGCCCGGTCCTCCAGCGCCTTCAGCGTGCGGTACTCGCGCAGCGGGACCACGACGGCGGCTTCGCCGCCCGGATGGATGATGTCGTGGCCCTCGTGACCTGATGGCTGCGCGGCCATGACACCACCGTACCTCGCCCGGCTCCCGTGACTCCCGGAACGCGCCTGGTATGCGTCGCGCGAACGCCGCACTCCACGTAACGTCCACACGCTGTGGATAACAGTGGGATAACGGCGATCACAGCCGTCCGGCCAGTGGAAAACTGATTCGCAACGCCCGTCCGCGCCTGCCGTCCCGGCCGCATTTACCTCCAGGTCGGCATTCGGCTACCGGAATGCCGCAGACGCTGCGATAATGCCTTGGATGACAGGGCTGAGCCTTGCCTTGGCCAACTTGAAGCCGGGCACGGGGAAGACGACATCAGCGGTATGGCTGGCGCATGTGTTCGCGCAGGCCGGGAACAGCGTGCTCCTGGTGGACGCGGACCCGTCGGGCAGCGCGCTCGAGTGGTCCGATCTCGCCGCCATGGACCCGCACCTGGCGGCGCCCGAGGCCGCCTTCCCGTTCCGGATCGTCGCCCTGCCATCGCGCGAACTGCACCGCCGCGTGCCCGAGATCGCCCAGGCCGACGACGTCGTGATCATCGACACGCCGCAAATCGAGGACCACGCCGCCATCGCCAGGTCCGCGCTGCGGTACGCCGACGAGATCCTCATCCCGTGCGCGCCGAGCCCGATCGAGATCAACCGCACCACGCCGGTGCGCGACGAGATCGCGGATATCGAGTCGATCCGCGACAAGCCCGCCCGCTCGGCCATCCTGCTGAACCGCTGCATCGCGCGGGCGCACTCCACCGTCGACGCCCGGGAGGCGCTCGAGCAGCTCGGCTACGACGTGCTTGATACGGTGGTGCCCCGGCGGGAGGTCTACGCCCAGAGCTTCGGCCTGCCGATCAAGCAGACCGGCTGCGACATCTGGCGGCGGGTGGCCCGGGACCTCATCGACCGGTGCGCTCCGCTATGTTCGATACGGTCGTGAACGAGTCCGGGACGTCCGGCGGGCCAGCAGGAGACGCGTCATGACCAGTCAGCGAGAGCAGCGCAAGGCGCAGATGGCCGCCGCGGCGGCCCGGCGCGCCGAACCCAACGCGCACCCGGCAGGCCGCACCGCGATCAGGTCAAAGCCGGTCAGGATCACCCTGGACCTGAGCCCGGAACTGTACCGGCAGCTGACTGCCTGGGCGGATTCGGCGGCGGTGACGCTCGACGTGCCCCGGGTATCGCTGGCCGAAGCGGTGCGCGCGATGATCCGGGTCGCGGCGGACAACCCGGACGACGTCCTGAACCGCCTGCGCCGCGACCGGCACCAGTAGCTTCGGGGGCGCTGGGGGGCGGCGGCGTACGGCCGCGGGCGCGGAGGGTCAGGTGGCGCGGGAGGCGCGGGCGCGGATTCGGGCGCGCTCCCTGGCGTCGAGGACCGTCTTGCGCAGGCGCACCGCCGAGGCGGTGACCTCCACGCACTCGTCGTCGGCGCAGAACTCCAGCGCCTGCTCCAGGCTGAGCAGCCGCGGCGGCACCAGCCGCTCGAGTTCCTCCCCGGTGGACTGGCGCACGTTGGTGACCTTGCGCTCGCGGGTGATGTTCACGTCCATGTCGTCGGGCCGCGAGTTCTCCCCGACGATCATTCCCTCGTATACCTCGGTACCCGGAGGGACGAACAGCGACCCGCGCTCCTGCAGGTTGAACATGGCGTACGCGGACGCGCGGCCGGCCCGGTCGGCGACCAGCGACCCGGTCGCGCGGCCGCGCATGGGACCCGACCAGGGCTCGTACTTCTCGAAGACGTGGTGCGCGATCCCGGTGCCGCGGGTCTCGGTCAGGAACTGGGTGCGGAAGCCGATCAGGCCCCGGGCCGGCACCACGAACTCCAGCCTGACCCAGCCGGTGCCGTGGTTGGTCATCGACTCCACCCGGCCGCGACGCACCGAGACCAACGAGGTCACCGTGCCCAGGTACTCCTCGGGCACGTCCACGCTCAGCCGCTCGGCCGGCTCGTAGACAGCGCCGTCGATCTCGCGGGTGACGGCGGCGGGCCGTCCCACGGTCAGTTCGTAGCCCTCCCGCCGCATCGTCTCCACCAGCACGGCCAGCGCGAGCTCGCCGCGGCCGCGGACCTCCCAGGTGTCCGGGCGCTCGGCGGGCAGCACGGCCAGCGACACGTTGCCGACCAGTTCACGGTCCAGCCGGTCACGGACCAGGCGCGCGGTGATCTTGGCGCCCGCCGTCCGCCCCGCCAGCGGTGCGGAGTTGACTCCGATCGTCATCGAGATGGCCGGCTCGTCCACGGTGATCAGCGGCAGCGGCCGCGGGTCGCCGGGGTCGGCCAGGGTTTCCCCGATCATGATGTCCGGGATGCCGGCGATGGCCACGATGTCCCCGGGCCCGGCTTCGTCGGCGGGCACGCGGTCCAGGGCCTCGGTGCGGTACAGCTCGGAGATCTTGACCCGCTCGATCAAGCCGTCCCGGCGGCACCAGGCCGCCTGCTGGCCGCGGGTCATCGTGCCGTTGCGGATCCGGCACAGCGCGATCCGGCCCAGGTAGGACGACGCGTCCAGGTTGGTGACCTGGGCCTGCAGCGGCGCGCCGACCTGGTAGGCAGGCGCGGGCACGGTGGCCTTCAGCACGGCGAACAGCGGCTCCAGGTCGGGCGAGTCGGGCATCTCGCCGTCGGCGGGCCGGTTCAGCGAGGCCCGGCCGGCCCGGGCGGAGGCGTACACGATGGGGAACTCGATCTGCTCCTCGGTCGCGTCCAGGTCGATGAACAGCTCGTAGCACGCGTCCACCACCTCGGCGATCCGCGCGTCGGGCCGGTCCACCTTGTTGACCACCAGGATCACCGGCAACCCGGCGGCCAGCGTCTTGCGCAGCACGAACCTGGTCTGCGGCAGCGGCCCCTCGCTGGCGTCCACCAGCAGCAGCACGCCGTCCACCATGGACAGGCCGCGCTCCACCTCGCCGCCGAAGTCGGCATGGCCCGGCGTGTCCACGATGTTGATGGTCAGCCCGGCGTGCCGCACCGCGGTGTTCTTGGCCAGGATCGTGATGCCCTTCTCCCGCTCCAGGTCGCCGGAGTCGAGCACCCGCTCGGCCACGTTCGCGTTGGCGCGGAACGCGCCCGACTGCCACAGCATGGCGTCCACCAGCGTGGTCTTGCCGTGGTCCACGTGCGCGACGATGGCCACGTTGCGCAGGTCGTCCCTGGTCGCGACCGTGGCCTGGTGCTGGATGGGCATGCGTGATTCTCGTTCGTTCGGGGTCCGGGAGCGTGCACCGATCAGGTGGCTGCCCTTCCAGTGTATTGAACGCGCGATCCTGCCCCGGCCGCGCGGCCGCCCGGAGGGATTAGGCGGGCGGGGCGCCGTGCTCGCGCTCGAAGACGGGCAGGAGTTCCTCCATGGACCGCCAGAACCGGGCCTTGCTGGCCGAGGGCGCCTTCATTTAGTGCGCCTTCGCGTAGAGGTCAGGACGTTCGGCCATGGTCACCGCGGCGCGCCGACCGGTCTGCAGGGCCTCGAGCGCGGCGTCGGTGACCGCGGCGGCGGCATAACCATCCCACGAGGTGGGGCCGGTCGGGGTGCCTGCGGCCACCGCGTTCAGCCAGTCCTGCAGCTCGGCGTCGTAGGCGCGGATGAACCGGTCCCGCCAGTCCACGGGCACGCGGACGCCGCGCCGGCCCGCGGCCGACAGCGTGGTCTCGCCGACATCGGCGAGCGCTACGGTGCCGGTCTCGCACACCACCTCGCCGCGGACGTCGTAGCCGTATCTTGCGTTGACGAACACCTCGTCGTCGACGAGGATGCCGCTGGCCATCTCGAACTGGATGATCAGCGGGTCCTGCAGGCCGTCGCCCGCCTGACGGCTCCGCCGCGGCCTGAACACGCTCGCCGCCACGATCTCCTCGCCGAACAGCCAGCGCACCAGGTCCATCTCGTGCACGGCCGAGTCGCTGATGATCATCTCGGTGGTGAAGCCGTACGGCGGCGCCGACGGGTTGCGGTGCGCGCAGTGCATCAGCAGCGGCGCGCCGATGGCGCCGTCGTCAAGCGCCGCCTTCATGGCCAGGTAGCCCGCGTCGTACCGGCGCATGAAACCGACCTGGACCAGCCTGTGGCCGCGGGCCACCTCGGCCTCGATGATGCGCAGGCAGGCGCCGGCGGCCGGCGCGAGCGGCTTCTCGCAGAACACCGGCTTGCCGGCCGCGATCGCGGCCAGCACCTGCTCCTCGTGGGCCGTGCCCCAGGAGGCGACAAGCACCGCGTCCACGTTGTCGTCGGCGATGAGGCTGGCGGCCGTCTCATGAACGGTCACCCGGTGCTGGCCAGCACTGTGCTGGCCAGCACTGTGCTGGCCAACACAAGGCAGGACCGCCGCGACCTGCCCGGCGCGAGCTTTGTCGACGTCGTTGACCGCCGTGACCGCGCCGCCGGTCAGCACCTGAGTGATCCGGCGGATGTGGTCCTGGCCGATCATGCCGGTGCCGATGACGCCAACCCGGACGGTCGAGCGGTTCAAGGGTGGTAGCGAAGCGGTCACGGCCCCTCCTCCCCGATGCCGACGCCGCGCAGGTAGGTGTCGGTGCGCTCAGGACGCGTTGCGGATGTCAGGGGGAGGCGCGGGTCGATGGGCTGGCCCGCCCAGGTGCCGCGGATCCAGGCGTGGGCCGGGTCGTCGCAGAAGCGCCAGGCGCGCTCGGGCTCCGGGCCCGCCATCACGTTGAGGTAGTACAGGTCGTAGCCGGGCGCGGCGATGGACGGGCCGTGCCAGCCGTGCGGGATGAGCACCACGTCGCCGGTGCCGACCTCGGCCAGCACGTCGATGGGGCGGCCCGGGGTTCCGTAGACCCGCTGGTAGGCCAGGCCCTGGGTCTCGAAGTAGTAGATCTCCTCGAGTTCGGCCTCGTCGGGGCGGGTCTCGTCGTGCTTGTGCGGCGGGTAGGAGGACCAGTTCCCGCCCGGGGTGAGCACCTCGACCGCGATGAGCTTGGCGCACTCGAAGGCCTCGGGCGAGCAGAAGTTGTTGACCTGCCGGCTGGCCTGGCCGGCCCCGCGCAGCTCCACCGGCACGGCTTCGGCCGGGCCGTAACGTGGTTCCAGCCGGCGCGTGCAGCGGGCCGACGGGATGGCGAACGTGCCGCCGTCCGTGCTGGTGACGGTGACGGCGGCGGCACGGGGCGCGTAGCAGAAGTCGCTGACCCGGGAGAACACGCTGCGCCTCCCGGTCAGCGCGAACGTCTGGTCCTCGCAGGTCACCGCGGCCGAGCCGGACAGCGGCAGGACCAGGATCTCGTCCTCGCCGGTGGTCCAGGTGTGCGATCCGCCCGGGGGCAGGGTGAGCACGCGCAGGCCGCTGTAGGTCCAGCCGACCCGTTCGGGGGTGATGACGACGGAGAAGCGGTCGTCGGTGCTGGTGCCGTGGGGCAGGTAGAGCTTCTCGTCCACCGCGGTCACCCCCGCACCATGCTGACCTCGGTGTGCACCGCGCCGGCCACGTCGTCGTCCGGCGGGAACAGCAGCGACCGGCCAATGACCAGCCCGGGGCGCCGGGCGGCCGCCTCGGCGATGGTCTGCGGGCGGCTCGTGCGCGCCTCCAGAATGGCCTTGAGCCGGTCACGCACCGGAAGCCGCCAAGAGTTCGTCGACCTCGGCCGCCGTCGGCATGGCGTCCGAGCAGGCGAGCCGGGACGCGACGATGGCCCCGGCGGCGCTGGCGAAGCGCATCACGCGCTCGATGTCCCAGCCGGCCAGCAGCCCGTGGCACAGCGCCCCGCCGAACGCGTCACCGGCGCCGAGGCCGTTCAGGACGTTGACCGGCACCGGCGGGACCTCAACGGCGGCGCTGGTGTCATGGGCGAGGACGCCCTTGGGGCCCTGCTTCACCACGGCGAGGCGGACGCCGGACTCATGCAGTTTCTGCGCCGCGGCCAGCGGCTCCCGCTCCCCCACCGCGGTGTCGCACTCGTCCAGGTTGCCCACGGCCACGGTCACGTGCGGCAGCGCCTGCCGCACCCAGCGGCGGGCTTCTTCCCGGGACGGCCAGAACATCGGCCGGTAGTCCAGGTCCAGGACGGTGATGTCCTTCTTGTTCCGTGCCTCCAGGGCGGCCAGGGTGGCGGCGCGGCTCGGCTCCCCGGACAGGCCGGTGACGGTGACCCAGAAGACGCCTGCCGCCTCGATGGCGTCGGTGTCCAGCTCGCCCGGGTAGATCTCCAGGTCCGGCGCCTTCGGCCAGCGGTAGAAGTACAGCGGGAAGTCATCCGGCGGGAAGATCTCGCAGAATGTGACCGGGGTGGGCAGGTCTTTGACGGCCGTGACGAAGCGGTCGTCGACGCCGTAGCCGCGCAGCGCTTCATGCAGGAACGTGCCGAACGGGTCCACGCCGGTGCGGGTGATGACCGCCGTGCGCCGCCCGTACCTGGCCGCCGCCACCGCGACGTTGGACGCGCTGCCGCCGAGGAACTTGCCGAACGTCTTCACCTCGGCCAGGCTCACGCCGACCTGCTGCGGGTACAGGTCGACGCCGATCCGGCCCATGGTGAGCACCTCGAACGCGGTCATGTCCGGCCCTCCGCAGGGCTCGGGGCGGAACGTTCAACGCACACCGGAGCTGCCTCCCTGGACCCTTCGACCGGAGATCTGGTGAGTTGCTCACTTTTTACGCCCGGGTTTCGGCCAGGTCAAGAATATGTCTAGACATACTTACGTCTTGATGTGATAGCAACGGAATGACCTGGGAGACATAACGGCATCGTTATCGAATTTATCCCCGCCGCAAGGGATAGTCCGTGAACCGTGCCGCCATGCCCATCCGGAGTCGACCGGAGCATCCCAGTAGGCGTGACGACGCACAACATGACGCCGAGCATATGATCCGGCTCATAACTGACGGCTAACTGACGGCTAAGTTGTTCGGTGGCGACTGCGCAGGCCCGGGTGCCTGTCCAGTAGTTAGGGCGGGCGGTGCGCTCGCCGCTGAAAAGCAGCCTCAATCACGAGACGGCGGGCTGAGCTGGCCAGACTGTTGTGGGATTTATCAAAGACCCTCCTTTGGGGCAGAGTGTCGCATTCGTACCTTCAATACCCAAGAGTCCGATAAGGGTCGGCTCAGTTCTTGCTGCGGTCTAGACCTGGGGGTGCCTCCACGGCACCACCTCGGCGGTATCGGGTTCGGGGCCGCGTTCACTGGTTACCGGGCGTGGCTGGGACCGGGGTCAGTTCTCTTGGCGCGGGTCGGCCGGGCGGGGTGCGGGCCGCGCCGAGCGCGCTCATGAACAGCCCCGGCAGCAGCCACACCACGCCGCGCCCGGCCGCGGGCGGCCGCCTGGTTCAGCCTGTTCATTGCACCACCCGCGCGACCGCGCCCCGGACGGCCGGCGTCCGCGCCGCCTTGCTCGGATCACGTCTCTACATAGGTAGAAACAAGACGTCCAGATGGTCAGGAAAACACCCGGCCAGCTCGGTTACTGCCGCGAGCGCGCCCGGACATCGCAGGTGAGCGTCTGCGGCGCGACGCGGATGACGGCCGGATCCCGTGCCCGGCCCTGGGCGGGCCGCTCTCCGCATGCCGGTGTCACAGTGAGTAAGTGGCTTCGATCCTCAGCCGGAGCGCTGCGGCGCCTGAGCCGATGGGGGACTCAGACAACACCGCATCTATCCGTTACGGAGTCAGGCTCACCGAGAGCTGGAGGCGGCCAGGCCGTTCCAGGACCAGCGCGGGATGGGCAGGCCCTCCGGCACGTCATCGGCGGAGCGGTGATAGCGGGCCATCGTGACGGTGGTGGCCCAGGCGAAGTAATCGTGCAGGACCCGGCGCAGCCGGTCGTCGCCCGCCAGGCCGGCGTCTTCCAGCGCCTGGTCGAAGCAGGCGATGGCCCGGCGGTCCATCTCCTCGTGCGTGCCGTTGCCGCTGTGTATCCGCACCACCGAGGTCTCATCACCGTAACCGCCCGAGTACAGCGGCGGCCCGCCGAGCGCCTCGGCCCAGTACGCGGCGAGCCGCTCGGAGTGGTCCGGGCGGTAGCCGTGGCTGAACGCGTGGCTCACTTCCTCGTCGGCCAGCACCCGGGCGTGCCACGCCCGGGCCAGGCGCAGCAGGCCGTCGAGTCCGCCCGCAGCCTCATACACCGTCTCCATGGCCCCAGCATGGCATGCGCCGCCATCCGCAGCCCGTCGCCGGGTGGCCGGGGCGGTTGCCTCGGCCCGTTCGGCCTGATGATCCTGCGGCTACGGCGCGGCGATCGGCAACGGCCGCGGGCAGGACGGCGAGTAGCCAACCCACCCGTCCTGAGCTGGGATAAGACGGCTTAGGCCGATGCCGGGCGACTTAGCAGAAGCTGAGCCTTTGCCGGGGCCGAAGATAAGGCATCCGCCCGATGCCGGGGGCGGGGCCTTACCGCGAACCTTGAGGATGCGGGAGCCAGACAGGTTCCCCGGGGCCGAGGAGGAACCATGCATCCCGAGATGCTCCGCGAACTGACCGCTCAGCGTGGCCGCGAGATGCGGGCGCGGGCGCAGCAGGCCGGACTCGTCCGGCTGGCCCGCCTCGTCCGCCGCCGGCGCGAGCACGACCTGGCGGACCAGACCGGCGGGTTCGTCATCACCGCCATCCCGGACTACGTGGACGGGTCGTTCCGCACCGGGCCGGCTGCCGGTGAGCCGGCCGGGACCGAGGCGGGCCAGGCGGCGCCCGCCACCCGCCGCGCCGCCTGACGCGGCCATGACCATCCGCGCCGCCGCCGGGCTTTCCGGAATGTCAGACCCTCGTGGAATGCTGACAGCAGAGATGAGCGGGCGAGCGTCCAGTCCCGTCCTGGTCGGGCGGGACGAGCAGATGGCCGCCTTGAATGCCGCTTTCGCCAGCGTGCGCCAGGGCGGGCCGTCGGCCATGCTGCTCGGCGGCGAGGCGGGGGTCGGCAAGTCCAGGCTGGTCAGCGAGTTCGGCCGCCGGGCCACGTCGGCGGGGGCCCGGGTGCTGACCGGTGGCTGCCTGGAACTGGGCACCGACGGGCTGCCGTTCGCGCCGTTCACCGCGGTGCTGCGCGACCTGGTGCACGAGATGGGCGCGGACGCGGTGGCCGCGATGCTGCCCGGCCGGACCACGCGGGGGCTGGCCCGGTTGCTGCCCGAGCTCGGCGAGCCGGACACCGGCGGCGACCCGGCCGAGGCCCGGGCCCGGCTGTTCGAGGAGGTGCTCGGCGCGCTCGACCAGCTGACCAGGCACTCGCCGGTGGTGCTGGTGATCGAGGACGCGCACTGGGCCGACCGGTCGAGCCGGGACCTGCTCACGTTCCTGATCGGCAACCAGCGCGCCCTGGCCGGGCTGCTCATCGTGGTCACGTTCCGCTCCGACGAGCTGCACCGGACCCATCCGCTCCGCCCGCTGCTGGCCTCGCTGGACCGGATCACCTGGGTCGAGCGGATCGAGCTGCCCCGGCTGACCAGGCACGACACCGGCGAACTGGCGATCCGGATCCTCGGCCGCGAGCCGGCCAGCGAGCTGGCCGACGCGCTGTACCACCGGTCCGAGGGCAACCCGCTGTTCGTCGAAGCCCTGCTCTGCCGCGACGGCGAGCTGAGCGCTGAGCTGCCGGAATCCCTGCGTGACCTGCTGCTCGACAGCGTGCGCAGGCTGCCGGAAGATACTCAGGAGGTGCTCCGGGTGGCCAGCGCCGGCGGCGAGGCCACCGGGCACGCGCTGCTCGGCGCGGTGAGCGGCCTGGACGACGCGGCGCTGACCCGCGCGGTACGGCCGGCGGTGATCGC
>Ga0335076_10002133_pt1 | contig 19554 bp, 20 predicted proteins | sample Lox_Sample_25_FD_206717 | JGI IMG/M metagenome (GOLD analysis project Ga0335076, IMG submission 206717) | Soil microbial communities from Loxahatchee National Wildlife Refuge, Florida, United States - Lox_Sample_2.5 | ecosystem: Environmental > Terrestrial > Soil > Wetlands | place: USA...
CGAAAATGTGGCCGCCGTCGGCCGAAGAAGTCGCAGCCTCCCTGCCATACGATCCCGAACTGGGAAACATCCGCATTCGTAAGTTTTACTTCAGGAAAGCCGATGCGATCCCCGGGCCGGATGATCCTGAGGTCTTTGCCGACGAGTTGAATGTCGAACTCTACGATCCGGAGTCGGATCATGCCTGGTGGCAGTCCTACTTTGTTGCGACTCCGCGAGGACTCGCCAACATTCTGCGGGAGAAGTCCTGGAGGTATCTGCATGCTCCGCAGATTCTGATTTTCCCTCGATACAACCTGGAGGAAATTCGACGCGCGGTCGTGAGTCGGATTGTCGCCGATCACGACTATTTCAAAGGCGAGCAGCGCGACGAAGAAGAGTCCCTGTGAAGGTCGCTATTTGAAATAGGAATTCCATCTCTTTCGGGAAGGAGCGCATGAGAATTGACGAGCGCGCCTACCCCTATCGATTCGCTAAGACGAGAGCCGCGCGGGATCAACGGCGCTCCACAACCAGATGTGCGTGTCCACCAGAAATTTCATCCGTTCCAGGCAATCCCAGTCAGCCAGGCTCCCGGTCGCACCGACGATATCGCCTAGAATTTCAGCCGTTCCAGCCATGCACCCAAGGAGTCTGCCTGTCGGCTTGAGAGGCGAGGGTGGGATGATTTCGGCAACCGGTTGTCCAAACCGAGTGACTCTTATCGGCTGGCGTGTTTTCCGTACCTCTTCAAGCATGCCAAGACACTTGGCCTTAAACTGGGAGATCGCCACTTCTTTCATACGTCAACCGTACCGTGGTCAACGACCATGGTCAAATCTCGATATGAAGAGGACCCAACACTCCGCTGACCGTGCTGCAGCTCGGCTAAACGTTAATTACGCCGCACAGTTCTTTCACCGCAGCCGCGCTCTTGTCGAGACCAGCTTTTTCTTCCGGAGTGAGCTTAATCTCGATGATTTGTTCGATTCCCTTCGCGCCCAGCTTCACCGGGACGCCGACGTAGAGGCCGTTTATGCCGTATTCCCCTTGGAGATAGGCTGCGCAGGGCAGGATTTTCTTCTTGTCCTTCAGGATTGCTTCGACCATCTCGGTCGCGGCTGCGGACGGAGCATAGTACGCGGAACCGGTCTTCAAATACTTTACGATCTCTGCTCCGCCGTCGCGCGTGCGCTGAACCAGAGCCTCGAGTCGGCTCTTTTCGATTAACTCCGTAATCGGGATGCCTGCCACCGTCGAGTACCGCGGCAGCGGGACCATCGTGTCCCCGTGTCCGCCCAGGACGAAAGCTGTCACGTTTTCCACGCTAACTTTCAATTCGTCCGCAATGAAGGCACGAAAGCGGGCGGAGTCCAGCACACCGGCCATGCCGATGACACGCTCGCGCGGTAATCCGCTGAGTTTGTAGGCGGTCTGTGCCATGGCATCGAGCGGATTCGAGACGATGATCAGGATGCAATTCGGCGAATACTTCAGCACCTCGCCAACCACCGACTTCATGATGTTGTAGTTGGTGTTGAGGAGATCGTCGCGGCTCATGCCGGGCTTACGGGGAATGCCGGCGGTAATCACGACGATGTCGGAATTCGCGGTGTCTTTGTAATCGTTCGTGCCGCTGACGAAGGAGTCGCGCTTCTCAATCGGCATTGCCTCGAGCAGATCGAGTCCCTTACCCTGCGGCACGCCTTCAACGATGTCGATGAGGACGACATCAGCGAGTTCCTTGGAAGCAATCCAATGAGCGGCAGTTGCGCCTACGTTGCCTGAGCCTACGATGGTGACTTTCTTGCGCATGAATGAAACCTCGATTTTGTAATTGGGTAATTTTGTAATTTAGTAATTAAAAATCAACTGATTGCGCGTCGGAGTTGTAAATTACAAAATTACCCGATTACTCAATTACAAAATCGACTCCACACGCTGGAACCCGGCAACAGCTCTACACCATCACTCCCGCTCCCATATTTTCGATCATGTAGCCGGCGAATTCGCTTGTCTTCACTTTGGTTGCACCAGGCATGAGACGTTCGAAGTCGTACGTGACTTTCTTCTGCTCAATGGTGCGCTCCATGCTCTGTTCGATCAGATCCGCAGCCTCATTCCAGCCGAGGTGGCGGAACATCATGACGCCCGAGAGCATCACCGATCCTGGATTGATGACATCTTTGTCGGCATATTTTGGCGCGGTGCCGTGCGTGGCTTCAAAGATCGCGTAGCCATCGCCGATGTTCGCGCCCGGAGCGATGCCGAGTCCGCCCACCTGCGCCGCGGCGGCGTCGGAGATGTAGTCGCCATTCAGATTCGGAGTCGCGAGCACCGAGTATTCCTCCGGTCGCGTAACAATCTGCTGGAAGATCGAGTCAGCGATGCGGTCGTTGATCATGATCTTCTGTTTCCATGCGCCCTTACCGTGCGTGGAATAGATCGCATCGAGAATGTCCTTCACTTCTTTCTCGACCGATTGACGGAATGCCGGCGGTGCGAACTCCATGCCGGGCTCGATCAACTCGGCATTCTGCGCGACGGTGAGGCCAGGATTCTTGTCTTTGTTGTCGATGATCCAGCTCTCACGCTCGGTGACGACTTTGTTCCGGAATTCCTCGACCGCGATCTCGTATCCCCACTTGCGGAACGCGCCTTCGGTGAATTTCTGAATATTGCCTTTATGTACCAGCGTGACCGTCTTCAGCTTGTTTTCCAGAGCGTGCTGAATTGCCATGCGGACAAGGCGTTTCGTTCCAGTCACAGAGATGGGCTTGATGCCTACGCCCGAATCAAGACGGATCTGCTTCTTGCCGCCCTTGAGCATGTCCTTGTTGAGGAAGTCGATAAGCTTGGCGCACTCGGCAGTTCCCTGCTCCCACTCGACTCCGGCGTAGACGTCTTCGGTGTTCTCGCGGAAGATGACGACATCCATGCGTTCTGGATGTTTCACCGGCGAAGGTACGCCCAGGTAGTACTTCACGGGGCGGACGCACGCGTAAAGATCGAGGATCTGGCGCAAAGCAACGTTCAGCGAACGAATGCCGCCACCAACCGGGGTGGTCAACGGACCTTTGATGGCGACCCGGAATTCGCGGATGGCCTCAACGGTATCGTCGGGCAGCCATGTATCGAACTTCGATTTCGCTTTCTCTCCAGCGAAGACTTCGTACCACGCCACACGACGCTTGCCCTTGTATGCCTTCTCGACGGCGGCATTAAACACTCGCAGCGAGGCCTTCCAGATATCGCGTCCAGTGCCGTCACCTTCAATGAAGGGGATAACTGGGTTGTCGGGGATGTCATACTTCCCGTTGGAATAACCGATCTTCTTGCCGTCCGCCGGTACTGCAACACCGTTATAAGAACCCGACATGCAACTTCCTCCACGAGTGGGAATTCTGATAGTCCGAAAAACCAACAATTATAAAGAATTTACGCCAAGGGCTGTTGCGATTTTCCGCAGTTTCGTTCAATAACCGTGGGCGCGATTCAGCGCATCGCTAATGTATCCTCGATCCTGATGGAACTTGCGTGATTTCAGTCACGTACCCATGTGATGATCCCCACGGGAAACTCGCAAACCATTCTCGTAGTGCGGTGTGGGATAATCTGTATTGCATTTCCGCTGTCCGCGTGGAGGAAGTATGGCATCCCTTTCTCGCCTTTTGACCGCTTTTGTTGTCGCCGGGCTGGCCTTTTCACTTCCAGCATTTGCCGGTGCTTCTCATGACCGCACGCAGTTCGGACACGATGTAACGGTGGGTGCGGATGAAGAGGTCACAGAGGTCACCTGCTTCGGATGCAGCGTCCGAGTGCGCGGCAATGTGGCGGGCGATGTCACGACTTTTGGAGGAGCCATTTTCGTCGAGGATGGCGGTGAGATTGGCGGAGATTTGACCAGCTTCGGCGGAGATGTTCGGCTGGACAACGGCGCCAAAGTCCAGAGCATGACGGTGTTCGGAGGAAAGATTCGCCGAGATCCGGGCGCGTCTGTGAGTGGTGACGTCACAACATTTGCGGGAGGCGCGGCGCTCTGGCTGTTCCTAATCTTCGGCCTTCCATTCCTGATCCTTGGCGGCATCATCGCGCTTATCGTGTGGCTTGTCAGGCGATTCTCGCAACCGAGACTGCCAGTCACGGCGCGAATATAGCCCGCTTACCATCGCCGGGTACCGAATGTTTTGCGCACTCCGACGCTCATGTAGCGTCCCCAAGGACCGTTAGTCCCGAGATCTGCCTGGCCGAGATTCTTGTCTCTGGCTCCCAAACGATCAAAGAGGAAGTGCTGCGTGATGCGGAACTCAAAACCTTTGGTTAAATAGATGCCGGCTCCCCATGAATGCTCGATTCCGATCGCGTCCCAAGACCAGGTGTAAAGGGTTTTCGGAACATTCTTCCCAAAAAGGAAGGATGGAGCGCCATACAACATGAAGCGGCGCAGTGGACCGCGACCGAATGGGCGCACCTCGAGAATCCCAGAGAGCATGTAGCGCGCGAACATGTTGCAAGGTGCGTTGACTCCGCCGTCGACGTAAGCGTTTCCGGCGCATTGGTTGGGATCGATCTCGTTGTGCGGCGGAGCCAAATCGAACTGAGCCCATCCCCAAAACATGTCTTTGGGGAAGAACATTCGGTCCTCTGGCCCAGTCTCGCGCCAGGTACCTTGCGAGCTGCCACTCGCATTGTCGTCCTGCAGGTTCAGGGAATTGCTCACCTGCGCCACTCCCATCGAGCTTAAGACCCACAACGCCAATAACAACGCCCAACGTTTCATTTCGTTTCTCCCGGATCGTATTGACCGCACACGAGCACTGTCCGCGCCATGTGGGCGCAAAATTTCCAATGCTCAAATACTCATCTGATTTAAGCGGAACATTGTAACTTGGGCTCGGTTTGATTCATGGGAGAACGAAGGAAAAGGCACGAATCGGGACCATCAAAATCGCAACGGAGGTTGATCCGAATCAACTGTCCAAACTGTTCTTCCAGAATTCATATTCCAGGCCAGATTTATTCCATTCATAGTACGTTCATGTTACCTGCTATACCGCGGAAGTGATTGAAAAGGCTGGAGTTCCAATTTGGTGCATCGATTGCACTATACGGATGTACAGAAAACCCAGGAACCCTATGCCGCAAGAGATTTCGGTCTCGTATCAAGCTATCAAGAGCAAGGTTTATCGTCTTATCGACGCACTCGTTGTCGGGGAGAAAAGCGAAGCGGAAGTGCAGGAGTCGGTTCGCCGCTGGTGGTCTCTGATCCACCCCGCTGATCGTCCGATTGCTCAGAAGTACTTGTTGATGGTTCTGGGTCGTTCCAATTCCGCTTTGGATGCGATGGGCACGGAGTTGCTTTCCGTCAGCGGTTGCGAACCGGTGCCGGCGCGAATGGTAGAAACAATGCCCTCCAAGCGCATGCGGTTGATGGAGCGGACTCTTAAAGAGAATTCGGTCCGGACTGCCATCTAGCTCATCCAACTGACTGCGATCCGAAGATTTTACAAATCCGCAGTTGTTTTTCCTTTCGCTTACCCCGTATCCTCGACCTCACTTCGCAGTAGGATGTCTTACCTGCTAGACCGAAAAGCCGTTGTCCGATATCCCGGAGGATACATGAGGAAGATCGTTCGCAAGTCTGTTACTAAATCTCTTACGTTTGGAGTCACACTGCTCATGGCTACATCCCTGTTCGCCGGGCCCGGACTGTACAGTTTCACCTTGAATTCCATCGATGGCAAACCGGCGCCTCTCGCCGACTACAAAGGCAAAGTTGTGCTGATTGTGAATGTGGCGAGCCGTTGCGGCTACACTCCGCAATACACCGGGCTCGAAGCCTTGTATGAAAAATACAAAGGGCAGGGATTTGTGATTCTGGGGTTCCCAGCTAATAATTTTGGTGCGCAAGAACCCGGCACGAACGAAGAGATTAAGACTTTCTGTTCGCGAAAATATAACGTCTCGTTTCCCATGTACTCGAAAATTTCCGTCAAAGGCGACGATCAGGCGCCCCTTTACGGTTATCTGACGAAGCAAACTGGCCCAGGCATCGAGGGCGACATCAAATGGAATTTCACCAAGTTCCTTGTAGACCGGAACGGCAATGTAGTGCAGAGGTTCGAACCGGCAGTTACACCTGATTCGCCGGAGATAACTGATGCAATCAAGAAACAGCTGTAAATAACTGGTCGCCCCTCCAATTGAGCTGATCCGTTCGCCAGGTCGTTCCAGTCGCGACCGGGCGATCCCGCGCGTGCAAGTATGCTCCGTCAGCCAGTGCGACGCTTATGAAGCCTACTTGAGAAATAAAACTGTTTAGCATTGTTCTGTTGAGCCAGGACAGAAATTCGAAAAGCCATTTCTTTCACAACGTAAAAATAAACGTGGCGTCCACTGTTTTGTTAGTGTTTTTCCGTTAAAAAAATCGGTTGGCTACTCGAGGGTGGACACTTTTATCTGCTATAAAAATCCAGCCATTTCGCAAGCATTGCTCACCCGATCAAGAAGACCCATATGTTTAGTCGAACGGTTCGCGGCAGTTGTGCGGCTGCCGCTCTCGCATTATTGATTGCCTTTTCGCCGCAATCCAGTTCTGCGTCCAATCATCAAGAGGGCTGGAAACAACTTAACTTGAGTTCCCACCCCTCTGCCCGCGTCAACCCGGCTATGACGTACGACCCTGCAGGAAAGAGCATTGTTCTTTTCGGCGGATACGACGGAGTCTCGCATCTCAGCGACACCTGGATTTTCAACGGAAAATCCTGGGCACAACTCAATCCGCCGGTTTCTCCATCTGCGCGAAGCGCATCAGCCATGGGTTATGACGTGGCCACGAAGAAGATCGTAATGTTCGGCGGCTTCAGCGGATCGCAGTACATGGGCGACACATGGTTGTGGGATGGTGTAGCCCAGACGTGGACTCAGGCGACACCATCCACAAAACCTACACCGGTGACTCTGCCTATGGTATTCACGGATCCGTTGAACGGACATGCGGAGATGGTCGGAGGCTATGATGGCCGCTTCTATCAATTAATCACATGGCAATGGACAGGATCCGACTGGAAGAAGAGGCATCCCGCGAATAACATCACGGCGCGCAGTGCCGCGGTTGTCGCAAACGATCCACTCCATCATAACGTCGTGATCTTCGGTGGGTTGGCGGATGTCAATCCGGTCAACACGTGGACGTGGGATGGTGTCACGTGGACTGAACAGAGTCCCTCCGCGCAGCCGCCGTGGAGTTTCTACACTCCAGCCGCTTATGACCCGAGTTTGGGAGAGGTCATCATGTTTGGCGGCAGTTCCGGGCTCAACCAAACATGGTCCTGGAACGGAAGCGATTGGATCCTGCTGTCGCCCGTATATTCTCCGATTGCGGAAGACTCGCAAGGACTCGCGTATGACTGGACTTCCCATCAGATGATCATGTTCGGGGGAGAAAACGGCAAGACACTGCTCGACAGCACCTGGGAACTGATCGCCAGATAGCAGTGAATATTCAGAGGATCGAAGTGGTTCATTCCACCTCGATCCTCTCTCACTGAAAAACCAGCAAACTTCTCTTCAAATATCAAAATAGAGGGCGAACTCGTATGGATGCGGCCTCTGCCGGATCGCATCCACTTCTTTGGACCGTTTGTAGTCCACGTAGGTACGCAGCAGTTCTTCGGTAAAGACGTCTCCCTTTAGTAGAAAAGCGTGATCACGCTCCAAAGCATCAAGGGCCTCGTCCAGAGATCCGGGCATCGACGGGATCTTCGACAGTTCTTCAGGATCCAGTTCATAGATATCTTTGTCGAAGGGCTGACCCGGATCCATCTTGTTTTCGATTCCATCGAGTCCGGCCATCAGCATCGCCGCAAAAGCCATATAAGGATTGCAACTCGGATCGGGAGGGCGGAACTCCACGCGCTTGGAGGAACGCGAAGTGGAATACATTGGAATGCGGCACGCCGCCGAGCGATTGCGGCGCGAATATGCGAGATTCACCGGGGCTTCAAAGCCAGGGACAAGGCGCTTATAAGAATTGGTCGTAGGCGCGATGATTGCCGAGAGTGCCGGTCCGTGCTTGACCAGTCCGCCGACATACCATAGCGCCATCTGCGAAAGACCGGCATAGCCATCGCCCGCGAAAAGGGGCTCACCATCTTTCCACAGTGACTGGTGTGTGTGTAAGCCGTTTCCGTTATCGCCAAAGATCGGCTTCGGCATAAACGTTACAGTCTTGCCGTTGCGGTTCGCGACGTTCTTGACGATGTACTTGTACAGGAGCATCTTGTCAGCCGACCGAACGAGTGAATCGAATTTTAAATCGATCTCCGTTTGACCACCGGTCGCAACTTCATGATGATGACATTCGACAACCATGCCGCAGGATTGCATGATCAACATCATCTCGGAGCGCAGGTCCTGGTAATGATCGGTAGGTGGAACCGGGAAATATCCCTCCCCGTAGCGCGGGCGGTAGCCAAGATTGTTCGCTTCCCTGCCCGCATTCCAGCGGCCCTCCTCCGCATCAATGTAATAAAAGGCGTAATTCTCGCGCTGATCGAAGCGTACATTGTCAAAGATGAAAAACTCGGCTTCGGCTCCGAAATAGGCAGTGTCGGCGATACCTGACTCAGCCAAAAATGTTTCTGCCTTGCGCGCGATATAGCGGGGGTCTCGATCGTAGCGCTGCTTGGTGACAGGGTCGACAACGTCGCACACCAATACCAGAGTCGGTACATTCGTAAATGGATCGAGCAGGAAGCAAGTGGGATCAGGTTTCAAAAGCATATCGCTCTCGTGAATGCCCGCCCACGCGCGAATCGAGGAACCATCGATTCCAAAGCCATCTTCGAAGGAAGCTTCAGTCAACTGCTCAATCGGATAGGAAACGTGGTGCCAGAGCCCGGGGATGTCGGTGAAGCGTAAGTCGAGGATCTTGGCTTCTTGTTTTCGGGCAAAGTCGAGAACGGTTTTGGGATCAGCCATAGGGGCTCCTTCGCGGGAGTCAGTGAAATCGTCGCTAGTCGTCGGTCGTTAGTCGTTTAGCGAGGTCGCACGAGGCAGTTGCTCCAAGCCTCGGGGAGAAGGCGGACGACGCCTTACTTCCGCCTGCTACAATCGGTCGCGCTGTGCAAACCGATGAGTCTAATGCCGAGCGGGAATCGTCGCAATTCGATTGTTCTTATAGGCGGGATAAAGCCGAATTTATACTTAAGCTATCAGCTGTTAGCGATCAGCCATCAGTCCGAACAAGGCTGTAAGCGCAAGCTTTGGCCTGAACGGTGACTGCTGAAGAATTCCTATGGACTTCGATCAGCTGGAAACCTTTCTCGAAGTTGCGCGGCACGCGTCGTTCTCGCGGGCGGCGGAGAAGCGGTTCCGCACCCAGCCGGCGATCTCGTCGCAGATTCGTGGCGTCGAGGAAGAGGTCGGAGCTAAGCTCTTCGACCGCTCTGGCGGCAAAGTCTCGCTTACAGCAGCTGGCAAGGCTTTCTTAAAATACGTAGAAGACACTTTGGATGCTCGCAAAGCCATGATGGTCTCCATCGCCGAGATGGAGCGCGTTCCCCGCGGCGAGATCATCGTTGGAGCCAACGAAGGCACCTGTCTGCACATCCTGCCCTACGTCTTCGCCGACTTCAAAAAGCAGTACCCGGACGTCTCGGTCAACATCAAGCGCTCCGATTACGCCAAAATCCTGGAATCCATTATCGATAATTCGGTCGACTTCGGAGTCGTTTCCCTGCCCGTCAATGACAACCGTTTGACGGTAGTGCTCATCCATCGAGATGAACTGATTTTGATTGCGCCTCCGCAACATCCACTGGGAAAGATGAAGTCAGTCACGATTGCCGAAGCCAGCAAATTTCCTCTCATCGTGCCCAAGGCGGGACACACGCGCGACGCCATCGAGCAGTTGTTCCATGAGAGGCGATTGAAGCCGAATTTCACGATGGAACTTGACTCGAGTGAACTCCTAAAACGATTTGTGGCGGCTGATGTTGGCCTCGGATTCATAGCACGATCCAATGTGGAAGAGGACGTTCGGGCGAAGGCCTTGGTTGCGGTTCCGTTGGCGGATGCCCAGGTCCGGCGTGATCTCGCTTTAGTCTTCCGGAAAGACAAAGCTCTAAGTCGCGCTGCGTTGGCCTTTATCGATATTGCGGTGAAACACAAATCCACTCAGGAACTGGCACACGCACCCATCCGATGAAGTCCACTTCCAGAACTCTGGTCCTGCTTTTCCTGACTCTCATCGTTCCGTTTGGAGTCGCAAGTCTTGCGCATGCACAGAAGTCGTTCGCGCAGGCGCCAGCCTCGATGCGGCAGTTGATAGCGGTCAAGGTCACCGGAAACGAGCACTTTCCCGAATCTGCGATCGTCGCGGCGACGGGACTGCAACTCGGCAAACCTGTAACCGAGGACGATTTCAAGAAGGCCGCGACAAGACTTGGGGACTACGGCATCTTCACTGACGTTGCCTATAGCTATTCATTCTCATCTGCCGGCACCAAGCTGGACTTGAAGGTTACCGAAGCCACCAAATTCGTGCCGGTCAAGTTCGAAGATTTCGTGTGGTTCTCGGACGAAGACTTGCTTAAGCGGATTCAGGAGCGTGCGCCGCTTTTTCAAGGAGAGTTGCCACTCTCGGGCCGGCTGCCCGATTTAGTTTCCGATGTGCTCCAGGCTCTGCTGGTTGAGAACAGTATTCCCGGCAACGTGGAATATGAACGCGCCGGAAAAAAAGATGGCCCCGTGGATTCGATCGTCTATCGGGTCGCTGACGTCCTCATACAGATTCGAGATGTCAACTTCGTGGGCGCAGCCCCCTCCGACGTACCTGCCTTAACGGCGGCCGCTGCCAGGCTGCGGGATACAGAGTATTCGCGAAGCGTGCTGAGCGCTCTAGTGCAGCATCAATTGAATCCGGTTTATCTGGCGCGTGGGTACCTCAAGGCCAATTTCGGCACGCCGGAAACAAAGGTCGTCAAGAAACCCTCACAGGATGACGATTCGGGTCCGAAACATCTGACGATTGTCGACGTGGTCTTCCCGGTTGTTCCGGGACAGCAATACAAGCTGAGGGCGATTGAGTGGTCCGGAAACAAGGAGTTTCCTACGGACGTACTGCACAAGATGGTCCGGGCGGCCATAGGCGAACCCGCGAACACAGTTCGTTTATCCGACAACTTGAAAGACATTCAGAAGCTTTACGGCTCACGAGGCTACGTGACCACGACCATCAAGGTAGACGCAGACTTTGACGACGCAGCCGGCACCGTTGGGATTCGCCTCGATGTCAAGGAGGGCCCGCTATACAACATGGGCGAACTCGCGATCCGTGGCCTCGATAACAGTCTCGAAGCCAAGCTGCGGAATTTGTGGAAGCTGCGGGCCGGGGACGTCTACAACTCGACCTATCTGAGCGAGTACCTTCCGGAGGCTCACAAGTTGCTGCCCGCCAGCCTGGATTGGGACCTCGCCTCTCATGTCACAGCGAACCTACGTGACAAGACGGTTGACGTCGATCTAATCTACTCGGCAAAGGCACCTCGATAGGTGTAAGCCTGTTTCGCTTCAGGCACTTGCGTCCAGGTGTTCGGTTTTTGGAACAGGAAGGAAAACTTTTCCGGATGCAGTTCCAGAGAGCGTACTCTATCTCGACTTTAAGTAGCTGTTGCATTTCACAGCAATTTTTTCTTTGGAGATTGGGGGTTCCTTGCTACACTGTGCCGCAATTTATGGACACCCTTAATTCCCGTCGGCTGCACGACCTCAGGTCGCCCGCACCGACTCGGAGCCACGGCTGACGGCTCTGGGACTGAGTGCCATGAACTTTGCCCGGGCCCTCCCCCGAATGCGATCCGGGCATCCAGCGGAGACGCGTGCCAACGCGTCTCCGCATTAGTTTTGGAGCGCAGCTTGTAACTTCTGTGCTGCAAGCGCATCCTTGTAATTGAGGGTTGGGTGGCCGAGTGGGGCTTCCTGAACCAGCCCATAGAAACCAAAAAGGAGAATCTGTGATGAGTCCTGAAACCCGGAAAGCCGGATTTCTTGTTCTAGCGCTGACGGCCGTATTGAGTGTTTCTTCTTTCGCAGCGAGCGGAAAGACCTACACCGGAACAGTGAGTGACGCCATGTGCGGTGCCAAGCACATGGGGGATCCAGCCAGTTGCACGCGTGGCTGCGTAGGCAAAGGTTCAAAGTACGCACTCGTAGTGGGAGACAAAGTCTATACGCTTGACACCAGCGACAAGGCCGCGCTCGATACGCTCGACAAGCAAGCGGGCGAAAAGGTCACTGTGACCGGAAGCGAGAAGGACAGCGTCATCGCGGTAAGCTCCGTCAAGGCTGCGAAGTAGATCGAAAGCATTTCGAGAGACGAGATTGCGGGAGCGCAGATTGCGCCGCTCCCGCGTTTTTTTTACCCCTACCCCGAAATTCATATTTCCTTTACAAACCAATGTGTTAGATTGTGCATTCTCACATTCAATTTTCCACTGCGGAGGACTGGCGAATTGGGCAAAGACATGGTTCCGAAACGGATTTTCTTCACCAAAGGCGTGGGGAAACACCGTGAGCGTCTGACGTCGTTCGAGTTGGCGTTGCGCGATGCGGGCATCGCTGCCCAGAACCTGGTGCGCGTCTCTTCGATTTTTCCGCCCAACTGCAAACTGCTGGCACGTAAGGAAGGCGTGAAGTACCTTCACCCCGGCGAAGTTGTATTCGCGGTCGTCGCGGAGAATTCCACCCGTGAGCCACACCGCTTGCTGGCGTCATCGATCGGCGTAGCCATTCCTGCAGACCGCAATACTTATGGATATTTGAGCGAGCATCACTCGTTTGGAGAAACGGAAGACGCAGCTGGCGAGTATGCCGAGGAACTTGCTGCCGAAATGCTAGCGACGACTCTCAACGTCGAATTCGACCCTGATCGCTCCTGGGACGAGAAGAAACAGATCTACCGCCTGTCAAACAAGATCGTCCGGACAGCGAACGTCACCCAATCCGCGGTTGGCGATAAGAGAGGCCTGTGGACGACCGTGATTGCGTCAGCCGTTCTCATTTTCGATTAGTCTTGAATCGGTAAAGGGCTAACTCGTGGGCTCGCCCAGCGATTCGAATACTCCGTTCACGACGCGATCGCAGCGAACAGCATGGAACTGGAAACAGCGGGCTGTAGTCGCTCCCACGGCAGAGTAAAGCTCTTTTCGCAGCTTTCTATGCGCCCGGTGAAGCCGTACCTTCACGTTTTCCTGCGTTAGATTCAAGCATTGTGCGGTTTCTTCGGTGCTCATGCCCTCCACGTCGCGCAACATGAACACAATGCGGTATCCATCCGGCAGGGATAGAACGGCTCTCTCAATCACAACTGAAAGTTCGCGATCATAGATTTGCTGCTTGGGATTACGTTCTGAAGTGGCTGGATCCATGGTCTCCCCATTGAACGACTCGGAACTGTCGACTGACTGAAAGCGAGCGCGCTTGCGAGACCTGGCTACAGCCTCGTGGACCGCAATTCGCGTCAGCCAGGTCACGAATTTTGCCCTTCCCTCGAAGCCGGCCAGATTTTGATATGCCCGGGCGTAGGCATCCTGCATAACGTCTTCCGCCTCGGAATCATCTCGCAGAATCGCGCGCGCAACGCGGTAGAGCCGCTGGTTGTGGCGGCGCATGAGAAGCTCATAGAGGGCGGTCTCACCGCCGAGTACGCGTTTCACAACGTGCTCATCGGTCCAGCCTTCGGTTCGCGCTTGCTGCAGCAACGCCGCACTTGCCATTCAGGCTTCTCCCAAAAGATTGAGTACGGAAACCGCCTAAGGTTACAGGGCTGGCCGAGTTTGACAATCTTCTGACAACTTGGTCATCGATTTCTGTTAACCTGTTTAAGTTCAGCAGCTTAGGATCGTAGCGGTATTGATAGCCTATTGCACTTTAGTAATCATTCGGATGAGTCCGATGTAATCTTTTGTTAACAGGAATCGGCTATCATAGAGTTGAATCTAACACCGTAGAGAGCGTTCGGCGGACTGGGGAAGGTTTGCGGTGGATATCGATACCCGTAGGAAAAAGCAGCAGGCTCTGATGGTGCGGATGGTAGAGCGGAAGGTGCGCACCCGCGCTCAGCAGCTATACGAAACTCGTGGACAGGCCGAGGGACAAGCCTTGCAGGACTGGTTTCAAGCAGAGTCGGAAGTGCTTGAAAATAGCATCCTTGCGCCTCTATATCGGCGCGTTAAGAATGGGGATCAAGCCGCCGACCCTGCTCTTTGAAGTGACGGGTTAACCCGCCCTCCGTCACGCCGTTTTGAGTTTAGCTACCGCTTGCTCGTTGTCTTTGCACTCTTTCTTGTCGAGCTCTTCTTCGCTTTCTCCAGCCGCTCCAGTACGGCCGCTACGATGATCGGCAGGCCAACGGTGGCATCCACAAAGACTTCGCCGAACATCCCGCCTTCTGATGGCGGCACGAACTTGCCCCACGAAATCGCCTCGCTGTAAGGGCTACCGGATAGGCCTCCCCAGTAGACCGGCTCCGGACAAATGCGCAGGCCGTAGTGATAGCGCTTTAACGGCACATTCTCGCCCAAACGCCGGTGGCGAAGCTCGCAGAATGGCCCAAACTGCTGCGACCAGTTGCGGGGCACACCGCCGCCGATGGTGAAGATTCCGAGTTTCTTCTGGCGCAGCAGAGTCGCGGCAAAATGCTCCAGATCCTCGAAGGGGTCAAACCGGATTTTGTGCCTTCCAGTCGACTCGCGCAAACGATTATTCAGGGCGGTATCGAGACCGAGTTCAGAATCGGTAAACGCCGGAACGAAGACCGGCACTCCCTTCTCATACGCTGATTTCAGGATTCCCCGCTGCCCCTGTGCATGCTTCGAGAGGTACGCCCCGATGGCATGGTTCAATTTGTAGGAGCACATCACCTCGTTGTGGTCCCACGACTCAAGGATGGCCGACATTACTTCTTCGACATCGTCGAGATTCTGCTCAGGTTCCAGAGTGTCGTAAACGCGGTTGTAGCCTTGTTCATAGAGTTCTTCGTCGGAGACCTCTGGGTTTGCACGAAAATGCGCACGTCCGGTGGCTTCCACCAATCCATGAGCCATGAGGGCTCCGGTCGAAACGATGGCGTTTACGATGCCGCGGTCGATCAACTCCGTGATGATCAGGCCCTGCTTGGCAACGGTCATCGCCCCAGCCAATGTCATGACAACGAAAGCATCTTCGTCGAGAGCCATCGCCTCAAGCACATCGGCAGCTTCGCCAAGCTGGCGCCCGGTGAAAGCTGTTTTCGCCATGGCACGCACCAGGCTATCGATCGATGAAACTTTCTGCAGATCGAGCGGCTCCAGCGGGATCAGACGGTCCTCAATCGGATTGTGCAGCTTCCGGTCGACTCCCTCTCCGCCACTCTGCTGCCCATGCGAATTGCCATGATTGCCCTGTTTCAAGACACGCCTCCGGACTCTTAGCAGTTTCCCCGAACTCAATACTCTACCGTAAGCATGTGAAGGCACGCCACGAGTCGCGGCGCTTCACATCTGCCGTATCCTAGTGAGGACCTGCTTTAGGCAATGGACCTTAGACCTTCGCCCCAAAATGTTCCCTGCTGTCGTGTCGTCACTGGGTCGCCAAGGTCCAAGTTCAAACGTCCAAGGTCCGATTTCGCATGCCTGGCAAGCGCCAATTCGAACAGCAGATCGCTGCGCTCGAAGCTTTGCGGCAAGCACCCGCGGAAGCGCGCATTGAGCCGCTTCGCAACGCGCTCGCGAATAAAAGCAACTTTATCGCCGCAAAAGCGGCAGACTTGATCCGGGAAACCAACCTTCAGGAACTCACTTCCGACCTTCTCAAAGCTTTCGATCGCTTCTTCGAAAATGCAGTAAAGTCTGATTCGCAATGCTGGGCGAAGAATGCCATCAGTCGCACCCTTGCCGCCTTCGAACTGCAGGAGCCAAATGTTTTCTTGCGAGGCATGCGGCACATCCAACTGGAGCCAGTTTGGGGAGGTCAGTCAGACACTGCAGGGACACTGCGTGCCATCTGCGCTTTGGCTCTCGTGCGGTGCGGCCGGCTTTCCGAGGCTGAAGTGCTTACCCATCTGGTGGATCTGCTTGCGGACAAGGACAAGACGGTGCGCGCAGAAGTTGTCCGCGCGATTGATCAGGTTGGGTCGAGTTCGGCTTCTCTCTTGCTCCGGCTTCGCGCCACTCTGGGCAAGGACGAACCCGAAGTGCTGGGAGCGTGTTACGGCGGAATCCTCGACATTGAAGGCGTGCGCGCGATTGCATGGGTCGCTCACTTTCTCTCGCAAGAAGACGAGGCCGCAGGGGAAGCGGCTTTGGCGATCGCCGGCACCCACTCGCCCGAAGCCGTTGAATCGCTCCGTCATGCGCTCGAGAATGCCAACGATGCATGGTTCCGGTCGATCCTTTTGTCCGCGATCGCATTGACGCGCCAGGACGCTGCCATGGATTTCCTGCTCGATTTAGTGGAAAAGGAGTCGTTGAACGCAGAGGGCGCCGTTGAGGCGATTTTTCCGGTCCGCGCCATCGGACGAACTGGTGCAGCATTTGCAAGAGGTGACGTCCGCAAATCCCCGATTGGCACGAGTAGTAGCCGAATGGAAGGGGTCTTAACCCGAAGCCACCGTCCGATTTCTTCACCAAACCTGAAGCTGAGAGCTGATGGCTGAAAGCTGCTCCTGCTATATTGAATTCCGGAGGATCGCGAGTGCCGCCCGAGAAATTCCGCGTAGCGCTGATTCAGATGTCGTGCGGGCCCGAGCCCGAACAGAATCTCGAAAAGGCGCTGAGTCGCATTGCTGAAGCCGCTGGGCGCAATGCGCAGGTCGTGTGCCTGCCGGAATTGTTTCAGACACAGTATTTCTGCCAACGCGAAGACCATGCGCTATTTGATTTGGCGGAGCCCATTCCAGGTCCAAGCAGTGAGAAGCTCGCTGCTGCAGCAAAGCAGAATGGGGTTGTTCTGATCGCGTCGCTATTTGAGAAGCGTGCAGCCGGGGTGTATCACAATACGGCCGCCACCTTCGACAAAGACGGTTCTCTGCGGGGCCTCTACCGCAAAATGCATATTCCCGACGATCCCCTTTACTACGAGAAGTTTTATTTCACACCCGGGGATTTGGGATTTCGCGCGCTCGACACCAGCGCTGGGAAGTTGGGCACGCTCGTCTGTTGGGACCAGTGGTATCCGGAAGGTGCACGTCTGACCGCGTTACAAGGGGCGCAGATATTGTTTTACCCGACCGCTATTGGGTGGCATCCGGCGGAAAAGGCCGAGTTCGGAGTGGCACAGCACGACGCCTGGCGCACGATCCAGCGCGCCCATGCCATTGCAAACGGCGTGTACGTCGCGGTTGTGAACCGCGTAGGATTTGAAACCGGCAACGTGCGCGGCAAATTTGCGCCGGGTCAAGGCCTTGAATTCTGGGGTGGATCGTTCTTCTGCGATCCGTTCGGCCGAGTGCTCGCTGAAGGTTCGCATGATCGCGAAGAAATTCTTATGGGCGAAGTCGACGTCAAGGCGCTAGAGGATATTCGGCGTAACTGGCCGTTCCTGCGCGACCGACGCATTGACAGCTATGCGCCGATCACCAGCCGTCTGCTGGATTAGGAATCCAAATTTGCCTAGGAAGAAAGCACTGCTGACAGCCGTCGCGATATTAACATTGGCGATCGTGTGTCTGGCTAAGACCAAGAAGCTCAGTGGCAAAATGGTGGCGTATGACTTCATGAAACATTCTGCGAAGTCCGCATCGTTGGTACAGAACGAGGAAGTAGTTATCCTCGAAACTCCGAACGAAAAGCAGAAATATGTGAAATTGATGTTTTCCAGCTCCGGAACTACTCAGATTGAGCCGAAGTATTTCGACGGTACTCAGCCTCTGGAGGCGGACGTCTTGCGCGACAAAACCTGCGATGAGAAGGCACCGACTTTCGTGTCCCAAGTGAGCATGGAGCAGATCGCGGGGACCTATCTTCTGACCGACTCTTATAAGAACCATCCTCCGTCGAGAATCAAAAACCTCGAGTGCTATGTCGTCATCTACAAAAAGAAAAAGTAAGGTCCCACCGATACCAGTACAAACTCCTGCCGCACTTGGTTACCGTATGCCGGCCGAGTGGGAGCCGCATGCCGCGACGTGGCTCGCATGGCCGCACTATCACGGGGACTGGCCCGGGAAATTCGAACCGATTCCATGGGTCTATGCAGAAATCATCCGGCATCTTGCGAAGCATGAACGGGTCGAGCTCATCGTCAGCAACGCGGCCACTGCGAAGCAAGTGCGCAAACTTCTGGAACGAGCGGATGCATCGTCCGACAACATCTGCTTTCATCACTGGCCCACGAATAGGGTCTGGCTGCGTGATTCAGGCTGCATTTTCCTGACTTCAAACGTGTCCGGCTTTGCCCACTCGGAGGGCCGACAGCGACTGTCTCCGGCTCTACCTGAGCATCCTGAGCCGCTCGCCATCAAATTCCGCTTCAATGCGTGGGCCAAATATTCGAACTGGCGGCATGACGAGAAGATCGGTTCTCTCATGGCGAAAACCACCCAGATCGGAGAGATTCGCGCGCAGGCTTTGTCGAAACCGATCGTTCTCGAAGGCGGCTCCATCGATGTCAATGGCTCCGGCACAATTCTCACCACAGAAGAATGCTTGCTGAGCAAAGAGCAGGAACGCAATCCGCACATGGCGCGGGTGCACTACGAGAAGGCTTTCGCGGACTATCTAGGGGCGCCGAACACAATCTGGCTCGGACGAGGCATCGCTGGAGATGACACCCACGGACACGTCGACGATCTCACCCGTTTTGTTCGAAGAGATACGGTTCTGACGATGGTTGAACCCAATACCAAAGACGTGAACCATGAGCCGTTACGCGCAAATCTGCGACGCCTGGAGTCGGCCCGTGATCAGGATGGAAAACAACTCACCGTCGTTGAACTCCCGATGCCACAGCAAGTCATCTTCGAAGGCCGCAGACTGCCCGCGAGCTACGCCAATTTCTATATTGCAAACGAAGTCGTGCTCGCTCCAGTGTTTAATCGGCCAAACGACCGTATCGCGCTGAACACTTTGGCCGAGTTATTTCCAACCCGTGAAATCGTCCCGATTTACTCCGGCGATTTCATTTGGGGGCTGGGCGCCATGCACTGCATGACCCAGCAGCAGCCAGCGTAACCCTTCTCACCACAAAGGACACAAAGGATGCAGCGCAGGATTTCCTTTGTGAGCTTTGGTGTTCCTGTTGACTCCAATCAAATTGGGCAAAGTGTGTAGAATAAGCTCCTGCGATTGGTTGCCCACATTTCGGGGCACAGCACAATTCCTCCGCGTTGAGGTTCTACTAATGGCCGATAAAGCTCTTGTTGATCCACAGTCCACAAATATCGATTCGATCCTTCAGGAGCAGCGGAAGTTCGATCCGCCGGCGGAATTCAGCCGTCACGCGCACATCAAAGGCCTCGAGGAATATGAGCGGCTCTACAAGGAATCCGTGGACAACCCCGACGCGTTCTGGTCGCGAATCGCCAGCGAATTGCAC
>Ga0335076_10002134_pt1 | contig 19548 bp, 16 predicted proteins | sample Lox_Sample_25_FD_206717 | JGI IMG/M metagenome (GOLD analysis project Ga0335076, IMG submission 206717) | Soil microbial communities from Loxahatchee National Wildlife Refuge, Florida, United States - Lox_Sample_2.5 | ecosystem: Environmental > Terrestrial > Soil > Wetlands | place: USA...
CTGACGCCGATACGGCACGCTGGCCAGCGCAAACCGCAGCGCCGACGGCTTGTAGCCCTTCGCAAACAAGTCGCGCAGCGTAAAGAAATTCCCCAGCGACTTGGACATCTTCTCGCCTTCCACCAGCAGATGTTCCGCGTGCAGCCAGTAGCGCACGAACTTCTTCCCCGTCGCCGCTTCGCTTTGCGCAATCTCATTCTCGTGGTGCGGAAACGCCAGATCGATCCCGCCCGTGTGTATGTCGATCGTCTCTCCCAGATACTTCATGGCCATCGCCGAGCACTCGATGTGCCAGCCCGGCCGCCCCGCCCCGATCGCCGTCTCCCAGAAATGCTCCCCCGGCTTCGGCGCTTTCCACAACGCAAAATCCCGCGCGCTTTCTTTCTCATACCGGTCGTTGTCCACCCGCGCGCCCGCTTTAATTCCCGTCAAATCGACCTTCGACAGCTTCCCGTAATCCTTGAACTTCGTAATCCGGTAATAAATCGATCCTTCCGAATCGTACGTGTAGGTGTTCTTCTGCAACTTCTGGATCAACTCCACCATCGGCTCGATATTGTCGGTCGCGCGAATCCAGTGCTCCGGCGCTTCCACGCTCAATGTCCGGCAATCCGCGAAAAACGCCTGCACATACTTCTCGGTGTACTCCCGAATCCCCACGCCCGCGGCTGCCGCGTTCGCGATAATCCGGTCGTCCACATCCGTCAGGTTCATGACGTGAGTCAGCTTGAACCCGCGCAGCTTCAAAAACCGCCGCAAAATATCCTGAAACACGAACGTCCGGAAATTTCCGATATGCGCGTAGTCGTACACCGTCGGCCCGCACGTGTACATGCGCACCTCGCCCTCCTTCAACGGCACAAACGGTTCAACTTTTCCCGAATACGTGTTGTGGACCTGGATTTCGTGCATCGACCGTCAGTTGTCCCTTTCCACCGCTCTGCAAACGAATGATTGTATCCGAGCCTTCACAACTGCCGCAACGAGCCGCAGCGCCGCGCCTTGATCTCTTAGTTCTTCCCTGTGGCGCGGGCTGCTTGCCCTGAGCTTCGAAAGGTCATGCCAGCTCTTCGCTCACATCCTCGTAACACGAACTACCGTTTGCTTCCGCCCAACAACGAACCCAGCACCCCGCGAACAATCTGCCGCCCCAGCGAACTCCCCATCGCGCGCACCGCGCTCTTCGCCATCGCTTCGGGCAGACTGTCTCCGCGCCTGCCCCCGCCGCTCATCCCGGGAATGTTCGTATACCATGGCGGCGTTCCCGGCCCCGCCCCCTGCCCGCCACCCGCCGCTGCCGGAGCTCCCACTCCCGCCCTGCTCTTCAGCACCTCAAATGCCGACTCGCGGTCCACCGCGTTCTCATACACCCCCGCCACCACGGAATTGGCGATCAAATTCTTCCTCTGTTCCGGCGTGATCGGCCCGATCTGGCTGTGTGGCGGCAACACCATCGCCCGTTCCACCACTCCCGGCGTCCCCTTTTCATCCAGGAACGACACCAGCGCCTCGCCCACTTCCAGCTCGGTGATCGCTTTTGCCACCTCCAGCTTCGGATTCGTCCGGAACGTGTCCGCGGCGGCCTTCACCGCCTTCTGATCCGACGGCGTGAACGCGCGCAACGCATGCTGCACGCGGTTCCCCAGCTGCCCCAGCACCGTTTCCGGAATGTCCAGCGGGTTCTGCGTCACAAAATACACACCCACTCCCTTCGACCGGATCAGCCGCACCACCTGCACCACTTTGTCTTCAATAATCTTCGGCAAATCCGCAAACAACAGGTGCGCCTCATCGAAAAAGAAAACCAGTTTCGGCTTTTCCGGATCGCCTACTTCCGGCAAGTGCTCAAACAGCGAAGTCAGCAGCCACAACAGAAACGTCGCGTACACTTTCGGCGATTGATACAACTTGTCCGCCGCCAGAATGTTCACCACCCCGTGCCCCTGGGTATCCGTCTGCATCAGATCATCCAGATTCAGCGCCGGCTCGCCGAAGAATTTATCTCCGCCCTGCTGCTGTATCGCCAGCAATCCGCGCTGAATTGCTCCAATGCTCGCCGCCGAAATATTTCCATACTGCGTCTGAAATTCCTTCGCGTGATCGCCCACGTACTGCAACATCGCCTGCAAATCCTTCAGGTCCAGCAGCAACAGACGATTGTCGTCGGCAATCTTGAACACCAGGTTCAACACGCCTTCTTGCGTGTCATTCAGATTCAGCAGCCGCCCCAGCAGCAGCGGCCCCATCTCCGAAATCGTCGCCCGCACCGGATGCCCTTCCTGCCCGAACACATCCCAGAACGTTACCGGGCAGCCCGCGAACGCAAAATCTCCCATCTTCAACTTCTTCACGCGATCCGTAATCCTCGGATTCGACGTTCCCGTCTGGCTGATCCCGGATAGATCCCCCTTAATGTCCGCCGCAAACACCGGCACACCAATCCGGCTGAACGCTTCCGCCATCACCTGCAGCGTCACCGTTTTCCCCGTGCCCGTCGCTCCAGCCACCAATCCATGCCGGTTCGCCATCTGCGGCAACAGATTCAGTTGCGACGTCCCCTGCGCAATCCATAGTGGTTCCACCATGTCCGTGAATTCTCCGCGTTCTCCGTGATGCAGGGTTGGCGTTGCCCTGTTTGTCTCCGCTCGATTCTAATACTTCCCCGCCTTTTCCGCCCGCCCGCGAGTTCCTTCCATCTGGTTTCCTCCAATTGACTTTCAGGAAGCCAAACATTGCGTCGACCTCTTGCTGCGCATGCTCGCCTGGTTCACAGAGTACCTGCCACCCGAAAAGCAGTGTCCTCCTTCTCAAAACAGCGAATCCGTCATTCCGAACGAAGTCTGCGAAGTGAGGAATCTTTCTTTCTCTGCCCTGCTCTATACTGAATTCGATGCCGAATCCTCAAGCGCTCAATGCTGTCTACTCGTCGCGCAACATGACTCGCCGCTACGAGGTCTGGTTCCTTCGCTGCGGCCTCGCCGATGGCCGCGGTGCTTGGTGGTTCCGCTACCTCCTCATGAATCTCGGCCGCCACGGTTGCTCCACTAAACACGCAGAAATGCCCATACAGGTCTGGGCCACCTGGTTCCCCCGCGACAGCAAGCCGCAAACTTTCATCCAGGGCTTTCCTGTCGGCCAACTCGATCTCACCGGCCGTTTCCAACTTCCGTTTCACTGCCGCGTCGCCGACAACGGCATCGACGAAAATTCTTGCTGGGGCAACCTCCTCGTCGACGGCCATACGATCTCCTGGAAACTCCGCAATCACTCGAACTTCGGCATCACTCTCAGCGACAAAGGCTGGATCGGCTTCACCAAATCCCCACACTCCGACGCTTTCTTCTCCGGCGAAATCACCTTGGATGGCCAATCCTTTTCCGGCGATCCGCTCGGCTTCGGCGTGCAAGGCCATAACTGCGGCTATCGCCATCGCACTTTCTGGCGCTGGATGCACGCCTATTTCCCGCATCCGGACGGCACCCCCAGCACCCTCGAAGCCGTCATCTACGACATGCCCTTTGGCCTGCTCTTCCGCAAAGCCGTCTTGTGGCACAGGCGCAACACCTTCATCCTGAAAAATCTCCGCGAGCAGGAAATCATTCGCGTGCCTGACCTGCTGAAATGGAGCTTCGCGGCCAGTCAACGCGGCCTCTCCATCGAAGCCAGCATTGAAGCCGCCGCGCCTGGAATTCACCGGCTTCCTTACGTGAAAACCGATTGCTCCGGCACGTTTCCCGTGTCCAACGCCAGCCTTGCCCGTGCAACTCTGCGCCTCGGCAAGAATCTCGAGGAAGCACTGGAGACGCCGTTCGGCGCGGTCCTTGAAATGGGAGGAGACTGACTGTGGCTCAAAACGCAAACTGGAACGCCGCCCTCTACGACGAAAAACATTCCTTCGTCTGGAAAATGGCTGCCGGTCTTCTCGATCTCCTCGAAGCCAAGTCTGGCGAACGCATCCTCGACATCGGCTGCGGCACCGGCCACCTCACTTCGCAAATCGCCGCCACCGGCGCAATGGTCACGGGCATCGATCGCTCCCCGGACATGATTCAGCAGGCCCGCGCTGCCCACCCCTCCATCCCCTTCCAGGTTATGGACGCCCGCGAGCTTTCTTTCCCCGAAAAATTCGATGCCGTCTTTTCGAACGCCACCCTGCACTGGATCACCGAGCCCGAGCTCGTCGTCACTTCCGTCTCTGCGATTCTGCGCCCCGGCGGCCGTTTCGTCGCCGAATTCGGCGGCAGCCGCAACGTCGAAGGAGTCGTTTCCGCGTTTGCGCGGGCCTGGAAAAATCTCCAGCTCCTCGGCGACTTTCCCAATCCCTGGTATTACCCCGGCATCGCCGAATACTCTTCCCTGCTCGACCGCCATTCCCTCGAAGTCACCTACGCTCTCCTCTTCGATCGCCCCACCCCTCTCGAAGACGGTGAACGCGGCCTCCGCAATTGGCTCGACATGTTTAGCGGTCCTATCGCCTCCACCCTGCCATCCGATACCCAAGAAAAATTAAAAGCCGAAGTCCAGCGCCAGGCTCGCCCCACCCTCTTCCACGACGGCCGCTGGGTCATGGACTATCGCCGCCTCCGCCTCCTCGCCCGCAAGCTCTAACGCCGCGCCTTCAGGCCCCCATCTTCGTCCGGCATTTGTAGGGACGGCCTTCTGCTTCCTCTGAGCGGCGAAGCGAGGCCGTCCGCCTTCGAAGGGGTCCAGCACCGCCGGATGCACTTGTGGCTTGTGCAAAACAGCCCCTACATCTTGCGCACCACTTTACACCTCCTCGCTCCCGTGGTACTCTTACCTCCCGTACCGCCATCTTAGCGCCAGGCGGCTGGGCTCTGACTGAGAACCTGCCAAACGTGTGTGGTTTCTGTCTGTTACAGACGAAACCGTTGCGGCGAAGAACCTCGTCCTCGAGGAAAGGTAAGTCGTCTCTCTTCGCGTGCTTTTACCCTGGCCCCCCTGCTCCCGCAGCTGGCGTATTCTGTGCGCAAGTTGAACGCGAAGTGCAGTCTTACGACACAAAGGGGATCCCTTGCTGAAGCTCCGTAAAGTCGAAATTGTTGGCTTTAAGTCCTTTTGCGAACGTACCGTCGTCACCTTCAGCGGCACCGGCACCACCTGCATCGTCGGCCCCAACGGCTGCGGCAAGTCCAATGTCGTCGACGCCATCAGCTGGGTTCTCGGCGAACAAAGCCACAAGTCTCTCCGCGCCGAACGCATGGCCGACTGCATCTTCAATGGCACCGCCAAGCGCCCCCCCATGGGCCTCGCCGAAGTCACTATCACCATGGAAGATCCCGAACTCGCTGCAGCCGCGCGGTTCGTCCTCGAAAGCGCTCCCGCCACGGAATCCGAAGGCCCGGCCGATCCAATCGACGCCCCGGCCGCTGAAGTCTCCGCGGAAGCTGCCGCCGCTCCCGAATCCTCTGACGCAACACCCGAAACTCCCGAAGCCGCTCCCGCGAACGAGCCCGCCTTTCTCGCCAAGAAGAGAAAGCGCGCCGAAAAAGCCGCTATGGTCACCAAGCCCGGTGAAGTCGTGGTCAGCCGCCGCCTCTATCGCAGCGGCCAGAGCGAATATCTCATCAATGGACGCGTCGCCCGCCTCCGCGACATTCAGGAAATGTTCATGGGCGTCGGCCTGGGCCCCGATTCCTACGCCATCATCGAACAGGGCCGCATCGGCCAGATTCTCGCCACCAAGCCCATGGAGCGCCGCGCCATCATCGAAGAAGCCGCTGGCGTCACCAAATTCAAAACCAAAAAGCGTCTCAGCGAAGCCAAGCTCGAATCCTCTAAAGTCAATCTCTCCCGCGTCAACGACATCGTCGTGGAAGTCGAAAAGCAGCTCGGCTCCCTCAAGCGCCAGGCCGCCAAGGCCCGCCGCTACTCCGAAATCCGCGAACAGATGCGCGGCATCGTTCGCCAGATGCTCGTCGGGAAAGCGCGCGAACTCGATGCCGAAGCCGAGCGCGTTAACGCTCGCCTCGCCGCGCTCACCGCCTCTGAAACTCAGCACGCGCAAGCCATTCACGAGCAGGAAGCGGAACAGGATCGGCTCAGCCAGCGCATCTACTCTCTCGATGGCGAGATGCGCCAGAATCAAAACGTTCTGAATCAGACCGCTCTCGAAGTCGATCGCTGCGAAAATCGCATTACCTTCAACCGTACCCGCAGCGAAGAACTCGTCGGACGCAACTCGCAACTCGCTTCCGAGCGCCAGACCATCCTTGCCCGGCACCTCGAATGGGAATTCCGCAACGCCGCGCAGCAGCACGCCGTCGAAGCCGCGCGCATCGAGTCCGTCACCGTCAATACCCGCGTCGAGGAGCTGAATCAGCGCGCCACCTTCCGCTCCTCGCAGATTTCGGAAGCTGAAGCCCGCATCGAAGCCCTCCGCCGCGCCGCCACCGAAGCCGGTGAAAGCCTGCTCCGCCTCCACGGCGAGCAGAAGCAGGCCGAGGAAGCGCTCGTGCACCAGAACGAGTCGCTGCATAAGCTCGAAGTCCGCGAGACCGAACTCCTCGAATCTTCCATTCGTGTTCGCGAAGATGCGGAGCAGGCTGCCAACGCCTTCCAGGAGGCCACCAACCAGGTTGAATCCCTCCAGCAGCATTCCGCCGCGCTGCAATCCCGCCTCGCCGAGCTGCGCCACTCCCGAGAGCGCACTTCCAAAGAAGCTGATTCCCTGCGCGACTCCCTGGCCGGTATCCGCGCGCGTCATTCCACGCTGACGCGCATCCTTAACGATCACTCCTATACCGGCGAAGCCGTCCAAAAACTTTTCGCCGCCAACGAACGCCACGGCGGCCAGGATTTTCGCGCCGTCGGTGTCCTCGCCGATTACGCCGAAGTCCAGCAGCAGCACGAAACCGCCATCGAGCAATACCTCCGCGAGGAACTCGAATACGTCGTCGTCGAAACCTACGACCACGCCCGCGCCGGAGTCCACATGCTTCGCGAAGAAGTCGGCGGCCGCGCCACCTTCTTCGTTGATTCCCTGCGCCATCTCAAACTCGATGAATACGAGCCCATCGTCCACTTCCGCTCCGAAGACGGTGTCATCTCCCGCCTCGACAAGCTCGTCGAATTCCGCGATCCCCTCGGCCCCGCCGCCAAGCAGTTTCTCCCGCGCCTCCGCTACGGCTATCTCACCGAGAGCGCCGCCGCCGAAAAACTCGCCCGCGAATATCCGCAGTACGCCTTCGTCACTCCCGAAGGCACCTGCTACCAGGGACGCATGGTCACTGGCGGACGTCCCGATGAAGCCGGCCCCCTCGGCATGAAGCGCGAACTGCGCGCCGTCAGCGCCGAACTTTTCCACCTGGAAGAGCGCAGCACCGCCGCCCAGGCCGAACTCGAAATCATCAACGCTGAAGTTCGCTCTATCGAATCTTCGCAGGAAGAGCTCGCCGCGCAGCTCCGCGAGGCGGAGCGCAACCTCTTCGCCACCAAGCATCGCCACCAGCAGACGCAATCCGATCTCGCGCGCCTGGGCCTCGATCTGACTGTCTGCCGGAACGAGCTCGCCCGCATCCGCCGCGAAATCGATTCCGTCCAGCAGCGCGCCCAGAACGCGCAACTCCAGCATCACGCCGCCGCCACCACCCGCCAGCAAGCGGAAACTGAAAACCTCCGACTCACCGAGGAAGTCGCGCAGCTCCGCGCCTTCGTCGAAGCCGAGCGCAACGAACTCGCCACCTCCAAGGCTGAGCTCGCCACTATGAACGAGCGCCTCGCTTCCGCCGAAGCCATCGCCCGTCGCCTCCAGGAGGAGTCCGCCGACCTCGATCGCCGCGAAGCCGCGCTTCGCCAGCAGGAAGCTTCGATCAGCGAAGAAACCGTCTCCATGGCCCAGCAGACGCAAGAGCTCACCCGGCAGCTGGAAGTCCTGCGCCTCGAAAAAGTCCGCCTCGAACACCGCCAGAAAGAACTCGAGCTGGAATGGGACACCGCGCGCAATCGCGTCACCGCCGCCGAAGATCATCTCCGCGCGGCTCGCCAGACGCTGCAGGAAATGCGCGACGAACGCGGCAAATTCGAAATCGAGAAAGCTCGCAACGATTCGGACCGCCAGCACCTCCGCGAGACCTGCCTCGCCGAAGTCAATGCCCAGCCCGAAGACCTCATCGCCTCCGAAGCCGTCTTCATCTCCGGTGAAGAACTCGCCGTCGCCGAAGCCAATTACCGCGAGATGAAGCAGCGCATCGAAAACATGGGCGCGGTCAACATGATGGCTCTCGAGGAATACAACGAGTGCGAGCAGCGCTTCACCTTCCTCACCCGCGAACGCGATGACCTGCTCCAGTCCATCGCCGATACCCAGCAGGCCATCAAGGAGCTCGACCTCATTACCAGAGATAAGTTCGAGCAGGCCTTCGCCTCCATCAACGCGAATTTCACTTCCGCCTTCCATACCATCTTCGGTGGCGGCACCGCGGAAATGCGCCTCACCGAGCCTGACAGCTCCGGCGAGGCGGGCATCGACATCGTCGCTTCGCCTCCGGGCAAGCGCCTCCAAAACGTTCTCCTGCTCTCCGGCGGCGAAAAGGCCATGACCGCTCTCGCGCTGCTCATCGCCATCTTCCGCTATCAGCCGAGCCCCTTCTGCATCCTCGACGAAGTCGATGCGCCTCTCGACGAAGCCAACGTCGGCCGCTTCACTCGTCTCATCGGCGACATGAGTTCCAACACACAATTCATCGTGGTCACCCACAATCGCAAAACCATGGAAACCGGCAGCGTCCTCTACGGCGTCACCATGCAGGAGCCCGGCGTCTCCAAGCTCGTCAGCGTCCGCTGGGAAGGCCAAGAAACCCCCGCGCCCAAGCAGCGCGCCGCCTCCGCTGCCTGACCCCGCTCTCGTGGTCGGTCAATTGTCTTCTTGAGTCCAGCATTGAATTGAACGCGCCTGTCATCCTGAGGAGCGCCCTTTGCGACGAAGGATCTCAACCGCTGCGTCTTGCCTGCTTCGCGAACCCGAGGCAAAAAAACTCCGTCGCAACCTCACTCACTTCTTTTCCTATCCCGCAAGCGAAAACTTGGCGTAACTAGATTTTCCACCGCTCGTACCATCCCACGATCGTCATCACATTGACTTCGCCGCTCGATACGCTAGAATGCTCCACACTTTCTCAGGGGAAAGCTTCCCGTGACCTCCACTTCCGCAACACGCGTCCTTCGTGAAACGCATTTTGCCGGACTCTCGCCTTCCGCTCGCGGCAAGGTGCGCGACATCTTCGATCTCGGCGACCGCCTGCTGCTTGTCGCCACCGATCGGCTCTCCGCCTTCGACGTCGTCATGCCCACGCCGATTCCCGACAAGGGCCGCGTCCTCACGCAACTCTCTCTTTTCTGGTTCGCTCTTCTTCACCACGTGATTCCCAATCACGTGCTCAGCTCCACGGAGTTCCCGCCGCCCTACGATCAGCACGCCGCGGATCTCGCCGGCCGATCCATGGTCGTTCGCAAGACCCATCCTCTTCCCATCGAATGCGTCGCCCGCGGCTATCTCTCCGGCTCCGGCTGGAAGGAATACAAGGCCAATGGCACCGTCTGCGGCATCAAGCTGCCCTCGGGCCTCCGCGAATCCGATAAGCTCCCTGAGCCTATCTTTACTCCCGCCACCAAAGCTTCCAGCGGCCACGACGAAAATATCTCCTTCGAACGCGCCGCCGAAATCATCGGCAAGCCCCTCGCCGAGCAGGTCCGCGCCACCACCCTCGAAATCTATCGTCGCGCCTCCGCGCACGCCGAGCCCCGGGGCATTCTGCTCGCCGACACTAAATTCGAGTTCGGCCTGCTCGACGGCAACTTGATCTGGATCGACGAAGCCCTCACTCCCGACTCCTCCCGCTTCTGGCCCGCCTCCCAATTCTCCCCCGGCGGCCCCCAGCCCTCCTTCGACAAACAGTTTGTTCGCGATTACCTCGAACGCATCCAATGGCCCAAGACTCCCCCTGGCCCTGAGTTGCCATTCGATGTCGTCGAAGGTACTCGCGCGAAGTACCGTGAGGCGTACCGCATCCTGGTCGGCCACGAATTAGATTAGTGAAGCTCGCAACGTTCCCGCTCCGAAGGGGAGACTGAAGCTGTGAGAGATCAATTAGAAGGTTTGATATTGCAGATGGTCGAGCGCGGCATCCTCTTCGATGAGGCCGTCGGGGAATTTGAAAAACGCTTCATCAAACGCGTTCTCGACCGCACCAATGGCAACCAGTCCCGCGCCGCGGAGGTCCTTGGCATTCATCGCAACACGCTGAGCCGCAAAATATCCGCGTATAAGCTCGATCACCGCCGCGGCCGCTCCCGCTAGCCGGTCAAAACAAATTTGTCATTCCGGGCGAAGCCAGGAATCTCTCTTGCTTTCGCTGATGTCCGATGTCTGACATCCGATGTCTCCTGCCCGCGGCTCTCCTCTCCTGCGGATACCCATGCCAAAAAAAAACGGCCCCGGTTTCCCGAGGCCGTTCGCCATTCCAGTTCAATTTGAATTATGGCTTCTTCGCCGCCGGCTTCTTGGCTGCCGGCTTCTTGCCTTCCTTCGGCAAGTCGTCGGGGTTCACTTTAGCCTTGTCCCAGTGCAGCATGAACGCTGGGTCTGGATCATACGATTCCAGCGTCCCCGTGAACCGCGGCGCTGAATTCTTCTCCAGCTTCGCGGCATCCGGCTGATCCGCTGTCTTGATCTTTACTTCCATGTCCGCGGTGTTCTTCGCGTCGAATTCGGCTTCGCTCGTCACGAACGCCAGCTTCAGATCGATTACCTCTGTTCCCGGGGTAATCTCAATCAGCTTGCCCGGCACGTCCGGAAATTCCAGTCCGCACGCCGCCGTCCACGTCAGCTTGGCTTTGTCGCCGCCGGCCTTCAGGTCGGTAAACACCGACGCGATGGTCATATCCTTCCGCGCCGCGTCCAGATCGGCTGCGCTCACCAGTTTGTAGCTCGCCGGACGGTCCACCGAAGTCGACGCCAGTTGCAGCAGTTCATTCAGCTCTGCATCGATCAGCGGGTCGCACACCGTTCCGCCCTGATACCGCGGCAGCGCCGTGCCACGCAAATAGTCCTTCACCTGCTTCGACTGCTTCTCGTTCGCGGTCTTCACCGTCGCCGCTCGCGCGAACGACCAGATCGCGTCCAGTTGCTGCGGCGGGGTCATCGCCGAATACGCCCGGCCCAAATAGTAGTTGGCCACAAAGTCTTCCGGCGTCGCCGCCAGCACTGCCTTGTACGCCTCTACCGCCGCCGCATAGTCCTTCATCGCCATCGCCGCCGCGGCTTTGGTGGCCAGAAAGGCCAATACCGCTTTCTTCTTGGCTTCCGCCCAAGCCGCATCATCCATATTTTCCGGCTTCGGCAGCGCGTCCACGCTCTTCACTCCGTCTGTCGCTGCCTGAAAGGCCCGCTTCGCTGTCGCGGCATCGGGATTTTGCGTGTTGTTGAAGGCATACACGATCGCTTGATACGCCTGGTAGCGTTCCGACGCCGAGATTCTGCTGTCTCCTAGCGCCAGCTCCTTGTCCGCATAGTCCATTACCTTGGGGAAACTCTTCTGCGCGGCGTAATTCTGGTAGTACAGCGGGTAGATGTAATTCAAAAGGCATGAATTGGGATACTTGCCGACGAAGTCGTCCAAAGCCTTGAGCTGCGCCGCCGGATTCTTTTCATTCGCTGCGGCGGTGTACGCGTTGTATTCCGCCACCGTGTAGTGCTGCCCGGGCCCCGCACACTGGTCCTGTCCTTGCGCCGCCGCTTGCGCTGCCGCTGGCTTCGCATTCATGCTCAGAAAGCAGATGCCGAGCACCACCGCAAGGCCCGCCAACCTTCGTGTCACGTTCATTCCGTTATCTCCTCGCTCCTGCGCCTAAGTTATTAAGTAACGAAATATGGCAGCCACCTGAAGCGCCCACCAATCGTACTTGCTCTTCCCGGCAAACACATTCCTCTACTGGAAACCTTCGGATTATATGAGTAGCTTGTCCCCGTTCGCAAGTCGCTTGCCAAGGCGTCTCGTGGCAAACTGCGTACATTTTCCGATTCTGAGTTTCCCTCCCCCGGAGCACCTCCGAGGCAACCTCTAGTAGGGCGCTTTCTTAGGAGTAAGATGAGTGTCGCACGAAATTCACTTCTTCGGCGAGGAAGAATTCTCATGAGCTCGATTAGTTTCCTGGAACATAACCCGCTCCAAGGCCACGTCGCCCTCGTCACCGGCGGCAGCCGCGGCATTGGCAAGGCCATCGCCATCAAACTGGCGCAACTCGGCGCTTCCCTCAGCATCTGCGCCCGCGATTCGCAGGCCCTTCGCACCACCGCCGAACAATTACTCGCGATCCCCAGAAAGGTTTTTCAACAACCCGCCGATGTTACCAATCCCGCTGAAATCGCCGCCCTCGTACAGGCCACCGAAAAACATCTTGGCCCCATCACCTTGCTGGTCAACAATGCCGGTGTCGGCAATCCTGGCTTCGGGCCCGTCCAGGATAAATCCGAAGCCGATTGGGACCGCGTTCTCGACACCAACCTCAAAAGCGCCTTCCTCGTCTCCCGCGCTGTGGCTCCCCTGATGATCCAGCGCCGCCGCGGCGACATCATCAATATCAGCTCGCTCGCCGGAAAAAACACTTTCGCGGGTGGGGCGCTCTACTGCGCCTCCAAATGGGGTCTGCAAGGCCTCACCGGTTGCATGGCCGAAGACTTGCGCCAGTTCGGCATCCGCGTCAGCGTCATTTGCCCCGGCAGCGTGGCCACCGGCTTCTCCGGCCGCGGCCCCAAGGATCCCTCCAAGGTCCTCACCCCCGAAGACGTCGCCCACGCCGTCGCCACGCTGGCCCTGCAACGCCCCCAGAGTTTCATCAGCGAAGTCCACCTCCGCCCCGTCGCTAAGCCCTAGCGTTTCAACCCGCATGCCCCACCCTCCGTCTCCGCATCCTCCTGGCGCGGCTATTTTCCTCTTGACACTAGTCGTCTAAACAACTATCGTAGCACCATGAGTTCCCGACCCCCTCACCCCGTCACCCCCCTCGAAGACGCCCTCTTCGTCACCATCCTCAAAACCGCCGATCGCCTCGCGCTACAGGCGGATCAGCTCATTAAACCTTCCGGTCTCACCGCCACCCAGTACAACGTCCTCCGCATTCTTCGTGGCGCCGAACCCCGGGGCCTTCCCTGCCGCGTCATCGCCGATCGCATGATTTCCCGCGACCCGGATATGACCCGCTTGCTCGATCGACTCGAAAAACAGGGCTACATCACCCGCGAACGCCAGACCGACGATCGCCGCGTCATCAAAACTCGCATCACCGCCGAGGGTCTGAAGCAGCTGAAGAAACTCGATCAGCCCGTCCACGAATTGCACCACTGCCAGTTCCGTCACATGAGCGCCGCGCGCCTCAAACTACTCGCGGAACTCTTGGACGAAGTCGGAAAGCGTGAATCGGATTAGCGCGCCGCGGCATCCAACAGCCAATTTTCAAAGCAGTGAAAAAAGGAGAAAACGAAAATGAACGCGCATGGATTCCGAGCCGCAGTGGGAGCCGGTCTGGCAGCCGTCCTTTCGTGGCCGGTTCTGGCGGGAACGACAATGTATAAGATCGATCCGCGGCACAGCTCGGCGAATTTCGCCGTAACCCACCTGATGATTTCCACCGTGCGCGGTGAATTCCATAGCCTCCGCGGTACCGTGCTCGTCGACGACAGCGACTTCACCAAGTCTTCCGTCGAAGTCACCATCGACGCATCCACCGTCGATACCCGCGACCCGGACCGCGACAAGGACCTCAAGAGTCCCAACTTCTTTGACGTCGCCCAATATCCCACCATCGCCTTCAAATCCACAAAGGTCGAGAATGCCGGCAACGGGAAGCTCAAAGTCACCGGTGACCTCACTCTTCACGGCGTGACAAAGTCCGTGCTCCTCGATGTCACCGCTCCCAAGCCTCCCATCAAAGATCCCTGGGGACTCCAGCGCGCCGCCGTCTCCGGATCCACCAAGATCAATCGCCAGGATTTCGGCATGAACTACAGCAAGACAATGGACGCCGGTGGCTTGATCGTCGGCAATGAGGTAGACATCACCCTCGACGTCGAAATGATCCTTCCGCCACCCGCCAACTAACCTTCCACATCGTAACCGTGGGGAGCGGGCGGTTCCGCGACACGCTCGCTCCAATATCCGGTAAACTCGTTAGCCTTCGGCAACTTCGCGCTTGGAGAAAGTCTCATGCAAAAACCTGCACCGGCTGATCATCCTGTCACAGAAGTCCTCAAGCAGCGTTGGAGCCCTCGCTCATTTTCCAAGAAGCCGCTGCCGCCGGATGTCCTGCGCAGCCTCTTCGAGGCCGCGCGCTGGGCCCCTTCGAGCGGCAACGAGCAGCCCTGGGCGTTTCTCGTAGCCACGAACGATGACGCCGATACGCACGCAAAGCTTCTCAGCACTCTGGTGGATGCCAATCAGATTTGGGCGAAGCACGCACCCGTACTGGGGATCGCGGTGACTCGTTTGAATTGGGCTAAGACCGGCCAGCCGAACCGCACCGCCTTTTATGACACCGGTGCCGCCATGGCGGGTCTCACCGCGGAAGCCACCTCCCGCGGCCTTTTCGTTCATCAGATGGCTGGCTTCGATCCGGCAAAAGCCAAAGAACTCTTTCATATCCCTGCGGACTGGGAACCCATTGCCGCGTTCGTCGTCGGCTATCCCGGCGATCCGCAATCCCTTCCCGAGCCCTATCTCACGCGCGAAAAGAATCCTAGAACTCGCAAACCGCTCAGTGAATTTGTCATGTCCGGAGATTGGGGCAAGCCCGCCGGCTTCCTGAAACCGTAACCAGCACGGGCCAACGCTTTTTATGCACCCCATCTTCGACATCCTGCTCGCCCATGGCTACGCCATCCTGCTGGGTTGGGTGTTTCTCGAGCAGTTAGGTCTTCCGATCCCCTCGATTCCATTGCTGCTCGCTGTCGGCGCGATGTCCGGTCTGGGAAGAATGAATCTGATCTACTCGCTGGCGGTGTGCGTGTTCGCAAGCGTGGTCGCGGACGCTCTCTGGTACGAACTGGGGCGCCGCAAGGGCGCAAAGGTCGTGCAGTGGCTTTGCAGAATTTCCCTCGAACCCGATTCGTGCGTGCGCCGCACCGAGGGCGTCTTTGAGCGCCTGGGAGCCAAATCGCTGCTCATCGCAAAATTCGTTCCCGGCCTGAACGCGGTGGCCACTCCTCTTGCCGGCATCTTCCGCATGAAGTTCGGCAAGTTTCTGTTCTACGACGCGCTCGGCGCCGCCTTATGGGCCGGCACGTTTCTCGCCTGCGGCTTTCTCTTCAGCAACCAACTCGAAGTCATCGCCCGCTCGGCTGCCACGCTGGGCGGTTGGCTCATCGTGCTTCTGCTTGCCGCACTCCTCGGCTACCTTCTCTTCAAGGTCTATGCGCGGCGTAAATTCCTGCGCGATTTGCGGATTGCCCGCATCACCGTCGACGAACTCAAACAGATGATTGATACGGGTGAAGATGTGACCATCGTCGATCTTCGTCACTCCCTCGACTTTGAAGCCGACCCTGAAACCATTCCCGGGGCGCTGCACTTCGATTCCAAGGAGTTGAGCGAAACCAAACCACCCTGGCCGCCCGATCGCGAGGTGATTCTCTACTGCACTTGACCCAACGAAGCCACCAGCGCCCGTGTGGCGCTGCTCTTACGTAGTCGAGGAGTCAAGCGCATCCGCCCGCTTCAGGGCGGTTTGCAGGCCTGGCGCGAACGCGGCTATCCGCTCGCCCCGATAGAGAAATAGTTCGCAAGTAGATCAGAGGAGGAAGTCATGAGCATCAAGGTTCAAGTTGTTTTCTACAGCATGTACGGGCACGTTTACAAAATGGCGGAAGCGGTTGCCGAAGGCGTGCGGCAAGTGCCCGGCGCCGACGTCAGCGTCTATCAGGTTCCGGAACTCATTTCCGACGATGTCCTGGAGAAATACGGCGCGAAGGCGGCGAGAAACGCGTTCGCGGCAATTCCTCTCGCCCAGGTCGACCAACTCGCCGAGGCCCATGCGATCATTTTTGGCACGCCCACTCGCTTCGGCAACATGGCCGCGCAGATGCGCAACTTCCTCGATCAGACCGGCCCGCTTTGGTTCAAAGGTGCGCTCATCGGCAAGGTCGGAAGCGTTTTCGCTTCTACCGCAACGCAACACGGCGGCCAGGAAACCACCATCACCAGTTTCCACACCACACTCCTGCACCACGGCATGGTCATCGTCGGTGTGCCCTACAGCGAATCCGGTCTGAGCCACATGAGCGACATCACCGGTGGTACTCCTTACGGCGCCACTACCCTCGCCGGGCGCGACGGTTCGCGCCAGCCCAGCGAAAACGAACTCCAGATCGCCCGCTACCAAGGCAAGCACGTCGCCGAAATCACCTCCAGACTTTTCCGTTGATATCAAAAGAAACGCACACCACGTCATTCCGAACGAAGTCTGCGTAGTGAGGAATCTCTCTTTATTCTTTGCGTGCTTGTCCAAGAGAGATTCCTCGCTTCACTCGGACTGACGGCCAATGTTTCATTGGTGCAGAAACAAAAAGAGCGCGCCTCCATCTCCCGAAGCGCGCCCTCACTCTTTGGATTCCCCTTACAGCCGCGGCAACACGATCCCGTTCTGCGCCTGATACTTTCCCTTCTTGTCCTTGTAGCTGACTTCGCAATCCTCGTCGCTCTCGAAGAACAGCACCTGGCACAACCCTTCATTCGCATAGATCTTCGCGGGCAGTGGGGTGGTGTTGCTGATTTCCAGCGTCACGAATCCTTCCCACTCCGGCTCAAACGGCGTCACATTCACGATAATCCCGCAGCGCGCATACGTCGACTTCCCCAGACACACCGTCAACACATTCCGCGGAATCCGGAAATATTCCACCGAACGCGCCAGCGCGAACGAGTTCGGCGGCACGATGCAGGCATCGCCCTTAAACGACACCAGCGAACGCGGGTCGAAATGCTTTGGATCGACGATGGTGGTATTCACGTTCGTGAAGATCTGGAATTCGTCGGCCACCCGGATGTCATATCCGTACGAGGACAGGCCGTAACTGATCACCCCTTCGCGCACTTGGCGGTCCGTGAACGGCTCAATCATCTTGTGCTCCAGAGCCATACGGCGAATCCACTTGTCGGGCTTGACGGACATCCAGCTCCTCCTCGGATAATGAAGAAAGTCTTGTTCTCTCAAAGAGATAAAGTGTAGATTAGCCAGTGTAGATTAGCCTGCAACTCTTGACAACCTGGGTGGCAACCTCTAGCATCTGGCCCACGGATTACGGGGAGGGCGTGTGATCAAGCTCGACATTGTGAACGCGGTGGTGGCGAAAACGAACATCAGCCGCACCAAGGCCGAACAGGCCGTCGAAACCGTTTTTGAATCGCTCAAGAGTGCTCTGGGCCGCGGACAGCGCATCGAACTGCGCAAGTTCGGAGTCTTCAGCGTCAAGCCCCGCAAGACCGGCATTGGCCGCAATCCTCGCACCGGCGAAGAAGTCAGCATTCCCCCAGGAAAAGCCGTCCGCTTCAAGCCCGGAAAAGAATTGCAGGGCCTGGAAGACACCACCGCCGCCGCGCAAAAGTAAATTGTTGTGAATCCCCAGGAATCGGAACAGCGCTCTCCCGTTTTTTTGCGGCCACCGGTCTGGGCCGGCGCTTCTTCGATTCGCTTTTATGAGCAGGTCCGGCCGCATCCGTCCGCGCGTTCGCTGGCCTTCGCCGCATTGCTGTTTTTCCTGACCCTGGGAACTTGCCTGGTGGCCGGCGCGCATTTTTCCGCGGCCTACGCGCACAATCAAGCCGCGTCCTTCGACGCTTTCTTCCAGGCGTTCCGCCTCGCGTACCGGCATCCGGGGTTCCTGCTCAGCGGCGTGCCCTTCGCGCTGACGCTGCTCACGATTCTGCTGGCGCACGAACTGGGCCATTACTTCGCCTGCCGCCATCACCACATCCGCGCCAGTTATCCCTTCTTCCTTCCCGCGCCCACGTTGATCGGCACATTCGGCGCGTTCATCCTGATCCGTTCTCCCATTCGTTCGGCGCGCGCGCTTTTCGATGTGGGCGCGTCAGGTCCGCTCGCTGGTTTCGTTGTCGCTCTACCGGCGCTGGTCTACGGCGTGTGGCACGCGCGCATTGTTCCCACACTGAGCTACGACAATAACGCGGACGTGATCTTCGGAGTTCCGCTGGCGCTTAAACTGGTCGCGGCGGTGCTGCAACCGAACGCGCATGCCGGTGACCTTCTCCTTCATCCCGTAGGGCGCGCCGCGTGGGTCGGCCTGTTCGCCACCGCCCTGAACCTGCTGCCTGTCGGCCAGCTCGACGGCGGCCACATCGTGCGTTCCGTCAGCCCGCGCTTTCACCGCTGGATTTCGCTGCTGCTTCCGCTGGCGCTCGTGCCGCTCGGAATCTTTCTGTGGCGCGGCTGGTTGATCTGGGCGTGCCTGCTGATCGGGCTGCGCTTTTTCCGGGTCGCTCCGATCTACGACCCCATCCCCCTCGATCCGAATCGCCGCTTCGGCGCGTTTATAGCACTGCTTGTTTTTGTTCTGTGCTTCATGCCGAGCCCCATCTGATGCCAGGCTCCCCTGGTCACAAACTGGCGCGCAGTTTGCGTGAACGCGACCTGCTTTTACTTTTCATCGGGTCGGTGATCGGCTCCGGCATTTTCCTCACGCCAGGCTTGATTCTCCGGCAACTGGGTGGCTCGGTCGGATATTCGCTGCTGGTCTGGCTTCTCGGCGGCGTGCTTTCGCTGCTGGGCGCGCTTACCTACGCCGAACTCTCCGCTGCGAATCCCGAAGCGGGCGGATTGTACTGTTACATCCGCGATGGATTCGGCCGTTTGCCCGCCTTTCTTTATGGCTGGTCGCTGCTGCTGGTGATCGCCAGCGCTTCGATCGCTGCTCTCGCGCATGCGTTCACCGCGCATCTTCAGGAAATCGTCTCTCTCTCCAACACGCAAGAACATGGTGTCGCGATCCTGATGATTGCAGTGGTCACGGTCGTCAATGTTTGGGGCACTCGAAAAAGCTCGGACCTGCAGAATGTGACGACGCTGATCAAGGTCGGAATCATCGTGGTGCTGGGCTCGATCCTGCTCATCCTCGGCCTGACGCGCGGCCATCATGCCGCCGCATTGCCAGCGGCGATGGGTTCGACGAAATCGGGGTTTGGACTCGCCTCCGCTTTTGGCTTCGCGATGATTACGGTCCTGTGGGCCTACGAAGGCTGGCAATTCGGAACATACAGCGCGGGCGAGGTCGAGAATCCTCAGAAAAGCTTCCCCCGGGCGTTCTTGATCGGTTCGCTGCTCCTCGCGGGCTTATATTTGTTCGCAGTGATCGCCTACCTCGTGGCGCTCGGACCAAAGGCCGCCACCGCCAGCAACACGATCGCCGCCGAAGCAGCCACCTCGGTGCTCGGTCCCTGGGCAGGAATGCTGGTGGCGGGCACGATTCTCATTTCCACGTTCAGCTCCACCAACAGCATCATGCTCACGGCGCCCCGTGTGTTCTTC
>Ga0335076_10002136_pt1 | contig 19540 bp, 19 predicted proteins | sample Lox_Sample_25_FD_206717 | JGI IMG/M metagenome (GOLD analysis project Ga0335076, IMG submission 206717) | Soil microbial communities from Loxahatchee National Wildlife Refuge, Florida, United States - Lox_Sample_2.5 | ecosystem: Environmental > Terrestrial > Soil > Wetlands | place: USA...
CGGGTCGAAGTACTGGCCCAGGCGCTCGGGCTCGAGGATCACGGCAGCGGCACCTCCTGCACCTGCTCAGCGACGGTCCGCTGCGCGACGTAGTGAGGTAGAAGCGACAGCGCGTCGGCTTCGGTGTCGGCATCGACCGTCCACCAGATCCGGTGACCGCCCCGGGCGCACGATCCGAACGGCCGGCCGCGGCGCAGCGGGCTCGAGAAGCCCTTCCATGCAGCGATCGCGATCGCGCACTCCTCGGGTTGATGCCGGTGGATGAGGACGTACTTCGCCATGACCTCAGCTTGCCGGTCATCCCGCAATTGCGGTATAGGGAGATTCCCTGGTCTTGCCCCTCATCGTCCCTGAAACGTGGCGTACGGGGTCAGGCTCGGAGTCGCCAGGCGGAGATCGGCTGCTCGACGCCGCGAAGGAAAACCTCGCACCGGCTCTTGACCGGCCAGGTGCGCTCCTCGCGGGTGGCGCTCCGCGTTGACCAGCTGATCAGCGCCTCGTTGGGCCTGGCGTGTTTGGCCAGGCGGGCGGCGAGATTGACGGCACTCCCGTACCAATCGCCTCCGCGCATCACGGCTTGCCCCGTGTGGACGCCGACGCGCACCGGCAGCAGGTCCGGTCGCACGCTCACCTCCTCGACGACGCGCGCGGCGAGCGACACCGACCGGGAGGGATCCGGAGACCAGATCATCGCGCCGTCCCCCAGCGATTTGACCTGCCAGGCGCCGTACTCGCGACAGAGGCGGGACACGGTCCGCCGGAACTCACGCGCGAGACTCGCCGCCGCCTCGTCGCCCCGCGCTTCGGTGAGCGCGGTGTAGCCGACGAGGTCGGCGAACACAAACGTCGGAGCCGGGTGGCGCGCCATCCACCGGCGCCGGCGGACGACGTGCACCTTCCGGGCGCCGACGACCCCGGCGCCGGCGGCGCAGCCGAACATGGTCTGGATGACCGCCAGGTCCAGCATCAGTCGCGTCCGTGTCGCTGCATTCCCGGTAAGGACGCGACCTACCGGTGGAACCTTCCAGGCGTTTCTACGGCACGCCCGGTGGCGTCCCTGACCCTACGTGGTCGAGGAAAACATCGCCCTGGTCACGCCGGCAATCTCGACGACCGCGTCCCGCGCCGTCCGGCTCACGCCCGCGGCGTTGACGAAGCCGTGGATGAAGCCCGGAAACCGGCGGAGAATGGCCCGGGTGCCAGCGTCCTGGAGGGCTTTGGCGTACGCCTCGCCCTCGTCCCTGAGCGGGTCGAAGCCGGCGGTTACGACGAACGCCGGCGCGAGGCCGGACAGGTCCTCGGCGAGCAGCGGCGACGCACGTGGATCGTTCGCCTGCGGGCTGCCGGGTCCGAGGTAGTGCCCCTCGAACCAGTCCATCTCGGCATCTGTGAGGAGGAATCCGTCGCCGAACAGTTCGCGCGAGCGGCGCCGCACGGTGAAGTCGGTCACCGGGTAGATCAGCAGCTGGAGGGTCAGCGCGGGGCCGCCGTTCTTCGCCGCGAACTGCGCAGTCACCGCGGCCAGGTTGCCCCCGGCGCTGTCGCCGCCGACCCCGATTCGGGTCGGATCGGCTCCGAGCCGGGCCGCGTTCTCTTGTGCCCACCGGAGGGCGGCGCGCGCGTCCTCGGTCGCGGCGGGAAACCCGTGCTCGGGCGACAGGCGGTAGTCGACTGCGAGCACGTGCGCACCGCTGTGGCGGCAGAGGAGGCGGCAAACGTTGTCGTGAGTGTCGAGGTCGCCGTACAGGAAGCCGCCGCCGTGGAAGTAGACGAGCAGAGGGTGGGCCCCACCGGGTTCGCGTGGCGCGTAGTGACGGCCACCGATCCCGTTGATGTCGAGATTTCGGACCGACCCGACCGGTACCGGCCTTCCGCCGTACGCGATGGTCAGGCGACGGCGTGCCTGCCTGGCGGCGGGCGGCGTGAGCGTCTCGAGCGGTGGCTCTTTGCGGCGCTCGAGGACGGCGAGGAGCAGCTGTGCCTCGGGTGCGAGGGTGTCGCCGTCGATCTCGACCGGAGGCTTGCCCGACAGTCTCACCTGCAGGCGCGGTGGCAGCGCCCCGAGTATCTGCGCGCCCCACTGCTCCAATTTCGGTGGCAGGGAGACTTGGGGCACGCGGCGATGCTAGTGCAGGGCCGCGCGCCCCGCTTCGTCTCAGCTGACCGCCGACCGCGAGAACGCCCGGATCGAACCGTAGGTGAGCGCCGCCGCGAACAGCGCCACGACGGCCAGGCTGAGCCAGGCCTCGGTGGTGACGTTGCTCATGCCCCAGATGTCGTGCAGGCCCTTGCCGGACGGGTCGACGAACGCGTAGCGCATGAGCGCGAGCGCGTGCGTGAGCGGCAGGAACTTCGCGATCGTCGTCAGCCACGCCGGCATCGCGGTGATCGGGAAGAGTGCGCCGGCGAGGAAGAACGGCAGGATCGCGACGGCCGGGACGGCGCCGACGTACTCCTCCTGACTCTTGATCCGGCTGGCGAGTGTCTCGGCGATGCCGTACATGAACACCGTGAACAGGACCGCCGCGCCGGCGAACCACGCGACCCCGTCCGGCGTTATGTGGAACTCACCGCCGCGCAGCGCCGACAGGCCGATCAGCACGGTGACCTGAAGGGCTGAGAGCGCGACCGCGACCGCGAGATTTCCGAGCACGAGGTAGGCGCGTGGCACGGGCGCCGCGAGCAACTCGCGCTGCGCGCCGCTGTGGCGGTCGACGATCACGCTGAGTCCAGCGAAGATGCAGCTCAGCGGAACGACGAGTCCCACCGCTCCGACTCCGACGAACGACTCGTAGTCGATGTGGGAGTGCAGGCCGCCCGTCGCGATCTTGAGCGCGGGGGCGACGACGAGTGCCAGCAGGGCCGGGCCGATGAGCGGCACGAGGATCTGCCGGGGGTTGCTGGCGGTGAGCGCCGCGCGCCGCCGTGCGAGGGTTGCGAGGGCGCTCGCGGTGCGAGTGCGGCGTGGCGCCCGTAGTGTGACTGGTGCGGGTTCGGCTATCGCTGACATGTGTGTGTCGCTCCTTGGTTCTCTTGAAGGTTCATGCGGCCTCGCGGACCGCGGTGCCGGTCAGTTGCAGGTAGACGTCGTCGAGGTTCGGGACGCGGATCGCGATCTCGGACGCGCGCAGGTGCTCGGACTCGATCGCCGCGAGCGCCTCAGTGGCGGCATGCCGGTGGAGCGGGACTGTGATCCGCGCGCCGATCGCGAACGCGTCTTCGGCTGCGATGCCCCTGTCCCGGAGAGCGGCGAGCGCGCGGTGTGGGCTCCCGTCGACCCGGAACTCGAGGATCTCGCGGCCGAGCTGTTCGAGCAGCGCCTTGGGGCTGTCGAGCGCGACGAGCGTCCCTTCGTGGATGATCGCCACGCGGTCGCACAGACGCTGGGCCTCGTCGAGGTAGTGGGTGGTGACGAGGATCGTGAGGTCGTCGCGGGCGCGAAGGCCCGCGATCACGTCGAGCAACTCGTGGCGGATCCTTGGGTCGAGCCCGACCGTCGGCTCGTCGAGGAACAGCACCTGGGGCTCGGAGCACAGGGCGCGGGCGATCTCGAGGCGCCGGCGCTCGCCGCCGCTGTAGGTGTGGACGGGGCGGTCGATGAGCCCGTTCAGTCCGAGCGCTTCTATGAGCTCGGTCATGCGGCTCTTGGCCCGCTCTGGGGAGACGCCCCAGAGCTTTGTGTGGAGCTCGAGGTTCGCCCGGCCGGTGAGGCCCTGATCGACGACCGCCTCCTGGAAGACCACGCTGGAGACGCTCCTGGCGAGCAGCGGCGACCGCGCGACGTCGTGTCCGATGAGCCGGGCCGTGCCCGCAGTGGGGATGATCGTTGTCGTCAGCATTCCCACAGTCGTCGACTTGCCGGCGCCGTTCGGGCCGAGGAGCCCGAACACCTCGCCTTCTGAGACGTCGAAATCGATCCCCTTGACGGCTTCGACTCCGCCGGGATACGTCTTGCGTAGACCTTCTGCCTCGATCGCGTGCATGTTCAATTCCTCCTGGTTCCGGCGGCGGAGCTGTCACTTGTGCTCCGTCGCATTCGTCACCCAGTTGACGCGGATCGAGTAGAGGATGTGACCGATGGATTCACAGCAATGGCAGGCCGAGCAGTTCGAGCAGTACCGAGGGCACCTACGGGCGGTGGCGCAACGGATGCTCGGATCGTCGTCGGAGGCCGACGACGCCGTGCAGGAGGCATGGTTCCGGCTGAGCCGCTCCGACACGGCGGACGTGGAAAACATGCGCGGCTGGCTGACCACGGTCGTCAGCCGGATCTGCCTGGACATGCTCCGGGTGCGCCGAACGCGCCGCGAAGAGTTAGTCGACGAATGGTCGGCGGAGCCGGTTGTCGCTCTGTATGCGGAGGGTGATCCCGAAAACGAGGCGCTGGTCGCGGATAGCGTGGGGCTGGCGCTGATGGTCGTGCTCGACTCGCTGTCGCCGGCCGAGCGGCTCGCGTTTGTGCTCCACGACACGTTCGGCGTCCCGTTCGACGAGATCGGTCCGATCGTCGATCGCAGTCCGACCGCGGCGCGCCAGCTGGCGAGTCGCGCCCGGCGTCGTGTCAGGGGCGCCCACGAACCGGACGCCGCAAGTCTCGGGGAACAGCGAAAGGTGGTCGAGGCATTCCTTGCGGCATCGCGCAACGGCGACTTCGAGGCGCTGCTGGCGGTGCTCGATCCGGACGTGGTGTTCCGGGCCGAGAGCGGTGTTTCGGGGCCGCGCGTGCCGGTGTCGGTGCGGGGCGCAAAGGACGTCGCGGCCCTAGTTCTCGAGCGCGGCTCGCCGTTCGCTCACCTCGGTCGTCCGGCGATCGTCAACGGCCGACCCGGCGCTTACGTCGCGCTCCCGGATCGCGTGTTCTCGCTGGTCGCGTTCACGATCGTCGGCGACCGCGTGACCGGGATGGATCTGCTGGTCGATCCGGCCAAGCTAGCGCGTGTGCAAGTGAGGGGTGATTGAGCGCGACGGGCTTGCCGGGCGATAGCCGCCTCATCGGCTGGGATACTCCGGTGCGATGGCGCGGCAGCAGTCTGTTCGGCGCCTTGGGGTTCTGCAGCAGGCACCCCGGTCGTCGCGGCGGTCTCGTCGGAGGGCGTATCGACGCCGGCGTGGGATCGCGCTGATTGCGGCCGTGATTGCGGCGGTGGCGGTCGTCGTGGCCGCGGTGCTCCTGGTTCGCTCGTTCGCGACCGACACCCACGGGGCTCACGTTGTCCGGTTCACGATCAAGGGGCCGCTCGTGCACCAGTCGCTGCCCGTTGCTGCCGTCGTTCCCGCGGGCGCGAGCACGGGGCCGCGCCCGCTCCTGATCTTTCTCCACGGCAAGGGGCAGGATGAGGACTCCTATCTGGACGACGCGATGTTCGCGGCACTCGCCCGGCTCGGTTCGCGCGCCCCCGACGTCGTGTTCCCGTACGGCGGCGCCGACTCGTATTGGCACACCCGCGCGAGCGGCGCCTGGGGCGCATACGTGCTCGACGAGGTGATTCCGCAGGCCATCAAGCGTCTCGGTGCCGATCCGAAGCGCATCGCGATCGGCGGGATCTCGATGGGAGGCTTCGGCGCGTTCGACCTCGCCCGGCTCAGCCCGCGCGGCTTCTGCGCGGTCGGAGGCCACTCGCCGGCGCTGTGGGTCAGCGGTGCGGAGACCGCCGCCGGCGCGTTCGACGATGCGAGGGATTTTGCGCTGAACGACGTGATCGGAATCGCCCGCCGCGGTGATCCGTACCGGCGGATGGCGGTCTGGGTCGACGTCGGCAACCAGGATCCGTTTCGGGCCGCCGACACCACCTTCGCCGACGCGCTCCGCCGGGACGGGCAGCATGTCGCGTTTCATGTTTGGCCCGGAGGACACGACGAGGCGTACTGGGACAGCCACTGGGGCGACTACCTGGCGTTCTATGCGGGCGCGCTCGCGGCCTGCCACGATTGACGACCACGTAACGACCGAGGAGGCGGTGTGGGAGCCCGGATCAATCACGTCAGCGTGAATGCGCGCGATCTGCAGGAGTCGGTTGACTTCTACGTCGAGCTGCTCGGAGCCGAGCCGATCCCGACGCCGAACTTCGGGTTGCCGGTGCAGTGGCTTGCGCTCGGCCGGACCCAGCTGCACCTATTCGAGCGCGACCTCCAGCCGACCAGCCACCATCACCTCGGGATCACCGTGGACGATCTCGAGCCGGTGTACCGGGCGGCGGAGCGGCACGGCGCGTTCGACGGCAAGGCTTTCCGGAACCACCTGGTCGAGCTGCCCGGGGACGTCGTTCAGCTGTACCTGCGCGACCCCGCCGGGAACCTTGTCGAGATCGACCACCATGGTGTCGATCGGTTGCCGGAGGACATGCGAGCCCAGCTGCGCGGACTCTGGGAGTTCAACCCGCAGAGCGAAGAGCAGATGCGGGGTCGCCTGTTCGTGCCCGACTAGGCCAGCGGGTTCGTAGCGTGCGGCGGTTGGCGGCGCCCTCGAGCAGCAGGAGGGTGAGCCCGATCGGCACGGTCGCCGGCAACAGACTGTCGAGCGGTAGGAGCAGGAGCCCGTACGCCGCCCCGATCGACGTCACGAGCAAGGCTGCGAGCAGTTGGCGGTGGCGGCCGGCGAGGAAGCCGCCCAGCACGGCCGCGAGGACGAGGTCGGGATAGTCGGTGCTGACTCGGCCGATGTCGGCCTGGGTGAACACGGGCCCGTGGACGTCGGCGGTGGCCGAGGCCATCAGCATCGCCGCCGAGTGGCCGATGCCGGAGGCCAGCAGCGTGACGTCCGCGAGGCACATGCCGATCACGCCGAGCACGAACCAGCGGATAGGAATCAAGCGCGCGAGCGCCGTGCCCAGCGCGAGGCACCCGAGCGCGGTCAGCGCGGTGGCGGAAATCTGACCTGCCCAACCGCTCAGGAGCGCCGCCGTGACGCCGAGCGTGGCGGCCACGGCGACGAGCGCGGTTCGCGGGCCTCTAACGACGTGAAGAATGGCGACGGCGACGAGCGCCGGCGTGAGCACCCCCGCTAGGACCACGAGTCCGAATGCCATCGACGGCATGGCGAGCGGGAGGAACGTGCCGGCGAGGATCGATCCGGGTAGCAGAGCTGCCCACGCCGGCGAACGCAACGTCTTGAGCGGCGCCAGCGCGTCCGCCCGGGGAAGCGCGACCAGCCCTCCTTCGAGGGTCGCCAACGCGATAACTGCTGTGTAGCCGGAAAGGGTCACCGCGCCCAGCGCTTTGGCTGGCGGCGATCCGCTGAATCGGTGGGCACGACACGGTGTCTACCCGGGCTTGCTAACGCAAACCTAACACACCGCTAAAGAACGCCAATGAAGGCTCTTCGGCTAGTGGAACCTACCTAACCCTGATGGTTTCCAGGGCTCGGGGCGCTCGGAGCTGACGGAACGCGAGCTGGCTTAACTACCCGCTGTCGGCCTCGAGCGCCGGCTTGGTTGTCGGGCGTCCGATTTGCCGATCCGCGCACTGATCGGCGGTCGAACGCGCGGAAGGCCCCCGGCGCCGGCGCCGGGTGCGGTAGAAGTCGAACACGCCCTGGCCCCAGATGAGAGAGGTTGAGAGATGCCAGACCGAATCCTGACCACGCACGCCGGCAGCCTGCCCCGCCCGGACGAACTCGCGGACATGGTGTGGGCGCGAATGGATGGCGAGGAGGTCGATGAGGGAGAGCTCGAGGCGAAGACCGCAGACGCGGTGGCCGAGCTGGTCGCCAAGCAGCGCGAGGTCGGCCTCGACGTGATCAGCGACGGGGAGATGAGCAAGCCCGGGTTCAGCTCATACGTCGCCGACCGCTTCTCGGGGTTCGCCGGCCAATCGGAGTTCCAGTCCGACGACGTCGCACCGTTCCCCGAGCTCGCGATGAAGCTGTTCGCCAATCCTCAGACGGCCCACTTGGGCTTCTCGAACTGCGTCGGCCCTGTCGAGCTCACCGACAAGGACGCGGTGCTTCGGGATATCGCCCGGTTCAAGAGCGCGCTCGGGGATGCGGATCCGTCGACCGCGTTTATGGGGACGATCAGCCCGGGGCAGATCGCGTTCAACTATCCCGACCAGCACTACGGCTCGCACGAGAAGTACCTGGCCGCGTGCGCCGACGCGCTCGCCTACGAGTACCGCGCGATCATCGACGCCGGGTTCAACCTGCAGATCGATTCGCCCGACATGGCGATGGCGGCGCACGCGCGCTCGGTCGGTAGCAGCGTCGGCGACTGGCACCACCATCTCCCGCTCGCGGTCGAGGCCCTGAACGGGGCGCTCGAGGGAATCCCAGCCGAGCGAGTCCGCTTCCACGTGTGCTGGGGCAACACCGGCACCCCGCACCACCTAGACGTCCCGCTCGCGGACATCATCGATCACGTGCTGGCCGTCAACGCCGGAACGATCTACGTCGAGGGGGCCAACCCTCGCCACGCGCACGAGTGGCGCGTGTTCCAGGATGTCTCCCTCCCCGACGACAAGTCCGTGATCCTCGGCGTGATCGACGTCAAGACCAACTATGTCGAGCATCCGCGGCTGGTCGCCGACCGGCTCGTTCAGGTCGGCAAGTTCGTCGGCAAGGACCGGTTGATGGCGGGCACCGACTGCGGCTTCGGCACGTTCATCCGGTGGTCGCTGGTAGATCCGGGCGTCATGTGGTTGAAGCTCGGCTCTATGGTCGAGGGCGCGCAGATCGCCTCCGCGGAGTTGTAGAGCCAGTTGTAACTCGGACCACTCTGCACGGATAATCGTCTAGTGGGCCAGGAGGTCGCCGCCAGAACCTTCAGCCGCGAGGACCGCCAGCGCTATCGCCTCAAGGTGCGCGCGTCGCTCGACGTGTTCGCGCGGATGCTGGCCGAGGCGAGGTTCAACCCCGAGCGGCGGTCGTTCGGGCTGGAGATCGAGCTCAACCTGACCGATGACGCCGGCGACCCGGCGCTGATCAACGCCGCGGCGCTCGACGCGATCGCGGATCCGGCCTTCCAGACCGAGCTCGGACAGTTCAACGTGGAGATCAACGTCCCTCCGCGTCTGCTCGAGGGCCGCGTGTTCTCGGAGCTCGAGGACGACGCGCGGGCGAGCCTCAACGCGGCCGAGGAGCGCTCGCGGACGGTCGGCGCGCACATGATGATCATCGGGATTCTGCCCACGGTCGGCCCCGAGCAACTCCGAGCCGAGGTGTTCAGCGCCAACCCGCGGTACGCGCTCCTGAACGAGCAGATCTTCGCGGCTCGGGGAGAGGACCTGGAGATCTCGATCGCGGGCGTCGAGCGTCTCTCGACCCATGCGGACACGATTGCGCCGGAGGCCGCCTGCACGAGCGTCCAGCTTCATCAGCAAGTCGACCCCGAGGCGTTCGCCGCGTACTGGAATGCGGCGCAGGCGATCGCCGGCGTGCAGGTCGCAGTGGCGGCGAACTCGCCATTCTTCTGTGGCAAGGAGCTGTGGCGGGAAACGCGGATCGCGGTATTCGAGCAGTCGACCGACACCCGGCCTGAGGAGCTCAAAGTCCAGGGGGTGCGGCCGCGGGTGTGGTTCGGCGAGCGCTGGATCACGTCGATCTTCGATCTGTTCGAGGAGAACGTGCGGTACTTCCCTTCGCTGCTGCCCGTGTGCGAGGACGAGGATCCGGTCGAGACCCTCGAGCGGGGGGACGTCCCGCGGCTCGGTGAGCTCCGGCTCCACAACGGGACGATCTACCGCTGGAACCGCCCGATCTACGACGTGGTACGTGACCAGCCTCATCTGCGCGTGGAGAACCGCGTCCTGCCTGCGGGCCCGACCGTGGTCGACATCCTGGCCAACGCCGCCTTCTACTACGGGCTTCTGCGGGTGCTGACCGAAGAGGACCGCCCGCTGTGGTCGCAGATGTCGTTCTCGGCGGCCGAGGAGAACTTTCACGCCGGCGCGCGCGGGGGCATCGACGCGCGCCTGTACTGGCCCGGCGTGGGCGAGGTTCCGGCGGCCGAACTGGTGCTCAGGCGTCTGTTGCCGCTCGCGCACGAGGGTCTCGGCCGGCTCGGGGTCGACTCGGGCGACGCCGACCGCCTGCTGGGGATCATCGAGCGCCGGTGCGTGACGCTCCGCAACGGCGCCGCGTGGCAGAGCCAGATGTTTCACCGTCTGTACGACGACAAGGGGATGGACCGGCCGGAAGCGCTCAGGGAGATGACGAGGCGCTACCGCGAGTACATGCACAGCAACGAGCCCGCGCACGACTGGCCGACGGACTGATATGGATTAGCCTTCGGGCGTGGCCGATGATCGAACGCCAGGCAGCTCCGCATACCGTGCTGCCGGCGTCGACTACGAGGCGCTCGACGCCGGCAAGCGCAACGCGCTGACCGAGGCGCTGGCGACCTCGGGGCTCCTCGCGGCGTCGGGGGGGCGGGCGATCGATGAATCGCGCGGGGAGCCGGCCTTCGTGTTCGAGGCCGGGGACCAGGCCCTCGCATTCGTCGTCGAGGGGCTGGGGACGAAGTCGGTCATCGCGCGCCAGGTCGAGGAGCAAATCGGCGTGTCCGCGTTCGACAACGTCGCCTACGACACCGTGGCGGCGATCGTCAACGATCTCTGCTGCGTGGGCGCGATCCCGCTCGTGGTGAACGCCTACTTCGCCACCGGATCTTCGGACTGGTATGCGAGCGCGGAGCGGAACGCCGGTCTCGTAACCGGCTGGCGCGAGGCGTGTGTCGACGCCGGCGCGACCTGGGGCGGCGGTGAGTCGCCGTCGCTGCCTGGTCTGGTCGCGGCGGAGGACATCGAACTCGCCGGCAGCGCCGTCGGCATCGTCCCTGCCGGACGAAAACCAATCCTGGGGGACGGCCTGGAGCCAGGCGACGAGATCGTGATTGTGGCCAGCAACGGCCTGCACGCGAACGGCTCCTCGCTCGCCCGGCGGGTCGCCGAGACTCTGCCGCGTGGCTACGCGACGCCACTGCCGAGCGGGCGAGCGTTCGGTGAAGCACTGCTCGACCGGAGCGCGATTTACGCCGCGCTCGTTCGAGCGTTGCTGGAGCGCCCGGTCGACGTCCACTATTTGAGCCACATCACCGGACACGGGCTGCTGAAGCTGATGCGACCGCGCCGCGAGCTCACCTACAGGGTGGCGCGCCTGCCCGAGGTTCCCGAAGTGCTCGCGTTCCTGGTCGATCAGACCGAGATGGCACCGGCCGCCGCCTACTCGACTTTCAACATGGGCTGCGGATTCGCCGTCTACTGCGCCCACGGCTCGGGCGAGGAGGTGGTCGCGGCCGCCGCCGAGTTGGGTCTTTCGGCGAGGGTCGCAGGCGCCGTCGAGGACGGGCCCCGGCGGGTGGTGCTCGAGGAGATCGACGTCGTGTTCGAAAGCGGCGACATGGACCTCACGCCGCGCCAAGCCGCTTAGGTTCAGGCCGCCCGAGCCGGAGCCAAGATCACCCGATCACGCCGAAGCGGCGATGATCGGCGTGGACGCGGCGCGGGCCACGGCACCGAGCAGCTCAGCCCGCCCGTCGAGGCTGGTGGCCACGACCCTGGTGTGGGCCGGACCGGGCTGGGCGAGGTGCCGCACCGAGTCCCGCACGCCGGCCGTGAAGTGCGCCCCGGTCGACGCGAGGTCGCCCCCCAGGATCACGGCCTCGGGGTTGAGCGTGTTGCACAGGTTGGCGATCACCACGCCGACGGTGCGACCCGATTCGGCGAGGATCTTGGTGGCGACCGGATGCTCCATGTCGGCGGGGTTGTGCGGATCAAGGCCGATCGGCTCGAGTTGTCGGCGCAGCACGTCGATGGACACCGTCGCCTCGAGGCATCCGCGGTTGCCGCACCGGCACCAGGCTCCGGTGGGATCGATCTGGGTGTGGCCGATCTCGCCGGCCATCCCATGGGAGCCGCGGTACAGCTGGCCGTTGAGGACGAGCGCGGCGCCGATCCCGTTCGAGGCCTTGACGTAGATGAAGTCCTTGAGGTTCCGGGCGGCGCCATAGGTCATCTCGCCGAGCGCACCGAAGGCAGCGTCGTTGCCGAGGGTGAACGTCAGCCCGGTTCGCCGGCGTAGCTCGTCGATCGGGTCGAGGTCGACCCAGCTGGCGAGGATCGTCGGCGACGCCACCCGGTTGGTCCGGTTGCTCAGCGGTGCGGGAATGCCCGCGGCGGCGGCACGGATGTCTCCGCTGGAAACGCCGGCACGTTCGAGTACGAGATCGAACAGGTCACGCGCGGCGTCCAGTGCGGTCTCGCCGCCGCGATCGACGTCGAGCAGTGCGCTCTCCTCGGCGAGGAGTTGACCGTCGCTGGTCGCGACCGCCACACGAATATGACGGTGCCCGAAATCGAAGCCGGCGACGAGCCCGTTCGGCCGGCGCAGCGAAAGCAGCGTGGCCGGCCGTCCGCTGCCCGATCCGGCGCCGCCGCTGCGGGCGGGGGCTTCGTCGATCAGCCCGTCACTCAGCAGCTCAGCGACCAGCGCGGTGGTCGTGCTGCGCGGCAATCCGATCGCGCGCGAGAGCTGTGACCGGCTGATTGGCCCATCGGCGCGGATCATCGCGACGAGATGAGCGCGAAGCAGCGTGTGCGCTGTCGCGGGGGCGACTGCTCCTCCCGAGGTTTGGGTCACGCGGGGAGAGTACCCAACACGCCGCACTTTCGGCTGGCTACGGGCCGAAACAGGGTGGACCTTACGAGATCTTGACGCGGGATTGCCCGGAGTGTTAGCGTGCCGACGCCTCGTCCTCGCGGTTTTTGACTCCTACACGCTCAAATCCGCCCGGAGCAGGTACTGCCGTGCAACGGATCCCTATCGAACAAGTTGCGTGCGTCCTAATAGATGCGAGCACCAACAGGCAAACGGAGACGAACACGTTGATCGACGCCGCGCGCAGCCCCCCACTCGAGCAACCGCACTCAAGTTCGCTGCCGTGACAGACGAGTGCCGCGGCGCTCAGCCGAGACGGGCACTCGATGTTTATGCTCTGTTAACCGCAGTGGACTATGGCACCGCGGTTTGCCAGTGTACTTCCGGCCGGGGTGGAGAACCGGCGCCAACTGTTACTAGTGTCGACGTTTTGCGCCGAGTGAGAGGAGCGCACAGGTATGAGTACTCGTTTCTTGCGAGTGTGTGTGTTAACCGTTGCCGTTGCAGCGGTGGCCGGAGGATGTGGCAGCTCAAAGAGCAGTAGTACAACGAGCGCGGCCACGAGTGCCACGACGTCGTCCTCGGGTGGGAGCTCTACACCCGGCATCTCGGTCACATCGTTCACGAACGATTTCTCCGCGATGAACTCGTTGAAGTCGCTGGCCGCCTCGGGCAAGGGTAAAATCGCGGCGATCCTGCCGGACACGACGAGCTCGACCCGGTATGTCGAGTTCGATGCGCCTTATCTGAAGAAGGCGGCGGCGGCCGCGGGTATCGCCAGCAGCGACATGACGGTCGAGAACGCGCTTGGAAGCGACTCGACGTTCGTGACCGATGCTGAGAGCGCCATCACCAATGGCGCGACCGTGCTGTTGATCGACCCCGAGGATTCGGGAACCGGTGTGACAGTGCAGCGCTACGCCAAGGCTCACGGTGTCGCCGTCATTGACTATGACCGCCTCACCCTCGGCGCACCTGCCGGTACGGCCGATTACGTCAGCTTCAACAACGTGCACGTCGGTCAGCTGATCGGCTCCGGGTTCGTGCAGTGCGTCAACGCATGGCACGTGTCCAAGCCGAACGTCGTCGTGATGGCAGGCGCTGTGACCGACAACAACGCCACGCTGTTCGCCCAGGGCTACAACGGGGTCCTGGCTCCTTACTTCCAGTCCGGGAAGTACACGCTCGCCGCCCGCCCGGCGGGGACGTGGATGCCGCCTCAGGCGCTGACCGAGTTCGAGGGCGCCTACACCGCGCACCACGGCATCAACTCGGCGGTGATCCCGAACGACGAGAACGGTGCGCCGATCATCTCGTTCCTGCAGAGCCACGGGGTCAAGCCGAAGACATTCCCGACGACGGGACAGGATGCGACGCTGACCGGTCTGCAAAACATCCTCTCCGGCTACCAGTGCGGAACGGTGTACAAGCCGATCTACCTGGAGGCGCAGGCGGCAGTCGCGCTCGCGCTCTACCTGCGTGCCGGCAAGACCGCGCCGCACACGCTCCTGAATGCAAACACCGTCGACCCGACAAACCACGCGTCGGTGCCCTCCTCGTTGCTCGTGCCCGAGTGGGTCACGACGACGAACATGAACGATACGATCATCAAGGACAACTTCGTGCCCGCGTCGCAGCTCTGCAGCGGGAAGTACGCGTCCGAATGTAAGGCAGCCGGGATCACGAGTTGATCGAAGGGTTGTTGTCGAAGCGATAGTGTGTGAGGGCCCTTCCGGCGCACCGGAGGGGCCCGTCGCACATAGGGAGGACGATGAGCACTTCGGACAGCCCCGCCACCAGTCCAGCGCCGAGCAGCTCGAATGGTGCCCCGCTGCTGGAGGTCCGCGGGATAACAAAGCGGTTCGGGCCGGTGCAGGCGCTGACGCGGATCAACTTCGAGGTCCCGCCCGGCCAGGTGACGGCGCTGGCGGGCGACAACGGCGCCGGCAAGTCGGTCACGATCAAGACGATCTCCGGGCTGTGGCCTCCCGATGAGGGCGAGATCGTGTGGGAAGGCAAGCCCGTTCACTTCCACGGGCCGCGCGACGCTGAGGCCGCCGGCATCACGACGATCTATCAGGACCTGGCGCTTGCCGACAACCTCGACATCGTCCAGAACATGTTCCTAGGTCACGAGCCGCTCGAGCGCGGGCTGCTCGACGAAGGGAAGATGGAGCTGACCGCCAAGGCCACGCTCGAGGAGCTGTCGGTGAAGACGATCAGGTCGATCCGCCAGCCCGTGGCGTCGCTGTCCGGCGGCCAGCGGCAATCGGTCGCGGTGGCCAAGGCGGTGATGGCCAGGGCCAAGCTCGTGATCATGGACGAGCCGACCGCCGCCCTCGGCGTGTCGCAGACACGCACGGTGCTCAGCCTGATCAAGCGGCTCGCGTCGCAGGGCGTGGCCGTGATGGTCGTATCGCACAACTTGAACGACGTGTTCGCGGTCGCGAACCGGGTCGTGATCCTGTATCTGGGCAACATGGTCGCTCAGGGACCGGTCTCGGACTTCGACCCCAGCTCGGTAGTCGACTACATGACGACCGGGCGCTCCTCGCGCACGGTGGATCACGCCGCGGTTCCACGGTCGGCCGGACAGGAGGGCGTCTGATGCCTGACGAGTTCTCAAGCCCTGGCGTGCCGTCCGAGCTGGAGGAGCCGCCACTCTCGACCGAGTTGGCCGAGGACGAGGCTACCCCCGAGACCGACGCGGACCTCATAACGGCCGCGCCCGAGGTCCTGGCCGACTCGCTCGGCGACTACCTGGGCGCACAGTGGCGCCGGATCAAGAGCGGAGAGAGCGGCGCGCTGCCGGTCGTCGCCGGCCTGATCGTCATCATCATCTTCTTCCAGGCCGAGCGGTCCAAGTTCGGCTCGGCGATCAATCTGGTGAATCTGTTCCAGCAGGCGTCGATCTACATCCTGCTCGGCGCTGCTCAGATCTTCGCCCTGATCCTGTCGGAGATCGATCTGTCGGTCGGCTTCGTGCTTGGCGTCGGCGGCTTCGCGACCGCCGAGCTGATCGCTCCTCCGGTCAACTTCCCGTGGTGGCTGGGAATCATCTGCGGTGTCGGTGTCTGCGCCGGCATTGGCTACATCCAGGGGACCCTGATCACAAGACTCCACGTCCCGTCGTTCGTAGTGACACTGGCGGGACTGTTGTTCTTCGAGGGCGTCGTGATCGAGCTCGCGCAGATCGACAAGCATGCAGTCGGCGGCGTGATCTCGCTCGACAACTCGAGCCCGGTCTACAAGCTCGTGAACTCGAACTTCAGTGTCGCCGCCGGCTGGATCATCCTCGTGGTCGTCATAGCGATATACGCGGCGTTCTCGATACGACGGGCCGCCCATCGGCGCGCCAAGGGTCTGACCACGCCGCCGCTCAGCGTCACCCTGTTCCAGATCGGCGCCGCGGCGGTCGCAGGGATCCTGCTCGTCTACGTGTGCAACCTCAATCGGGGACTGCTGATCCCGTTGAAGGGGGTTCCGTACGTGGTCCCCTTCGTCGGAATCGTCCTGCTCGTGTACTCGGTCTTCCTCGGCCGCACGCGGCTGGGGCGGTACATGTACGCGATCGGAGGAAATCCTGAGGCCGCGCGGCGCGCCGGTATCAACGTCCAGGGCGTGCGAAGGATCGCGTTCTTGTTCAGCGCGATGACTGCCGGCATCGCAGGCCTCGTGTATGTCTCGTTCCTGGGGTCGATTTCGACCGGCGTCGACGGCGGTACGTACACGCTGTACGCGGTCGCGGCTGCGGTCATCGGCGGGGCCAGCCTGTTCGGCGGGCGCGGCAAGCCGCTCCACGCGCTGCTCGGCGGCCTGGTGATCGCGGTGGTCTACAACGGCCTGGCGTTGATGGGGATCAGCGCTGCTGGGCAGTTCATCGCTACTGCGATTGTGCTCCTGGTGGCGGCCTCGATCGACGCGCTCGTGCGCCGGCGGGGATCGACCGGAGTCTGACCGCTCGGTTTCGCCGCCCACGGGGCCGGTTCCGGCCGGCCCCCGGCGGCCCCGGCAGTGGGCTCGGACGGGTCCACTAGGCTCACTCGTATGACCCTGGTCGCGACGACGCCTTGAGGCGGCTGGGACCCGCGCTCGAGGAGCGCGATTTCCGCCTGTGGTGGCTGGCCCTGCTCGGGATGGGGATCAGCCTGCAGATGCTCGAGGTGGCGATCGGCTGGGAGGTGTACGCGCTGCACCGCAGCGCGCTCGATCTTGGTTGGATCGGGCTGGCCGAGTTCGTGCCGCTGTTTGTGCTCGCGCTCCCCGCGGGGCAGCTTGCCGACCGTGCTCCGCGCAGGCTGATTTTCGCCGGCTCTCTGTTGCTGGCCGCGTGCATCGGCGTCGGCCTCGCACTGGTCAGTTCCTCGGGGACGACCCAGGTGTGGCCGTACCTGGCGCTCGCCGTCGGGGCCGGGGTGGCGATGGCGCTCGGGTGGCCCGCGGCGCGGGCGATGCCACCGACGCTCGTGAGCATCGACCTGCTGCAAAACGCGATGACGCTCCGCTCGATCGCGAGTCAGGCCGGGATGGTGATCGGTCCGGCGCTGGGCGGTCTCCTGTACGGCGTGTCCCCGAGTCTCGTGTACCTGCTCGCGGCCGGCTCGTGCGTCGTCTCGACGGGCTTCGTGATGGCGATGCATCCCCGCCCGGCTGCCGACGTCGACGACGAAGGCGTGGCTCGGCCCCCGAACGTCGAGAGCGTGCTCGAGGGCCTCCGTTTCGTGCGCCGCACCCAGATTCTGCTGGGGGCGATCCTGCTCGACTTGCTCGCGGTCCTGTTTGGTGGCGCGGTCGCGCTGCTGCCGGTGTTCGCGCGCTCGATCCTGCACGTCGGCGCCACCGGGCTTGGAATCCTTCGCGCCGCCCCGGCGGTCGGCGCCCTGCTCGCCGCTGCCTGGATCACCCGCCGCCCGATCGCGCGCCGCGCCGGCCGAACGCTGCTGGTGGTGGTCGGCCTGTACGGGGCGAGCATCATCGTGTTCGGCCTGTCACGGGTGTTCGTGATCTCGCTGCTGGCGCTCGGCGTCAGCGGGTTCGTCGACCTCTACAGCATGAACATCCGCTCGACGATCGTCGCGCTCGCCTCGCCCGACAGGCTGCGTGGCCGGGTCAACGCCGTCGAGATGGTGTTCATCAGCGCATCGAACCAGCTCGGGGCGTTCGAATCCGGGCTCGCCGCGTATCTCGTGGGGACGGTGCCGGCGGTCGTGGGCGGCGGCGTGATGACGATTGTGCTCGCGCTGAGCTGGGGCCGGCTGTTTCCGGCGCTCGCCAACGTCGACCGCCTCGAGGCGGTGCGGCCACCCGAGCCCGCGGCGGTCGAGGAGGTCGAGCTCGTCACGTAGTCTGCGGGAGCGATGGATGCCACCCGACGGCGCTTCGTCGACGATCTGTACCTCCGCAGTCGCGAGCACGATGCCGCGCTCTCGGATCGGGTAGAGCGCTTCCGAAACGTCGAGCCGCCGACCGCGGAACTGCTCGCCGTTCTGATCCGCGCCGCCGGAGCGAGACGGATCCTCGAGCTCGGCACGTCCAACGGCTACTCGACGATCTGGCTGGCCGACGCGGCCGAGAGCACGGGTGGCGGCGTGGTCACGGTCGATGTCGACCCCGTCCGCACCGAGCTGGCGAGCGAGAACCTCCGCGTCGCCGGTGTCGAGGCGCTCGTCGAGCTCCGTGTCGAGGACGCAGCCGAGACGATTTCCCGCTCGGAGGACGGAGAATGGGAGTTCATCTTCCTCGACGCCGAGCGGCCGGCTTACCCGAGCTACCTGCGTGATCTCGTCCGGACGCTGGCGCCGCGAGGGCTCCTCGCGATCGACAACGTCGAGTCGCACGCGCACGAGCTAGTCGACTTCACTTCGCTGATCGAGGCGGAGCCGGCGCTAACCCAGACCGTCGTCCCGGTCGGTGCGGGTCTAAGGCTGGCCGTGCGCGATTCCTAGCGGCGCCGGCGGTCGCCGCGACCACGGCGACTGGACCGGCGTCTATCGCCGGGGCGTGCGCGGCGACTCTGGGCCAACGCCCTGCGGAAGAACGTGGCGAGTTCGCGGTCGCCGATGCTTTCGGCATGGACGATGTAGCGCTCGAGCGGCGCACCGTTGTTCATGCACTCCTCGGCGAACCAGACGAGGCCAGAATGCGGCTCGCTCTCAAAGGGGTCCATTGGATCGGCCGGGCCAGTGGGTACGTGTGTCAGCATCGTTATCTCCTCGACGACGACACTCGTTTGTCTACCCCGATGCGCTGAATTTCCAACCGCAGTCCCCGGCGATATTCACGGGTCGACAACACCGTTGCGAAGACGCTCGCCTACGCTCGTACCACGCGAGCGCCCGTGGCTCGCGTGGCGCGGAGACGCGAGCCGCAGTGGACCCCTCGCCGCCGCGGTCGCGGTGTCGCGCATCCGACAGTTCACGGTAAGGGGGCATGCGCACGAGCGCAAGAGACGGCTCGCGTGTCCGACCTCACGCGCTGAGCCAGGGCGACCCGGCCGGACTCGAGCCCGGCCGGGTCGCAGGCATGTCGTGAGCGTCAGCTCCGCGCGGTTGTGGTGCGGGCGCGTGAGGTACGGGTCGCACCGGACGAGGTACGGGTCGAACCGGACGAGGTCCGGGTCGCACCGGACGAGCTGCGCGACCGGCCGGTGCTACGGGAGGTCGAGCCGCGGGAGGTCGTGCGCGAGCGGCTGCTGGCCGAACGCGAGCGCGTGGTGCCCGAGGACCGACGTGAGCGGGTCCGCGACGAGCTCGCGCGCTGATCGCGCGGGATCTCGGCGCGCACCACTTCCTTGGTGAGCCGCACGATCTCGGCCGCGAGGTATTTCGCCATACGTTCCTCGTCCCGGCGAATGGCCCGCGCCAGCTGTGCGGTCTCGCGATCCCCTACCTCGGTGGCGAACGTTTCGATGCGGGTGTAGAGCGCGATCTCGGTGTGCTCCTCGCGGAGCTCGTC
>Ga0335076_10002137_pt1 | contig 19537 bp, 14 predicted proteins | sample Lox_Sample_25_FD_206717 | JGI IMG/M metagenome (GOLD analysis project Ga0335076, IMG submission 206717) | Soil microbial communities from Loxahatchee National Wildlife Refuge, Florida, United States - Lox_Sample_2.5 | ecosystem: Environmental > Terrestrial > Soil > Wetlands | place: USA...
CCGTTCCCAATCTGTTCCCAATTTGCGAAATCGGGAACAGATTTAGTGGCTTCGCAGTTAAGTGTACTGAGTCGTTAGAGAAGGGATTCCTGTAACTAAAAGAAAAGAGGGCGCTAAGAGGTTTACCTTTAGCGCCCATGGTTGCGGGGGTCAGATTTGAACTGACGACCTTCGGGTTATGAGCCCGACGAGCTACCAGGCTGCTCCACCCCGCACTTTCACTATAGCGAAGTTGCCCGACGCCGTCAAATTCTTGGAAAACAATGCGGTGGAGTTTTGTTTTGCAGTTCACCACGAACTGTAGGCTGTGCCCTCAAATGGCGAGACCTGATCGGAACTCGAGTGCACGTCTGTAATCCCGGTTGTGGCCTGATCTGGGCTAAGAATCACGTCCTGGAATACGGGCACCCAATCCTTTTTTTGTGTGATGGGGTCGGTCGGCACATCCCGGAGATATTGCGCAGACACCAGATCGTCCAGTGACTGCGGGGCCGCTTCTTTGTCCAGCGTGTAGCTGTCGATCGCTTTCCTCATTTCCTGCAAATCCGAATGCAGCACCGCTTCGCGGGCGCGCAGCACCGCTTTGCTGTAATTTGCCGCTGCGATCCCCAGCAGAATGAAAATGATCGTGATGACGATCATCAATTCGATCAGCGTGAACCCGCGGGCGCGCAGACTGCGCCTGATACCGGAAAGGGAATTGCCGTTTCGAGGAAGGTTATTCATCGCATCACCAATCAGCGTAACGCGTTCCGTCCAAAGCGGTCGCCTGGGATTTGGAATACACGTCGAAAACGTCATGGCCTCCCCACGACGTTGAATCCGGATCGTCTTGCACGGACCGCAAACCCCAATCTGCCTGGCCAGTCATGGGGTCCACGGGAATTCGGCGCAGAAAACGGATTTTGCGATCCGTGCCGATGGGAACGCCCTCAACCAGCGTCTCCAAATCGGGGGGATAGCCTTCGCTTCCCACTTCCGTGCGAATCAGGTTGCGGTCCGCCAGGTCCTTGTAACGGTCAATCGCGTTTCGCATTTCGATCAAGTCCCGGTTCAGCTCCGCTTCTTTCCGCCTCATGATCGAATAGCGTGCGATCGGCATTGCCGCCGTCGCAAGAATCACCAAAATCGAGCAAGCGATGATCAGTTCCAGCAGCGTCATCCCCGCTTCGCCGCTCAGCCCCGATTTCCGGGATAGCCGGTAACGCCTCATCGCAAGATTGCCGGGTCCTTTCCTCATACTTTTGGACTATGGTTGCACCTGAATCGTTGCTTCGCCGGTCAACAACGGGATGGGCTTTTGCTGCGAATCCTTCGCATTGACCTGCACGATGGAAAGAGTCGTCGTTCCCGGTGCGAGCGCCTTGATGACCACTCCCAGCAGCGTTCCGCTTCCGCTGACTCCCGGCGTGTTCGGCTGCCTCGTGGCCGAGACGATCGCTTGGCCGTCTTTCTGGTTAACTTGCTGCACGAGCGCGATCTCTTGATTCCCGCCGGACAGGAAGGTCCCATGTTGCAATTCATCCACGCTGATCACCGACGGACTGTACTGTAAGAGCATTGGAATCGAGAATAGATCGTTCACGTTGTCCACCACGATTCCCAGCGTCGCCGTTTGTCCCACTTTCAGCGTCAATGTTTGAGGTTCAAAATGCAGTCTGGGCCCCTGGCTCTGCGAGGAATTCGTCTCCTGTCCACTTGCCGGTGCCGCAGTCGGTTTCGCTCCAGCCGGCACGCCCGCCGGAGTTGGCATCTGCGCCTTCGGAACGGCTGGTTGCTGCACGGGAGCGCGAATTTCGCTCTCTTTGCGCGTCTGAATGTTTTGTTCGGATCCTGTATAGATGGGGCGCAAATCTTCCTTTGTCCAATCCGGCAGCCGCACGATATGCGGAATGACCGCAATCAGAATTTCGCTCGTCTGGTGTTCGGTTTTGTTGTCCGCGAAAAGATATTTGAGAAGCGGCACTTGCGCCAATCCCGGCCAGCCATTCAGCGTATTGCTATCAATTCTTTGGAACAACCCGGCAAGGATATTCACTTCGCCATCCTTCAACCGCACTTCTTGTTCCGCTTTGTTTTGCCCGATGATCGGCTGTTGAATTCCGCCAATCGTTGACGTGCCGGTGACCTGCGACACTTCAACCTTCATCTTCAGGCTGATCTCGTGGTTCAGATGCACGCGGGGGGTGATGTCCACATTTACACCTACATCCAAATACTGGAATTGCGTGTTCACCAGTGGATTCACCGCAGTTGTCCCGACTCCCACGCCCGCCTGGAAGCTGCCCGTCGCGATCGGCACCCGGCTTCCGATATTCAGTTTGGCGTCCTGCCCATCCACGGAGCGAATCTCTGGATTCTGGATGATTTTCGTCTCCGTATCGGTCAGCACCATGTTCGCCGTAGCGCCTGGCAGAGTCACGCTGTAATAATTTGCGCAGCAGTGGAAACCCGAAAGCGGCACGCTAGGCGTGGATGGGGTGCTCGTACCGCTTGAACTCGAAGTGCTGGTTGTGGATGTTCCCGTGAAGCTGATGGACGCCGATTGTCCTGGCAAAATTCCCAGGTCGCGTAGCCGGTCCGTGCTTGCGGAGAGCACTTCCACCTGGATCACCACCTCTGGCCGCGCTTTGTCAATGTCCCGGATCATTTGCGCCGCGATCGCCAATTTGTCCGGCGTGTCCCGGATAATGATCGCGTTCTCCGAATTGAGCTGCTGAACTTTCGTCAGATTCAGCACTTGTCGCAGCCCGTTCGTGATCTCTGTCAAATCCTGCGGCTGGATTGTGTTGGAAAGATAAAACGTCTTCACCACCTGCTCGTCGTAGTCCCGGTGCTTCTGTGCCTGGTCCGGAATCACAAAAATAATGTTTTCCGTTTCCGGCCTCCAAAATGCCTTGCTCTCGAAGCTCACGATGTCCAGCGCCTGCTCCAGCGTAACGTTGTTCAGGTCCACGGACACTCGCCGCGCCGTAAAGTCCGGATCGAAAACCATGGACACTCCCGCCAGTTTTCCAATCGTCTCGAAGACGATCTTGGCGTCGTTCGTCATCTTTAGCGTGATAGGCGCCTGCGAAAGGGGTTTCAATTCGGGTGGGCCCGAAGCCAGTTCGTTGTCTTCCGATGCCAGTGTGGATTCCGCCTGTTTTTCTTCCGCTTGCGCTTTTTCCGTCATCAGGTCCAGCGTGGTGCGCAATTCCTGGGCCGCCACCGGGCTGGAAGGATCAATCGTGACCGCTCGCTGAAATTCCCCAGCCGCTCCCTGCAAATTTCCGGCCTCGCGCAGCCGCAACCCCTGCTTTACATGGAATTCACCAGCGTCAAAACGCGCCTGATTCAATTTGATTTTGAAGGACGCGTTGTGGGGGTCCGCGTCCACTGCCTTTTGGTAATATTGGACTGCGCTGTCTACGTCCTTAAGATCCTCAGCCTTTTGGCCTTTGTCAAAATCGCTATTGCCTTTGGGGCACCCCGCCGCGAGCAGTCCCAAGCTGGCGCAAAGAAGCAATTTACCCCATCGGCGCATCGGTTCTCAGTTCCTCTCCTCTAAATCCTCTGCAGTCTAGCATCCGCTTAGAACCCCCACAAGGCACGCCGGGTTGGCTGTCTTGCATCCGGCAACGGGCCACCGCTATAGTGGAAAGCTGTGGCCAAACCAGGGAAGCCGTCTGCAAAACCCAAGGAACTCATTGTCGCGCAGAACCGTGCCGCTTCCTACAACTACCATCTTCTGGAGCGCCTCGAAGCTGGAATGGTCCTCCACGGCACCGAAGTGAAGGCCTTGCGCGAAGGGAAAGCGAACATTCGCGAGGCTTACGTTGAATTCAAGCGCGATGGCGCCTGGCTTTCCAATGCGCACATTGCCCAATATAGGCCCGGCGGACCCTGGAATCATGAACCGCTCGGGTCTCGCAAGTTACTGTTGCATAAGAATGAGCTCTATAAGCTCGCTGGCCGCGTCCAATCCAAGGGTTTAACGGTCATTCCTCTGCGGATTTACTTTCGCGACGGCATCGCCAAGTGCGAAATTGCCCTGGCTCAGGGCAAAAAGCTCTGGGATCGCCGCCACGATGAACGCAAGAAGGAAGCTCGCAGGGAAGCCGATGAAGCTATGTATCGCAACCGGAGGCGATAATTCACCATGCAGATCACGCTCGATACGAAACCTTGCTCCACGCTCGAGACCGATGCCCTCGTCACCTACGTCTTCGAGGATTCTGAACCCATTCAGGGCCGCCTCACCGATCTCGACAAGGCCACCGGCGGCTTGCTGACCCGCCTCGCGAAAAGCGGCGAGATCTCCGGCAAGACTCTCGAATTCACTCTCCTTCACGCTCCCGCCGGCCTTAAAGCCGCCCGTTTGCTTCTCGTCGGAGCGGGAAAACGAGATCAATTCTCAACTGCACCTCTTCGCAAAGTAGCCGGTGCTGCGCTTCGTTTCCTCAAAGCCCGCTCCATCTCCCGCTTTGCGTTTCTTGTGCGCGAAAACAACGCCACCGAGGAATTCGCGCAAGCCATCGCCGAGGGCTCTATCGCCGCGAACTTCGAATCCGACAAATACAAAACCGAAAAGAAAAACGGTAAGACCATCGATTCGGTCTCCATCGTCGGCTACTCCGATTCCGAAAAGGCTGCTGGCGAAAAGGGTCTTGCTCGCGGCGTGGTCATTGCCGAATCGCAGAATTTCACTCGCGACCTCGTCAACGAGCCTTCCAACAAACTCACTCCGCGCATCCTCGCCGAGAAGGCCGAGGCCATGGCTCGCGCCGCAGGTCTTGCCGTTGAAATCCTCGACGAACAAAAAATCACCGATCTCAAAATGGGCGCTCTCCTCAGCGTCGCGCAAGGCAGCGCAGAGCCTCCCCGCGTCATGGTCATCACCTACACGCCGCCCAATCCCAGGCCCGGGGCTCCCGTCATCGGCCTCGTCGGCAAAGCCGTCACGTTCGATACTGGCGGCATCTCCATCAAGCCCTCGGAGGGCATGGAAAAAATGAAGTACGACATGGCTGGCGGCGCCACCATGCTCGGCGTGATGCGCGCCCTCGCTTCGCTCAAGCCCAACGTCAAAGTGATCTGCGTCGTTCCTTCAACCGAAAACATGCCCGGCGGCAAAGCGCAAAAGCCCGGCGACATCCAAACGGCCATGTCCGGCAAAACCATCGAAGTCCTGAACACCGACGCCGAAGGCCGCCTCATCCTTGCCGATGGCATCCACTTCGCCAAGCAGCTCGGCGCTACGCACCTCATTGACGCCGCCACACTCACCGGTGCCGTCGTCGTCGCCCTCGCCAACGTCAACGTCGGCGTCTTCGGCTCTGACCAAGCCTTCACGGACAAGCTGCTCGCCAGCGCCAAATCGGCTGGCGAAAAAATGTGGCCGCTTCCGACCGACGACGAATATCGCGAATTCATCAAGGGCACCGTCGCAGACATCCAGAATATCGGCAGCGGCAAAGGCGGCGGCGCCACCATCGGCGCCATGTTCTTGAAGGAATTTACCGGCGACACTCCGTGGATTCACCTGGACATCGCTGGAACCGCCTGGAACGATGACGCCAAGCCCTGGCTCGCAAAGGGCCCCACCGGTGTCGCCCTCCGCACCCTCATCCATCTCATTTCAACTTACTAATCTCCCGTTCCCGCTCTTGTAGGCGCGCAGCATCGCTGCGCCCTTTCCGCCATTTTCCTTCACATCTTCTCCGGCGCCTCAATCCCCAGCAAATCCAGCGCCCGCACCAGTTGCGCTTCCACCAGCTCCGTTAGCGCCAGCAAGAACGCCCGCTTCTGCTCATCCGCCTCCGACAAAATATGGTGCTTGTGATAAAAATTATTGAACTCCTGCGCCAGCTGGAACGCATACTTCGCCACAAACGCCGGCTCCTGCCCGTTGATCGCTGCATCCGTCGCATAATCGAGAGCCCCCGCGTGAGAAACAAGCTCCCACAGCGTCGCGCCCTCCGCGCCGCCTAACATCTTTTCTGCCGTTTCCCGCTTCAACTCGACCCTCTCCGCCGCGGCCTCCGCTCCTTTCCGCCGGATCCCGCGAATCCGCACGATGGCATATTGGCAGTAAGCTCCGGTCTCTCCCTCAAAGCTGAGCGCGTCCTGAAAATCGAAGGCAATAATTGCCGTTCGCGTGTACTTCAGGAGAAAGAACCGCAGCGCGCCCACCGCAATCTTGTGTGCGGTCTCTTTCTGTTCGGCTTCCGGCATGTCCGCATGCCGCTGTTTCACTTCCGCCAGCGTCGCTTCTTCCAGTTTGTCCATCAAATCGTCCGCTTTGACGCCAAGTCCTTTTCTACCGCTGACCTCGATGTACGATTTCTTTTCGTCCTCCGGCGAGAATTCGTAGCCCAGTTCCTTCGCGCAGCGCGGCGTCAATGCCACCACTTCATACGAAAAATGAATCGAATTCTCTGCTTGCTTCTCATGCCCGAGCGCTCGCAGCCCCGCCGCCACCACGTTTTGCAGATAGGATTGCCGCGTGTCAATCACGTTGTAGACGCGCCCCGCTGCTTCGCCGAAATGTGGCGCCGCCGGATCGCTCTTGGATGTCGTTGTTGTCCACAGCGGCTTCGCCGTCGGTGCGTCCTGCCATCGCCGGTAATGGAAGTCCTTACCCAACAGTCCGAACTTCCAAAGTTGATACGCAATGTCCTTTCCGACGTACGTCACCGTCCCGTTCGACCGCACGATAATCTTGTCCTGGATATTCTCGTCGTCCTCATTCGGTTGCGTTTCGACCGGTTCCTGTGTGCTCTCGCTTTTTTCCTCTTTCCACGGCATGATCCAGCATCCGGCCATTTTCCCCGTTGTTGCCAGTTGAATCGCTCCGGACTCTTTCAACATCGCAAAAGCCGCATCCCAGAACTTCAAATGCAAAATCTCGCTTTCTCTCGCCAGCAATTCATATTCGATTCCCAGCCTCGCCATCGTCCGCAAATGCGTGCTGACGATCGCATCTGCCACCACTTGTGCCACTTCCGATTCTTCCCCGCGATCCTCTTCAATCGCCCGCAACGTTTCCCCGCGCCACTTTGCCGCTTGCTCTTTGTTCTCTGCAAAAAATTGCGTCACTTTTGCGTATAGGTCCCAGCAGTAGTAATCGAACTTCGGCTCTGTCGCCAGCATCTTCACGTTCACCGGCGTCCGCTTTTCCATCATCAGCAGCCCGATCACTACGTCCGCCACTTGCACGCCAGTGTTGTCAATGTAGTTCTGCACCTGCACGCGCTCTCCTTCGTGCCGCAGAATCCGTGCCAGCGTATCGCCCAACACCGCATTCCGCACGTGCCCAATGTGCGCCGCCTTGTTCGGATTGATGCTCGTATGCTCGACGATGACCTTTTCATTGCGTTGCGGAACCGCCTGGCGTTGCGCTTCCGCTTGCGCGTTTACCCAGAACGCGCCACGGTCAAAATACGTATTCAAATACCCCGCTCCTGCCACTTCGACTCGCGCGATCCCCGGAATCGTGCCAAGTCCCACAGCAATCTCCTGGGCGATCTGTCTCGGCGCGCGCTTCAGCTTTTTCGCCAGCTCAAAACACACCGGCGACGCCGCTTCGCCCATCTCCAGTTTCGGCGGCTTTTCCAAAACAATCGCCAGCTCCACGCCATATTTCTCGCGAATGTGCTTCGCCAGCGCCTCCCGCAATCGTCCTGTCAATGTCAGATACACGCGTCTCCTGCGCTTCTTGTCAAAAGTAAAGTCCAGCAAGTATAGGAGAAAGTTCGAAGCAGGGTCAAAATCGTGTTTCGAGTAGGCGGCGTGGGGCCGGCTCGCCATTCTTGTGCTGAAACCGCGGGCCTCGGCGAGCCCGATGGCCCATGGATGCCCTGGCTTACTGCTCACGCCCTGTGACTTCCTGCGGCCGCACCCGCTCCGGCCGCTTCAGGCTCCCATCATCCAGCGCCCCTAGGAGATGCCCTGCCTGTTGCCCGGACCGGCCGACAGCTTGGAATAGCCTATAAGATATGACATCATATAGGATGTTTGTATGCTCCGGGTCGTCCTGGATACAAGCGTCGTCGTAGCTGCCTTGCGCAGCAGCCTTGGCGCAGCCAACGCGGTTCTGCGTCTCGTCGCCCGGCGAAAAATAGTCGCTTTGGCTACGCCGCCGCTCTTCCTGGAGTATGAAGATGTTCTGCATCGTCCGGAGCACCGCCTTTATCACGGGCTTAGCCCGGAGGAAATTGGAGAGTTCCTTGCGGAATTCGCCGTGCTGATCGAACCTGTGGAAGTGCATTTTTTGTGGCGGCCGCAGTTGCGTGACCCGAAGGATGAAATGGTTCTTGAAGCTGCGATTAACGGCCAGGCGCAGGCGCTGGTTACATTCAACGTCGCGGATCTCATCTCCGCCGCGGCGCGCTTCCGGATACCCGTCCTTCGCCCTGCGGAGTTCCGCGAAAGGTGAACAAATGAGCAAAGCAACCTATCCCCTGAAACTTCCTACGTCCATCAAAAAAGCCGCCCAGCGCCTCGCGAAGGAAGATGGCGTCTCCCTTAATCAATGGATCGCGTCTGCCGTCGCTGAAAAAGTAGGTGTCGTCGAGACCGCTGCGGAATTCTTCACCAAGCGTGCAGGCAAGGCAGCTGGTGCTGGAATGCTTCGGTTCCTTCGCAGGGCGCCGCGTGCCGTTCCGGAGCCGGGAGACAAGCCCGGTTAGCGCACTTTTTGCCGTTTGAGCCGAATTCGCCGGTTTGACACATTTTTCTTCCGCCGATAGTATCAATCATCTGGTGGTGCCGCGCTGCGCCTCACTGGAAACTCAGGGCATTCTGATGAAACTCGCGTATTTTGATTGCTTTTCCGGCATCAGCGGCGATATGACCCTCGGCGCTTTGGTGGACGCCGGAGTTTCGCTCGATCACCTGCGCGATGAACTTCGCGGCCTGCAGGTGTCTGGCTGGGAGATTTCCTCGGAAAAAGTTTGGAAGAACGGTATGTCGGCCAGCTATGTCCGCGTGAAAACGGAAGACCAGACCAAGCATCGCTCTCTTAGCGCGATTTTGGAGATCATCAACAATTCTTTGCTCGACGCCCAGGTTAAGGAAAAGGCTGCCGCCATTTTCACCAAACTTGGCGAAGCTGAAGCCTCTGTCCACGACGTCCCGCTTGAAAAAATCCATTTCCATGAAGTCGGCGCGGTGGACGCCATCGTGGACATCGTCGGCGCCTGCATCAGTTTCCGCGCGCTGGGCATCGAGAAATTCGCCTGCTCTCCGCTGAATGTCGGCGGCGGCACGGCAAAAATGGCCCACGGTGTTTTGCCCGTTCCCGCGCCCGCAACGGCAAAGCTTCTGCAAAGTAAGCCGACCTATTCAAACGGCGTGCAGAGAGAACTCGTAACTCCGACCGGCGCAGCCATCGTCGCCACGCTTTGCGATTCGTTCGGTCCCCAGCCGCCCATGACGGTTTCCGCCATCGGCTATGGGGCCGGAACCGCCGATCTCGAGGGCCAGCCAAACGTCCTCCGCATCATGGTTGGCGAGGCCGCCGAAAAAGTCGTTCCCGGTTTCGACGAAGAGATCGCCGTCATCGAAGCCAACCTCGACGACATGAATCCACAGATTTACGGCTATTTTCTGGAAAAAGCGCTCGCCGCCGGCGCGCTCGACGTTTACACCACCCCGGTGCAGATGAAGAAAAATCGTCCCGGAACGCTGCTCACCGTTCTTTGCCGTCCGTCGGAGACAAGCGCGCTGATGGAATTGATCTTTGCGGAAACCACCACCTTCGGCGCGCGCACTTATCGCGCCCAGCGCCGCGCCTTGCCGCGCGAATCCGTCCGCGTGCACACAAAGCATGGGGACGTCTCCATCAAGCTTTCGCGCGTCAACGGCCGCCTCCTGCACGTCGCTCCCGAATTCGAGGATTGCCGCAAGCTTGCCGTGGAGAAAAACGTCCCTTTGCAGCAAATCATCAACGAGGCCATGCGCAGCTACGAATCGGGCGGCAAAACAAAATAGTTTTCCACTGAAGCGGAATCGAGAAGAGGATGACGGGTCAGAAACCGAAATACTACATCACCACGCCGATCTACTACACGAACGGCTTGCCGCACATCGGCCACACGTATTCGACGATCGTCTGCGATACCATCCGCCGCTTCAAGCGCATGCGCGGCTTCGACGCCATCATGACCACCGGCACGGACGAGCATGGCATCAACGTTGAGCGCGCCGCGAAGAAAGCCGGCATCCCGGAGTCCGAATTCGTAGCCAAAATGGCCGCCGTCTGGAAGCGGACCTGGGACGATCTCGGCATTCAAGGTGACGAATTCATTCGCACCACCGATTTGAAGCACGCGCACACCGTGCAATGGCTTTTCCGCCAGTGCCGCGAGAACGGCTATATCTATCCCGGCCACTACACTGGACAATACTGCATTTACGACAACGCCTACGTCAGCGACGCCAAGCCCGGCGACAACTGTCCTGATTGCGGTCGCCCGCTGGAAACCGTCACCGAGGAAAATTACTTCTTCAAGCTTTCCGCGTTCCAAGACGTCCTGCTCGATTTCTACAAAAAGAATCCGAATTTCATCCAGCCCGAGGCGCGCCGCAATGAAGTGATCAGCTTTGTCGAAGGCGGCCTGAAGGACTTGAGCATCACGCGCACCTCGATTCGCTGGGGCATTCCCGTTCCCGGCGAAGAACCTCACGTTTTCTACGTCTGGTTCGACGCTCTTACCGCTTATTTGAGCGCCGTCGGCGGCCCGAATTACGAACAGCACGGTTACTGGCCTGCGGACGTTCATCTTGTCGGCAAGGAAATCATCCGCTTCCATGCCGTCTACTGGCCCGCATTTCTGATGGCGGCGATGCTTCCTCTGCCGAAACAAATTTGGGCGCACGGCTGGCTGCTCATGGACAGCGCCAAAATGAGCAAGTCCAAAGGCAACGTCATCAAGCCCCAGCCGATCGTGGATGTCCTTGGCATGGACGCGCTGCGATACTTCCTGCTTCGCGAAGTCGTCTTCGGGCAGGATGGCAACATGAGCTACGAAGCCATCGTGCAGCGCTATAACAGCGACCTTGCCAACGGGCTCGGCAATCTTGCGAGCCGCACCGCCGCGATGATCGAGAAAAATTGCTCGGGAACAATTCCCAAGCCGGCCAAATTCCAGCCGCAGGATGATGCGCTGGCAAAGGAAGCCCAGAATGCGATCGGCGATGCGCTCGAACACTACGAGGCGTTCTCGTTCTCACGAGCTCTTGAATCCGTTTGGGCTTTGATTGCCTCGGCGGATAAATATCTGACGCAGGAGCAGCCGTGGGCTTTGGGAAATTCGGAAGCCGATCAGCAGCGGCGCGCCACGATTCTCTGGACTTCGGCAGAAGTTCTCCGCGTCGTTTCGGCGCTCCTGCATCCGGTGGTCCCGGAAAGCACGGCAAAGGTGTGGTCGCTCCTTGGCCAAGCCGGGAGTCTGGATATGTTCGAATTGGACGGCCTGCGTTGGGGCCAGCTTGCTCCGAATACCTCTCTCGGAAAATCCCAAACACTTTTCCCGCGGTTTGAAAAAGCGGAAGCCATAGAAAGGATCGAAGCGATGGAAAATGAAGCACAGAACGCGCCGAAGCCTGCTGCCGCTCCCGCAGCGCCGGGAACCGCGGCGGCCGCGCAGCCTGCGGCGAACGAGAAAATCGGCATCGAGGATTTTGCCAAAGTCGAAATGCGTGTGGGGCAGATCAAAACCGCCGATCGCATTGCCGGTGCCGATAAATTGCTGAAACTGACCGTGGACATCGGCACGGAAATCCGCCAGATTTGCGCCGGCATCGCGCAATTCTACGAACCGGAAAAACTGATCGGACGCAAAGTCGTCGTGGTCACGAATCTCGCGCCGCGAAAATTGCGTGGCGTCGAATCGAACGGAATGATCGTCGCCGCATCGGTTGGTCCGGAAGGCCGCCCTGTTCTCGCGAGCTTCCTCGAAGATCCCGAAGTCGGCGCGCGCCTGAAATAGCGGGATTCGGCTTTGTAGGGGCGCAGCAGTGCTGCGCCCTGATGTCGAACACTGCATTCGCACATGGAACTGATTGATTCCCACGCGCATATTGATTTTCCGCAGTTCGCGGAAGATCGCGAGGCCATGCTCGAGCGCGCTCGCGCGGCAGGCGTGCAAACTCTGCTCGCCGTAGGGACCGGTCCGGGTCCCGAGAAACTCGATGCTGCAATTCTGTACGCCGAAGCGCACGATTGGATTTACACCAGCGTGGGAATTCATCCGCACGAGGCGAAAGGAGTCACGCCGCAGCATCTCGCGGAACTCGAGCGGCTGGCGAAGCATCCAAAAGTGGTCGCCTGGGGCGAAATCGGCCTCGATTATTTTTACGATCATTCTCCCCGCGATGTGCAGGCTCGCGTCTTCTCCGATCAGATGAAACTTGCGCGCGCGGCAAAACTCCCTATCATCATCCACTGTCGCGATGCCTGGCCGGACTGCCTCGACCAGATCGAGAGGGAATGGAAATCGAGCGGGTTGGGCGGAATTCTGCATTGCTTTACGGGAACTCTTGAAGAGGCGAAGCGAGGCCTGGAAATGGGCTTCCTGATTTCCTTTGCGGGGAATTCGACCTTTCCGAAAGCGCAGAACATTCGCGACGTGATGAAAGAAGTGCCGCTGGAGAAGATTTTGATCGAGACGGACTCTCCGTATCTTGCGCCCCAGGCGCACCGGGGCAAACGCAATGAGCCGGCGTATGTTGCGGAAGTGGCCAAGACCCTTGCCAGTGTGAGAAACTTGTCGCCGGAAGAAGCCGCATCCAGGACGGCCGAGAATTTCCGGCGCTTCTTCGGGTTTGCCCGGAAGAGCGAAACGGCAACCGCCGAGTCCCAAGCGAAATGATGCAGGCAAGCAACGCACAGGCGAGGAGAAAGTCCATCGCGCTTCTGACAGTCAAGGAAATTTTTGATCTGGTTCGCGACGATCTTGCGTCGGTGGAGCAAGAGCTGGCTCGACAGAGCGAAGGCGCGTTCGAGCCGGTGGCGGAAATTACCAGCTATTTGCTCGGAGGGGGAGGGAAGCGCCTGCGCCCGGCTCTGCTGCTTCTTGCGAACGGCTATACGGGGCGCCGAAGCGCGGGAGCGATCCGTCTCGCCGCCGTGGTGGAATTGCTGCACAGCGCCACGCTGATTCACGACGACGTGATTGACAGCGCGGACACACGGCGCGGGCGTCCTTCGGCAAATTCCCGCTGGGGAAATCACCGCAGCGTGCTGGCAGGCGATTGGCTTTACATGCAGTCCTTTCAGATGGCCCTCGAAGAGCGCAATTTCCGCATCCTCGATATCCTGATTGATCTCACGCAAAAGATGGTGGAAGGCGAGTTGATCCAGCTCGCGAAGATCGGACGCATTGACGTGACCGAAGAGGATGCGCTGAAGCTCGCGACCTACAAAACCGCGTGCCTTTTCAGCGGATGCGCCCGGTTGGGTGCAGTGCTCGGCGGCCTGGAAGGCGAGGAGGAAGAAGCTCTCGCCAATTATGGCCGCTATGCCGGGCTCGCGTTTCAGATGGTGGACGATCTTTTGGACTTCACGGCTTCGGCGGAGCAACTGGGGAAACCGGTCTTGAGCGATCTGAAGGAAGGGAAAGTAACGCTGCCGCTGATCTACGCGATGGAGAACGGCCATCGTCATGCGCGTGAACTGGTGGCGCGCGTGCTTGAGGAGAAGGAATTCGAGAGCGTCCGCCCGGAAACGATCGTGATGCTGGTACAGGAATCGGGGGCGTTGGACCGCGCGCGGAACCTCGCGCACGATTATGCGCGGCGCGCCAAAGCCTGCCTCAATGGGCGGAGCGATTCGGAATTCGGGCGCGCGCTTCTCACGCTGCCGGATTTTATCCTCGAACGCGAAAACTGAAATCGCGGCGCCATGCTGCCCTTTAGGATCGTTTACCATCCCCGCTATGATCTGAATCTCGGCCCGCACGTTTTCCCTTCGCAGAAATTCCGGCTGATTTACGAAATGCTCTTGAGCCAACAAATCGCGGAGCCGGTGGATTTTCTTCAGCCAGAGCCCGCGACGGATGAAGATCTGCTTCGCGTGCATACGAAAGAGTGGATCACGAAGCTCAAGACCGGCACACTCACCGCAAGCGACGTGATGAAGCTCGAAGTGCCGTATTCGCCGGAACTCGCGGAAGCGGTATGGCTTGCGGCGGGGGGAACGATTCTTGCGGCGCAATCCGCAATGCGCGACGGCTTCGGCAGCAATCTGAGCGGCGGATTTCATCACGCGTTTCCGAATCATGGCGAAGGCTTTTGCGCGATTCATGATGTGGCCGTGGCGATCCGCAGGATGCAGGCGGATCGAGCGATTCAGACAGCGATGGTGATTGATACGGACGTGCATCATGGAAACGGCACGGCGTTTATCTTTCGGGACGATCCCACGGTGTTCACACTTTCGATTCACCAGGAGAACAACTATCCGGCGCACAAACCGCCTTCGAATCTGGATCTGAAATTGTGGGACCGCACGGACGATCAGGAATATCTCGGCGCGCTTCTTCCAGCCGTCGAGAAGGCTCTCGATGAATTCCGGCCGGAGATGGTCTTCTATGTGGGCGGCGCCGATCCGTATTTCGAGGACCAACTGGGCGGGCTGGATCTGAGCAAAAAGGGCTTGCAGGTGCGGGACCGGCGTGTCTTTGAGGAAGCAAGAAAACGCGGCATCCCCGTGGTTACGACGTTGGCGGGGGGATACGCGCGCAAGGTCGAGGATACGGTGCGGATTCATGTGAACACGATCCTTGCGGCAAAGGAAGTGGCGGAAGGGAAGCGACCGGCGGCCAGTGTCCTGTGAACTGAGGAAAGCAGGGCAGGCCTTTGCAAACGAAGCATTGAATGCCTCGTTGATTCCAAAAGAGATATGCGGAAGCAGTAAAATTGAGAGGGCGGGGGGTGGGTGTACCCCGGGTGTTTTTGGCAAAGAGTGCGCAACCTTTTGAAAAGAGGGAAGTTGGCGCGAAATTTCAATTTGCAAGAGTGCGCAAATACCTGAGGAATAAGGAATTAAATCTGACGCTTCGGGGGTCTGGCAGGAAGAACGGAGAAACAGTGCGGTTACGTGACGGGGGTCGTGTAGATGAGCGTCTAACATGACAAATGTTAGCATAGAGTGAAGCTAAAAGTAAAGTACTTTTTATTGAATGGGTGATTTTCAGGGTCTATGAGGGAAATTTGCGTGGCAAGCGGCGGGTGAGCTGGCTGGCGCTGACTAGGGGCGGGAAGGGGCGCGGGACAGGTGGTAAGTGATGACAGTGTCTTTGTGATTTTGGCGCCAGGTCCAGTGCTCGACGATGTGGTCTTTGCCGGTGAATTCGAGGACCAGCTTGTGCTCGTGGCCGGCATCGGGGTTGGGAAGATTGGCTACGCTTTCGAAGGAAAAGACCAGCTTCGAGGGGTCACCTGCCTGCGGTGTGGCGCGCATGCGGGGCTGATTGTTGGTGGGGCAATAGTGGACGAGGAGGATGGAATCGCCGTCGAGGCTGTAGAAGGTGATCATCTGGTCCATGCCGGGCATGGTGAGCGTCTCCATGACGGCGGTTCTACCGGCGATCAGCTGAAAATGGGATTTAACCACAGCGCCTGAATCATCTTTGCCTTCCCAATTGCCGACGAGTGCCGAGAGTTGATGAAAGGCGGCTACCGCGGGGCTCGTCGAGGGAGGGGCGCCCAGCGCGAGAAGGGGCGCGAAGAAAAGGACAAGAACGCGGCAGAAATACCTGATGTGAAGCATCGAATCACCCTTGCGAGCTGAATTGCGAGTGAAAAAGCGAGAGGTACAGGACACGCTGAGATGGACGCACGGAAAGATGGACGGGTAGCTAAGTTGTTGCAAAACCAAAGATAAATTTGCTGCTTCAGTTTGTAAAGCAGCCCTCAAGGTAGCAAAGATCCGAATCTTAATCGGACCGTGCATGGATCAGCCGGGCGGGGTTGTCTATTCGCTCAGAACTCGAATGCTCAATGCGGTTCCTCCGGGGGCGATGGGGGGAATGTTGGAGCGGCGGATCTGCTCGTTGAGAGCGGTCAGATCCTTGGCTTTGATTTCCTTCCACTGACCTACAAGCTCCGTCACTTTGTGGCTGAGATCTTCGTAGGCCGCGTAGTCGGCGGCGGTGGGCTCGGTGTCGGAGCCTTCCATGAACTCGGCGAGCCCCTTCAGCTGATCGTTGACCTCGTCGGGGTAGTTCAGATCTTCTTCGCTGGCTTTCATTTTTCTCTGCCAGAGCTGGCTGTCAATCGGCTCCATTTTCTTTTCAATGGCCGCAAAAGAGTCGAGGATGGCTTTGTCCTTTTCACCTGAGCCGATGCGCTTGCGCAAGGCGGCGAATTGTTCCTTGACGGAGTTCATTTCGTTGACGGTGGTATCGGCAAGAGTGATTTCGTCGCGAATCTTGAGCGACAGATTGAATTGTTTGGTTAGCGCTTCAGGAACAACTTTCACCCTCGGATCGAGTTTCACGGCCAAAGGTTCGGTGAGCGTCTGGCCTTCGGCGATGAGGCGGACCTGATACTTGCCCGGCAGGGCGAGGGTGCCTTTGGGAACGTCGGCGCTATCCCAAACCTGGCCGGGAATCAGCACGGGAGGCTCATAACGCAAATCCCAGACGAAGCGGTTCATTCCCGCTTCGGCAGGGATAGATTCCGGAGCCTGGTATTCATCGCCGGCCTCGGAGGGCTGTTTTTCTTCTTCTTTCTTCTTGCTGGAATACTTGCGAATGACTTCGCCCTTTGCGTCGAGGATTTCAAGCGCGATGGAGTCTTTCGGCTCAGCTTTCAAGTAATAGTTGATGATCGCGCCGTCAGGAGCGTTTTGTCCGTACCAAAGGAAGTAACGAGGATTGGCATCGCCGCGGCGCGTGCGCCACGCGACAGCGGGCTCAAAGAGATGAACGGCAGCGTTCGCGAGATCGGCGGCGGCCTGACGGAGAGGCGAGAGATCGTCGAGAATCCAGAACGAGCGGCCGTTGGTGGCGGCGACGAGATCGTCGTTCTTGATGACGAGATCGGTGACGGGCGTGGTGGGCAGATTGAGCTGGAGAGATTGCCAGCGGGCACCATCGTCGAAGGAGACGAAGATGCCTGTTTCCGTGCCGCAGTAGAGCAGACCTTTGCGGGCGGGATCCACGCGCACGGCGTGAACCCAGCTATTCGATTGGGGGAGGCCTTCGGTGATTTGCGTCCAGGTTTTGCCGAAGTCATTGGTCTTGAAGACGTAGGGATGAAAATCGTCGAGGCGGTGGCGATCAGCAGCGAGGTAGGCCGTGCCTGCTTCGGAAGGCGATGGATCAATCAGATTGACACGAGCCCACTCGGGAAGGCCCTTGGGCGTGACGTTTTCCCAGTTCTTGCCGCCGTCGCGCGTGATGTGGACGAGGCCGTCGTCGCTGCCGGCCCAGATCAGACCGCGCTGCGCCGGAGATTCCGAGGCGGTAAAGATCGTGTCGTAGTATTCGACACTGGTTTGGTCAATGGTGACGGGGCCGCCGGAATCGCCTTGCCTGGATTTGTCATTCCGCGTGAGGTCGGGACTGACGGCGGTCCAGGACATTCCTGCGTCGGTGGACTTGAAGAGTTTTTCGCCGCCGATGTACAGCTCGTTGGGGTCGAAGGGCGAGAGAAAGATCGGCGCGGTCCACTGGAAGCGGTGAGGAAGGGCACCGGCGCTCCAGCCGCTGGGATTGACGGGCCAAACCGTGATGTCCTGAACCTGGCCGGTGTGGCGGTCGTAGCGCGTGATGGTGCCCCAATTGCCACCGGCGTAGACGATGCCCGGATCCCTGGGATCAGGGGCGATATAACCGCTTTCGCCACCCGCGACGTCGTACCAATCCTTGTCGGTGATGAGGCTATGATTGGTCCGGCTGGCGATGGCGACGGTGGAGTTGTCTTGCTGCGCGCCGTAGACGTAGTAGAAGAAACGCGAATCCGTGATGACGTGATAGAACTGCGCCGTCGGCTGATTGTCCTGCGTCGTCCAGTTTTTGCCGCCATCCACAGTGATGGTGGCGCCACCGTCATTGCCCTCGATCATGCGATTGGGATTTTGCGGGTCAATCCAGAGGGCGTGATCGTCGCCGTGGGGAGCGGAAATCACAGTGAAGTGCGCGCCGCCATCGGTGGAGCGATAGGTTCCGGTGTTGAGGACGTAGATCGTTTGGGGCGACTTAGGATCGGCCCAGATATGCATGTAATACCAGGCGCGCTGCGTGAAGCGCTGATCGCCATTAATGTAGTGCCAGGTGTCGCCGGCATCGTCGGAGCGGTAGAGGCCTCCTTTCTTGGCTTCGATGAGCGCATAGACATGATCGGAATCGGCGCCAACGGCGAGGCCGATGCGGCCATAGACGCCTTCAGGGAGGCCGTTACCGGTGAGCTGCTTCCAGGTGGCGCCACCGTCCTCGGATTTATAGATACCGCTGCCGGGACCTCCGCTGATGAAACTGTAGGGCGTGCGAAGTTCCTGATCGAGGGAAGCGTACACGATGTGGGAGTTGTTCGGGTCAAAGACGAGATCCACAGCGCCCGTTTTGTCGTCCTTGTAGAGAACTTTCTTCCAGGTTTTGCCTGCGTCAGTGGAACGAAAGACGCCGCGCTCAGGGTTTGGGCCGTAGGCATGGCCGATGGCGGCTACGAGGATGATCTCGGAATTTTTTGGATCGATCAGGATTTTGGAAATGTGGCGCGAGTCCTCGAGGCCGGTGCGCGCCCAGGTTTTGCCGCCGTCCACGGATTTGTAGATGCCGTCGCCGTGTGAAATATTTCCGCGCAAGCAGGGTTCGCCCGTGCCGGCGTAAATCACGTTGTGATCGCTCGGGTCAATGGCGATGGCGCCGATGGAGGAAACGGATTCGTGTTGGAAGAGGGGTTCCCAGGAATTGCCGGCGTCCTCGGTTTTCCAGACTCCGCCAGCGACGGCCCCAAAATAGTAGACATCGGGATTGCCGGGAATTCCGGTGACGGCTTCGACGCGTCCGCCGCGGAAAGGACCGATATTGCGCCACTTGATGCCGGACCAGAGCTTGGCGTCGAGCGATTGAGCTTGGGAAACTCGCGGAAGCGAGAGTGAAAGAACCAAAAGACTGAGTGCCAAAAACAAAAAACAGACGCGGCGAAGATTCATTCGAGCTCTCCCAGAAAGACGAATTGCGGACACACATCGTAATACTTCCGCGGGGGAAGTGCGAATCTCTATTGCCCGGAAATCGGAGGTGGCGAAGCCGCAGAGAGAGCGGAGCGGACCGCCGAGGAGAGATTTTTGTCAAAGTTGTCGTCGCCGAAACCATCGGAGCGGTAGACGATTTTGCCGGTGCGGTCGAGGACGATCACGGTGGGGAAGTCCTCGACGCCGAAGAGATTGTCCAAGCCGTCGGCAAAAACGACGGCGGTTTTGGGCTTGACTTCGTCGAGATAGGGCGAAACGAGCGATTCGTCGTCATCGCAATTGGCGGAAAGGAAGACGACGTCCTTTTCGCTTTGAAATTCCAAAGCCACGTGTTCGTATTGCGGTTCA
>Ga0335076_10002140_pt1 | contig 19529 bp, 17 predicted proteins | sample Lox_Sample_25_FD_206717 | JGI IMG/M metagenome (GOLD analysis project Ga0335076, IMG submission 206717) | Soil microbial communities from Loxahatchee National Wildlife Refuge, Florida, United States - Lox_Sample_2.5 | ecosystem: Environmental > Terrestrial > Soil > Wetlands | place: USA...
GAGGCTGGCGCGCCGCTCGCCGCCAACCCACGCTTGCGCGACAAGATCGCCGCGCTTGAGGTCGAGCTGATGGCGCTTGAGATCACCAATCTGCGCATGATCGCGGCGATGCGCGGCGGCAAGGGGCCGGGCGCGGAAAGCTCGATCCTCAAGATCAAGGGCTCGGACATCCAGCAGAAGCTCACCGAGCTCGCCTGCGAAGCCCTCGGCCCCTACGCCATGCCGTTCCAGCGCGAGGCGCTCGAAGCCGGCTGGAACGGCGAGCCGATCGGCCCCGACTACGCCGCGCCGATCGCGCCACATTATTTCAACTATCGCAAGGTCTCGATCTATGGCGGCTCGAACGAGATCCAGCGCAACGTCATCGCCAAGATGATGCTCGGGCTCTGAGGGCGACCATGGACTTCGACTTCACGGAGGAGCAGCGTCTGCTCGACGAGACGGTGCGGCGGCTGGTCAAGGACGCGTACGACATCCCCAAACGCCACAGCTACATGGCCGCACCCGAGGGCTTCAGCCGGGCGCTCTGGGAGCGCTATGCCGAGCTCGGCCTGCTCGGCCTGCCCTTCGCCGAAAGCGAGGGCGGGTTCGGCGGCTCGGCGGTCGAGACCATGATCGTGATGGAGAGCTTCGGCCGCGGCCTCGTCGTCGAGCCCTATCTCGCCAGCGTCGTACTCGGCGGCGGGCTTGTCGCGCTCGCCGGCAGCGATGCCCAGCGCCGGGCGATCCTGCCGCAAGTGGCGGCCGGCAAGCTGCTCCTCGCCTTCGCCCATGGCGAGCGGCAGGCGCGCTATGGCCTCAGCGATGTCGAGACCACCGCCACGAAGGACGGCACCGGCTGGGTGCTGGCGGGGCGCAAGGGCGTCGTGCTGAGCGGCGACAGCGCCGGCACGCTGATTGTCTCGGCACGCACCGGCGGCGGCAGCCGCGAGCGCCAGGGGCTGGCCCTGTTCCTCGTCGACGCCAAGGCGAAGGGTGTCGCCATCCGCGGCTACCCGACGGTGGACGGGCTTCGCGCCGCCGAGATCACGCTCGAGCGTGTTGCTGTCGCCGGCAACGCCGTGCTCGGCACGCCGGGCGAGGCCTATCCCCTGATCGAGCGCATCGTCGACCGCGCCATCGCCGCGCTCGCCGCCGAAGCGGTCGGCATCATGGAGACGCTCAACGCCGTCACCCTCGACTATCTCAAGACGCGCAAGCAGTTCGGCGTGCCGATCGGCTCGTTCCAGGCGCTGCAGCATCGCATGGCCGACATGGTCATCGAGCATGAGCAGTCGAAATCCATGGCCGTCCTCGCCGCGCTCTCGGCCGATCTCGACGACGACGCCGAGCGCCGCCGCGTCATCTCCGCCGCCAAGGTGCAGATCGGCAAATCCGGCCGCTTCGTCGGCCAGCAGGCGATCCAGCTCCATGGCGGCATCGGCATGACCGACGAATACGCCGCCGGCCACTACTTCAAGCGCCTCACCATGATCGACCAGACCTTCGGCGACGCCGACCACCATCTGGACCGCTTCGCCGAAGTGGCGCTGCCGACGGGGTAGCCGGTGGTGCGGAAGCGACTACTACAGACTCGCAAGCCGTCGCCGCACCTCACCCTCCCGCTTCGCGGGTCCCTCCCTTTCCGCCCCTTAGGGGCGGAGAGGGTTGGGGTGAGGTGGGGCATATCACGGAGCTGACCAGCTTACGGCTCCTCGACGCTCTCTTCCTCCTCGACCGAGGCGCGCCAGCTTTCGGCAGTGAGCCGCTCAAGGGCGCCGCAATACTCGTCGTTCGCAAACGGTTCGCCACGTCGGACCGCGTCATTCATCAGTTCGGCGAGCACTGAGCCAATGGCATGGAGGGCATCGTGACGATCGAGGCCCTCCGTCATCAGGCGCCTCAGCGTCCGTCCCACGAGCGAGGGCTCATCTCGCGCGATTTGGGTCTCGACAACGTTGTGAAAAATGGCGTGCAAGGCAAGCCGATCGTCCTCGAGGTCGGTACCCTCGCGCCGATGATAGTATTCGATCCGAAGATTTCGCTCGTCCTCGTCCAGCTCCAACCATTCGCCGGGGTCAGGCGCCACGTCCGGATCGTAGCCTTCGAACGAGCCATCGTCCTCGAAATCGGAGTCACCCTCGGCTCGATCCACGTCCAAGGCAAAATCGAATCCGCGCTCGCCCACCGAGCGGCGCAATTGTTCGAGACGCCGTCTCACCTGTGCAGGGGTCTCGTTGGGCCCTGGAACATAGAACGGCTTGCCGTCGCAGCCGAATTGGAAGCGAACCTCGCAAGTATCGGTCGAGACGTCGCCGAACAGGAGCTCCGCTGCCCTGTAGTCACGCGGCGGCTCGAAGCCGAGCGAGCGCCCATAGGCGACCGCCTCACGCAAGAGCTTGCGCGCATAGGCGGGTTCCACATCTTCAAGAGGCGCCGCAGTTTCCATGGCCGCAACGTACTCCTCAAGCTCTGATGCTTCGATCTCTCGGAACCAGGCATCCTTCACGCCGAGACAGAAGGTATCGAGGAGGAAGGTCGCTATCGTAAGCCCCATGGGCGACACCCCACGGGCGAGCACCATCATCCCCATGCCGGTCTCGAACAACCCCTTCTGCAAGAGGCAGCGTTCGATCGGGGCGAGCGCCAATCGCTGCACGCGGCCTGCCAGCGAGCCCCCGGACTCGGCATGAGTTCGCCGGCGCCGCTCTGCCAGCGCTTGCTTCCGTCGCTTAGCTTTCGCTTCGCGTCGACGGGCGATCGATGATGACATGGCATATCCTTCGGGAGGGAAGCTCATCGAGGCTATTCCGGACTTGGCCGGCGGTCCATATCGCCAATGCCGCATTCGGCACGGACGCTGCACCGGCTCGGCGCCCTGTGCTATGACCCCGCCGCCATGCTCACCCTCACGGACCTCACCTACCGCATCGGCGGCCGGACGCTGATCGAGGGCGCCTCGGCGCAGATCAATGCCGGCTGGAAGGTCGGGCTGATCGGCCGGAACGGTGCCGGCAAATCGACCTTGCTCGACCTCATCCGCGGCGTCCTCCAGCCCGATGCCGGCGAGCTCCGGCGGCAGAACGGCGTCCGCCTCGGCTTCGTCGCGCAGGAAGCGCCGGGTGGCGAAGCGACGCCGCTCGAGATCGTGCTGGCTTCGGCCGAAGAGCGCGCCCGGCTCCTCGCCGAGGCCGAGGGCACTGCCGACACCGCCCGGGCCGCCGAGATCCATGACCGGCTGCTGGCGATCGAGGCGCATTCGGCGCCGGCGCGCGCCGCCGGCATTCTCGCCGGTCTCGGCTTCGATCATGCCGACCAGCAGCGCGCCATGGCGTCCTTCTCGGGCGGCTGGCGCATGCGGGTGGCGCTGGCGGCGGCGCTGTTCGCCGAGCCCGACCTGCTGCTGCTCGATGAGCCGACCAACCACCTCGATCTCGAGGCCGCGCTCTGGCTCGGCGAGTTCCTGCGGCGCTATCGCCAGACGCTCATCCTGGTGAGCCATGACCGGCAGTTCATCGACGCGGTCGCCGATCACATCCTCCATTTGGGCGAGCGCCGCCTCACACTCTATAGCGGCGGCTACGAAACTTTCCTTCGGACGCGGCGCGAGGCGCTGGCGCGCCAGCAAGCGCTCGCCGCCAAGCAGGAGACCGAGCGCAAGCACCTCCAGGCTTTCGTCGATCGCTTCCGCGCCAAAGCCACCAAGGCAAGCCAGGCGCAAAGCCGCCTCAAGATGCTGGCGCGGCTGCAGCCGGTGGCGCTGGCCGAGACCGAGCCCGCGATTCGCTTCGAGTTTCCCGAGCCGCCGAACCTGGCGCCGCCGCTCCTCACCCTCGACGGCGTCGCCGTCGGCTACGATCCCGGCGAGCCGGTGCTGCGCCGGCTCGATCTGCGGCTTGACCCCGATGACCGCATCGCCCTCCTCGGCGCGAACGGCAATGGCAAATCGACCCTGGCGCGGCTCATCGCCGGGCGGCTCGCGCCGATGGCGGGCGAATCGCGCCGCGCGCCGCGATTCGCCTGCGGTTATTTTGCGCAACACCAGATCGAGGAGCTCGATGCCGCGGCGAGTCCCTTCGATCACCTCGCCCGGCTCATGCCCAAGGCGCCAGCAGAGCAGCTGCGCGCCCGCCTCGCCCGCTTCGGCTTTGGCCAGGACCAGGTCTTCGTCCGCGCCGGCGAGCTTTCCGGCGGCGAGAAGGCGCGCCTCAATTTTGCCCTCATCAGCCATGCGGCGCCGCCGCTGTTGATCCTCGACGAGCCGACCAATCACCTCGACATCGAGGCGCGCGAGGCGCTGGTCGAGGCGCTCGGCGATTTCCCCGGCGCGGTGGTGATCATCAGCCATGACTGGCACCTGCTCTCGCTCACCGCCGACCGGCTCTGGCTCGTTGCCGACGGCACGGCACGCGCCTGGGACGGGGATCTCGACGACTACCGACGTTACCTGCTCGAGCGACCGCGCAGCGCAGAGGAAGACGAGTCGCGCGCAGCCGAGCCAGACCGGCGCGAGGCGCGGCGCGCCGCTGCGGAGCGGCGCCAAGCCCTGGCGCCGCTGCGGCGCGCCTTGCGCGAGGCGGAGCGGCGACTCGCCGCGATCGCGGCGCGCAAGGCGGCGCTCGACCGCGAGCTCGCCGACCCCGCGACCTACGGCGCGAGCGGTCGGCCCGTGGCGGAGCGCGTACGCGAGCAGGCGGAAGCCGCGCAATCGCTTGCCGAGGCCGAGGCGGCATGGCTCGCCGCCGCGGAGGCCGTCGAGCGCGCCGAGCAATGAGCGCCGTCGAGCCGCTGAGTCAAAAATCGGACGGGCCGTGCCACAACTTCGCCACACTGTGGCGAAACCAGAGGCAGAGTTCGCCATTACGCTCGGTGCGCCGCGGTTTTGCGGCGCTGAGGCGCGCCGCATGAATCGTGGACGGAACCGTCAAGGCATCTCTCGTCTAATTATTTCATGCGACGGCGAGCGCCACTTAAACATCGTTTAACTCCCGGTCGAGCAATCTGCCTCTCGTTCAGCGCGCGACGGGCGCGCCGGCTCAGTAAGCAGGTTTTGGTCCATGGCGACGGTCACGCGCGAAGTGATTGCTCAACTCATCGAGGAAGCGTCGTGGACCGAGCGCGCCAAATCCGTCGAGCGTCTCGCCGCGCGGTTTACCGCGGGCGGGCTCGACGAGGCCGAGTGGCACGCGGCGACGGACGCGTTTCGAGTCGTGCTTTACGACGCCGAGCCGCTGGTGCGTCTCGTTCTCGCCGAGACGGTGAAATTCGCCCTCGACCTGCCGCGTGACATTCTGCTCGCCCTCGCGCGCGACACCGCGACGGTAGCGACGCCGATCCTCGAGCATTCGCGCCAGCTGACCGAGGAGGATCTCCTGCCGATCGTGCAGCGCCACTCGCCGGCGCACCGCTTCGCGGTCGCCGGCAGGCGGCTGATCTCGAACCGGGTAGCCGCCGCGCTCTGCCGCGATGGCGAGCGCGCCGTGGTTCTGCGCCTGCTGGCGAATGATGGCGCGGCCATCGCGGAGCCGACGCTGCACCTCCTCCTCGACCGATTCGCCGATCAGCCGTCGCTGGTCGACGCGGTCGCGCGGCGGCGCTTTTTACCGGTGAGCGTCGGCAACCGACTTTTCGCCCCGGCCAAGCGCGCCGAGGACGGGAAGCCCGCCTTGCGCCTCGTCTGGGACCGTACGGGGTCTCTGGGGTAGGGCAAATCCCGCCGGGGCGGGCTCGCACGGCGCTCTCTCCCATCGTCGCGTTGCCCGCGAAAGCGGGCATCCAGGGCCTCAGCTTCGGTAAAGCGGAGCGCATCGCTCTGGTTTCCCGCTTTCGCGGGAAAGGCGACAAGAGACGTTGAGATCGCGACGTTTTTTGGGCAGCGACAGCGCCCGTCAGCCGCCCTTGAACATCTTCGCCAGCGCCTCGGCCTGACGCGCGAGCAGCGCCACGTCGGTGTGGACGGCGACGAAGAGGAAGCCGCCCGCCAGCACGCGGCGCGATTCGTCTTCGCGCAGGCTGAGGAAGCCCGGCGCCTTGCCGGAAGCGGTGATGGCCTTGCCGGCGGCGAGGATCGCAGCCTGCACCTCGGGGTGCTGGGTATTGGCGAGGTGCCCCATATCGGCAGCGAGGTCGGAGGGGCCGATGAAGATGCCATCGACGCCATCGACCGCGGCGATCGCCGGGATGTCGGCCACGGCTTTGCGCGTCTCGCATTGCACGAGGACGCAGATCTCGTCGGCGGCGCGCTTGGCATAGTCCGGAACGCGCCCGTAACGGTTGGCGCGCGTCACGCCGGCAAAGCCGCGAATCCCGTGCGGCGGATAGCGCGTCGCCGCCACGGCGCGGCGCGCCTCCTCGGCCGACTGAACAAAGGGGAAAAGCAGGCTGCGCGCACCGATATCGAGGAGACGCTTCACCATCACCGCGTCGTTCCAGGGGACGCGCACCACCGGCTCGGCGGTGCCGCCTTCGGCGGCGCGCAGATGATGCGCAACGTCCGGCAGCTCGTTGGGGGCATGCTCCATATCGATGAGCAGCCAGTCGAAGCCGGCCGTCGCCGCGACCTCGGTCCCGGTCGGGCTGGCAAGCGTCAGCCAAAGGCCGATCTGCGGCTTGCCGGCGGCGATCGCGCGCTTGAAGCGATTTTGTGGCATCTCGATCGGCATCAGTGAATTTCCGGCTCGGGCACGGCGGCATCGCCGGCAAGGAAATCGAAATCGCAGCCGGCCTCGGCCTGACCGACATGCTTGTCGAAGAGCGCACCGTAGCTGCGCTGGTAGCGCGGCTGGGGCGGGACCCAGCGGGCGCGCCGGCGCGCCAGCTCGTCGTCGGCGACGGCCAGGGTGAGCTTCCGGCCAGGCACGTCGAGCTCGACGATGTCGCCGCTTTGCACCAGCGCCAGTGGCCCGCCGATATAGGATTCGGGCGAGACGTGCAGCACGCAGGCGCCATAGCTGGTGCCGCTCATGCGCGCGTCGGAGATGCGCACCATGTCGCGCACCCCCTGCGCCAGGAGCTTCTTCGGAATCGGCAGCTGCCCCCATTCCGGCATGCCCGGCGCGCCATGCGGCCCGCCATTCTGCAGCACCAGCACCGAATCGGCGGTCACCTCGAGCGCGGGATCGTCGATGCGGCGGTTGAGGTCGTTGTAGTCGCTGAACACCACCGCCGGACCGCGATGGCGCAAGAGGCGCTGCTCCATGGCCGGCGGCTTGATCACCGCACCGTTGGGCGCGAGATTGCCTTTCAGCACGGCAAGACCGCCTTCGGGCTGCAGCGCCTGGTTGCGCGTGCGAATGACGTCGTCATTGTAGATCTCGGCGCGGGCGATGTTCTCGCCGAGGCTCTTGCCGCTCACCGTCGGCGCGCCGAGCTCGAGCAGCGAGCCGAGCTGACGCAGCAGCGCCGGCAGGCCGCCGGCATAGCAGAAATCCTCCATCAGGTATTTGCCCGAGGGACGGATATTGGCCAGGAACGGCGTCTGCCGCGAGATCTTATCGAAATGCTCGAGCGGCAGCTTGATGCCGGCGCGCCCCGCCATGGCGACGAGATGGATGACGGCGTTGGTCGAGCCGCCGATCGCCATCAGCGTCGTGATGCCGTTGTCGATGGCGGTCTGCGTCACCAGGTCGCGCGGCCGGACATCCTGCCACACCAGCTCGACGATGCGCCGGCCGCTCGCCGCCGCCATGCGCTCATGCGCGGAATCGACCGCGGGAATCGACGAGGCGCCGGGCAGGCTCAGCCCCATCGCCTCGGTCACGGCCGCCATGGTGGAGGCGGTGCCCATGGTCATGCAGGTGCCGGCGGAGCGCGAGATCCCGTCCTCGATACCCTGCCAGTCCGCTTCGCTGATGTTGCCGGCGCGCAGCTCGGACCAGTATTTCCAGACGTCGCTGCCGGAGCCGAGCTGCTTGCCCTGCCAGCGCCCGATGAGCATCGGCCCCGCCGGCACGAAGATCGCCGGCAGGTTCATGCTGAGCGCGCCCATGACCAGCGCCGGCACCGTCTTGTCGCAGCCGCCCATCAACACGACGCCGTCGATGGGATTGGCGCGCAGCAGCTCCTCCGCCTCCATGGCCAGCAGGTTGCGATACATCATCGTCGAGGGCTTCATGAAGACCTCGCCCAGCGCCATCGCCGGCATTTCCAGCGGAAAGCCGCCGGCCTGCAGCACACCACGCTTCACCGCCTGGGCGCGGTCGCGGAAATGCTCATGACAGGGATTGATATCGCTCCAGGTGTTGAGGATGGCGATGACCGGCTTGCCGGCATAATCCTCGGCGGAATATCCCATCTGCTTGGTGCGCGAGCGATGGCCGAAGGAGCGCATGTCCTTGGCGCCATACCAGCGCGCGCTGCGCAACTCGTCATACGTCTTGCGGCGCGATGTCATCGTCCCTCCCCGCCTCATGGTTTCGGGCAGTGAAGCGGCGGGGAACCGGGCTGTCAATCGAGCCCGGCGCATGGCAGCCGGGTCACAAAGAAGGGGCCGGCAGCGCTGCCGGCCCCCGTCGCTCTCAGGAAGAAATGGTCAGGCGACGCCGCGCGGCGTCAGCGCTTCGAGGCGCACATCCCGGCTCAGGGGCCGGATCGCCTCGCGCAGCGGCACATGGATGACTTCACCCGGCTGATACTCGGGATCGGCGAGGCTGCTGCCGACCGTCATCAGCGTCATATGAATGGTGTTGGCGTCATGCTCGCCGAGGAGCCGGGCGACCACCGCAAGCTCGGTGACAAGCCGGTCCTGCACACCCACCCCCGCCTGGTTCATCGAGTCGATCAGCGCATCGAGGCCGGTAATCAGAATCTCCGCCCCCTCCTCGACCGGCCCCGCGACCGGGACTGCGGCAAGACGCAGCGGCGGCGGCTGGAGCGTGCCGGCGATTTCAAGCGCCCAGGTTTTCACCGCGTCGAGATAGACTGATTTGTGACGGTGGTGATGGGTCGAGGCGGCGGCGGCGATGACGGTCGCAAGCGCCGAGAGCCGATCCTCTTCACCGAGATTGAGCTCGCCGAACTCCGCCAACAGGTCGCGCAAACGGGTTTCGGTCGCCGGGCCTACCGCGGCCAGCGCAGTGTTGATGGTTTCGGCCAAGGAACTCATGTTGCCTACCCTCCCCAGGGGATCAAATCGATCTTGCTGGGCGAATCTTAAGATTTGGTTGCGATTTCTCTCAAATGCTTGCCTTCCTTTTTGCGTTCACTTGATCTCTTCAATGAAACCGATCGTATTATTTGCGTTGCCTCAAATTCGCGGAAAAGTTTTGCAAAGTCCGTGCAAGCCGCTCTATCCCGTGTTATCCAAACGTTAACCAGGATGGTGAAGACTGGCGTTCAGGCGACGCGAGGCTCGCATTACTCGGTGCAAGGTTGGCGATGATGGATCCTCAAAACGCACTTTCGGACCGCAATCTCGAAGCCAACACGACCTTGTCGCTGAAGCGCGAACCGGCCTGCTTCGCCTTCCTGTCGAGCCGCTCGGTCACCGCGCCACAGCCCATCGACTCGCTCAATCTCGATCTCGCCTCGGTCGACTATTTCGGCGGCCGCGCTTCGCTCTGGGCGACACTTGAAGTGCGCTCCGGCGCCACCAACGAGCAGCCGACCGCGGTGCTGGGCTTCGATGAGACCTTCCTGCGCCCTTTTACCCGGGCGCTGATCGAGGCGGCGGCGAGCCGCCATCCCTACCGCATGACCATTCTGCGCGAAGCCGGCGAGAACGAGCGGCAGCGCGTCGTCGAATATGTTACCGGCCCCGGCATCGCGCTCACCGAAGTCATCCTGACGCCGCACGACACGGTCGTTGTGGTCTCCGGCCGCGCCGGCGAGGATGGCGAGGAGGAGACCCTCTTCCAGCTGCCGCGCAGCGACAGCTTCATGCGGGCCTTCGTCAAGGTGACCTGCCAGGCCGATCAGGCGCTGCGCGAGACGCTCGCCGAGAGCGAGAAGCTGGCCCGGCGCCGCGCCGGCGCGCCGTCCTGACCCGCCGCTCCGCGCTACGGCGCGGGTGAGCGCTTTTTTCGCACCACCCAAAACGCTTCGCGTCCAAGCGCGCTACAGCAGGCTCGGCGCCCGGTAGAGGACGCTGCCGTCGGGTCTTATTGTCGCATCGGGGGTGAGCATCGCCGGCTCGATCTTGCCGTCGAGAATGTGGCGCACCTCGAAGCCCGCGGCGATGAGGTAATCGGCGATGATGCGGCGGTGGCACCGCCACCACACCGCCTCGGCGCACATCACCGCCACGGCGTGCTCCCGGGCGAGGCGCCGAAGCGCGGCGAAGGCGGCGCGGAAGTCGCTCGTCTCGGCATAATCGGCGTAGTTGCGGAAGGCGGGCTCGCGCCACAGGGTGTGCGGCGAGTCATCGCGGCGCGCGTTGCGCCTACCACCCAGCGCCGGGAAATGACGATAGCCGAATCCGGCTTCGGCGAGAGCGCGGGAGAGTGCCGCTTCGTTGAATTGCGGATGCCGGCGCGAAAAGGGAAAGCGGCGCACATCGGCAACGCATTGGACCGCGGCGCCGCGCAGCAGCGCGATAAACGCCCCGATCTCCCGCGTCGAATGCCCGATGGTGAAGACGGTCATGCCCGCACTATAACCGGCGCGGCCGGCGGCGCGCTCCCGCTATCCGGCGGCGCGTTTCGGCGCGTTCACGAGCGCCGCCGACTCGACCGCGGCGATGAGGGCGCCATAGGGCGGCAACACCGCCGCCACGCCATCGACCAGCGCAGCGAACCCGTGATCGCCGAGCGGCGTCATCTCAGGAAGAGACGCGACATCGACGTGCACCGCGCGCGCGCTCGGATTGAAGATGAGCAGCAGCCGCTCCTCATCCGCGCTCCGCGTGAACCCCACCAGCGGCGCCGGCAGATCGAGCAGCGTCAGATCGCCGCGGACGAGCGCCGGATGGGTGTTGCGCCACGCCACCAGCCGCCGCCAGGCGCGAAGCGGCGACCGCGGATCGGCCTCCTGCCGCGCAACCCCGGCGGCGCGGTGCGCCGGCGGCACCGGCAGCCACGGTTCGCCCTCGGTGAAGCCGCCATGCGCGGCATCGCCATCCCAGGGGATGGGCGTACGGCTGCCGTCGCGGCCGCGGAATTCGGGAAAGTACGCGATGCCGAAGGGATCGCGCAGATGCTCGGCGGCGAGCACTGCCTCGCCCAGGCCGAGCTCTTCGCCCTGATAAACGCAGAGCGCCCCTTTGAGCGACAGCAGCAGCGCCATCAGGAGCCTGACGCCGGCGGAATTGGGCGCGGCCGCTTCGCCGGCTGCCGCCCATCGGCTTGCCGCGCGCTCGACATCGTGATTGCTGAAGGCCCAGCACACACCCTCGCCCTTCCCGACACCGGCGATCTCGCCGAGAGCAGCGCCGATCGCCTCGCCGGCATCGCCGCTGCGCATCGGCCGCAGCGTATAGGCGAGATGGAGACCGCTTCTGCCGGTATAGCGCTCGATCCGGCAATAGGCGCCCTCCTGGCTCGAGACTTCGCCAAGCAGCAGCGTGCCGGGACGCGTATCGGCCAGCATGCGCAGCCGTTCGATCAGAGCGTGGGGCTCCTCCTGCATCATGTCGTAAAGGTGCTGCTGTAGCCCGAAGGGCTTTGCCGGCGGCAGGCCGCCGGGAAGCGCGCGCGGCGGATTGTCGCGCAACGCCTCGTCATGCAGGAGGAAATCAATGGCATCGAGCCGGAAGCCGTCAACGCCGCGGTCGAGCCAGAAGCGTGCGATCTCGAGCAAGGCCTCGATCACCTCGGGATGGCGCAGATTGAGACTTGGCTGGCTCGCCAGGAAATGGTGAAGGTAGTACTGGCGGCGGCGCGGCTCCCAACTCCAGGCGGAGCCGCCGAACACCGAGAGCCAGTTGCAGGGCGGCGTGCCATCCGGTTTGGCATCGGCCCAGACATACCAATCGCCGCGTTCCTGCTGTCGGCCGGCGCGGCTGCCGCGGAACCAGGGATGCTGATCCGAGGTGTGACCGCAGACGAGATCGGTCATGACCTTGAGGCCCAGCGCATGGGCGCGCGCCGAGAGCCGGTCGAAATCCTGCAACGTGCCGAAAATCGGATCGACGGCGCAGTGGTCGGCGACGTCATACCCGAAATCCCGCATCGGCGAGAGAAAGAAGGGTGAGAGCCAGATCGCCTCGACGCCGAGCGAGGCGACATAGTCGAGCTTCGCCGTGACGCCGGGCAGGTCGCCGACGCCGTCGCCGTTGCTGTCGTAGAAGCTGCGGGGATAGATCTGGTAGATGATGGCGCCGGGCCACCATTCGTTCTTGTTTGGCATGTGCGCTTCGTTCTCCGAAGTCCGGCCGGGGATTTCTTCAGAGAACGGATAGCGCCGGAGACCTTGCCGAAGCGTGAACGGCGCGCCCGCCGCCGGTAACGACAAGGCGCGTTGCCGCTGCTTCGCGCAGCGAACCGCGGCCCCCCATCGGCGGCCCGACGCGGCGCTGCAGCGCACACCGGGCTTACCGACGGAGTGGCGTCACCATCGACTCGGCTCCGCCATCAGAGCCGTATCGGGTCACATGGAACCGCTTTTATGCTCTTCGCCACCCCCACGAAGGCGGAGGCCCACAGGCGTGGATGCCCGCTTTCGCGGGAACGACGATATCGAAAGCAAGCGATTCGACTCGAGCAGGTGGGCCCTAGTGCCCCGGCATGGTGGTGCCGCTGGCCGGCATCTGGCTGTTGGCCTGGCTCAGCCGCTGCAGCTCCTGGCGGTTCAGCTCTTCCGCCATATTGTCGCCGGACGAGGCGCTGGCGCCTTTCTTGGCCTGTGCATGCTGGCTCGAATGCTTTGCCTTGTGCTTGGCCATGCCGTGGTGCGTCGTCGCGGGGGCCTGTTGCTGGTCGGTGCCTGCATTCTGCGCCGCGGCGGGCAATCCGGCGGCGAGCAGAGCGGCGATAGCGACGCCGCCAAGTAGATGTCTCATCGAGAATCCTTTCTCTGGTCGGGGGCCTGTCGCTCCGGCGCAGCGCGCCGGCTCATCATCGCCTTGGAAACGACCTAACCGCTGGTTTGTTCCGCCGCGCTCCGGGCTCGCGCAATCGACGGCGCCTCGGCGCGTGCATCGCCGCGTCAGGAGCGGCGCAGCAATACCCATGAGCCGGCGCTGGCGACGGGCGCCCCGCAGCGCGCGGCAAGCGCCGCGGCATGCTCCGGCGCCGCGAGCACGAAATCGAAGCGATAGGCCGTCGCGTCGGCGCAGCCTTCGGCAAAGACGGCGTTGCGGAATTGAATGCGGCGATACCATTCGACGATCTCGGCATCCGTCGCCGGTACGAACTTCCACAACACCAGAGCCGCACGGCCGGTGCGCCGCTCGACATCGAGGAAACGGGGTTCGAGGGCAGGATCGATCAGCACGACACTGCCGGGCGGCGTCTCTCGCGCCAGGGCTGCGATGAGCTCGGCATGGGCGCCGTCCCTCGCCGCCGCGACGTCCTTCGCCACGCGCGTTGCGGCGCCGAGCAGAAAGCCGGGGCCGAGCAGCGCCAACGCCATCAGGCGAAGCGCCGTAGCGTGGCTGAGCTCGAGCCGGCCCAGGGCCGCCGCGACCAGGCAGAGCCACAGCAGCAGAATGAGCGCCGCCGGCCGGAAGAGATAGAACTTGCCGAGAGCGCCGGTGTCGCGATCGACTGCCGCCGCGGCGAAGGCCAGGGCGAGGTAGAACAGCAGCAGCCCGAGCCACAGCGCCAGCGGTCCGAGGCGCCGGGCCTCGGGCAGACGCCGCAGGACGAAGCAAACGGTGAGCATGCCGCACGCCAGCAAGACACCCGGCAGCCAGCGCAACAGGAAGCGATGCGCGTCGACGAAGGGCGCGGTGTGATGCGGCAGGCGCAGGATCGAATAGATGACATCAACCGATGGCGGGCCCGAGGGTATGGCAACTGCCTCTGCGCCGAGCCTCGCCCAAGCGATCCAAGCCACGAGCGGCGCCACGAGAAGCGCGAAGCGTCCGGCGGCCGCCGCGGCGGCGCGCAACGAGCGCCGGTCCTCGACGAGGCGGAGCAGCAGCGCCGCGACGCACCAGAAACCGCCGACCAGGAAGTGGAAATACGTCGCCGCGGCAAAAAACAGCACCGCGCGATTGAGGCCGCCGCCGCCGATCACCACAGCCAGACCGGCGAGAACGAGGACATAGGCCGCGACCTTGGCTTCGGCGCTGTAGAACAGCCATTCCTCGCCGAACAGGGTCTGGCCGAGCAGCGCGAAGGCGATGACGACGATAACGCCATCGAGCGCATCGAGGCCGAAGCGGCGGAAGAGCGCATTGAGCGCCAGCGCGTAGGCGACAGCGGCCGTGAGGCGCGCAACGATCTGCGCCCCGCCATAGCCGAGCGCGGCGATCAACCGGCCCAAGAGATGATCGGCGACGAAGCGGTGGTGCGAGCTGTCGAAGACGGCCGTTTCCGGCAGGGCCGGCGCCGCCGCGACGCTGTTCAGAGCGAGCTGGAAATAATTCTCCTCATTGCCGGACAGCACGCCATCGGGCGGAATGAGGCAGAGCAGCACCAGGAACAGCGCGGCGATCGCCGCGGTCTCGTGCCGCCACGAGCCGTCCCGCACCGCCACGCGCCGGCGCGCTCAGGCCCGCTTGGCCAGCACGCGCTCCACCAGCCGCGCCCAGTAGGACGCGCCGATCGGCAGGATCTCGTCGTTGAAGTCGTAATGCGCGTTGTGCAGGCCGGCGCCGTTCTTGCCGTTACCGATGAAGACATAGGCGCCAGGCTTGGCCTGGAGCATGAAGGCGAAATCCTCCGAGCCCATGGTCGGCGTCAGGTCGCGGTCGACATTGCCCTCGCCCACCACCTCCGACGCGATCGTCGCCGCGGTTTCGGCCTCGGCAGCGGTGTTGACGGTGGCGGGATAGCGCCGCTCATACCGGATCTTGACGCTCGCCCCCATCGCCGTCGCGACGCCTTCGGCGACGCGGCGAATGCCGGCTTCGATCGCGTCTTGCAGCTCCGGCTTGAAGGAGCGTGTCGTGCCGCGCAGCACCACCTCGTCGGGAATGACGTTCCAGGTATCGCCGCCATGAATCTGCGTGACGCTGACGACCGCGCTGTCGAGCGGCGCGAGCGAGCGGCTGGTGATGGTCTGCAGCCCGGTGGCGATCTGCGCGGCGGCGACCACCGGATCGATGCCGAGATGCGGCAGCGCCGCATGCGTCCCTTTGCCGGTGACGATGATCTCGAAGATGTCGAAGGACGCCATCATCGGCCCGGCGCGGAGCGCGAATTTGCCGGCCTGCATGCCTGGCCAGTTGTGCATGCCGAACACCGCCTCGACCGGGAATTTCTCGAACAGGCCGTCCTCCACCATGACGCGGCCGCCGCCCTCGTTCTCCTCGGCCGGCTGAAAAACGAAATGAACCGTACCGGCAAAATTGCGCGTCTCGGCGAGATAACGCGCCGCGCCGAGCAGCATGGTCGTATGCCCGTCATGGCCGCAGGCATGCATCCGGCCGGCATTCTGCGAAGCGTAATCGACGCCGTTCTGCTCATGGATGTGGAGCGCATCCATGTCGGCGCGCAGCGCGATGGCGCGCGGGCCCGAAGCGTTTCCCTTGAGCGTCCCGACGACCCCGGTGCCGGCGAGGCCGCGATGCACCTCGATGCCGAACTCCTGAAGCCGCTTGGCGACGAAATCGGATGTCCGCTTCTCCTCGAAAGCGGTCTCGGGATGGGCGTGGAGCTCGTGCCGCCAGGCGGTGAGATCCTTGTGGAAATCGGCGATGCGGTTGACGATGGGCATGAACGCTCCTCAGCGATCCTTCAATCGATCTTCTGGATGATCTCGAGGCGGTTGCCGCCAGGATCGCGCAGATAGAAGCGGCGCAAACCCGCGCTCGGCTGGCGGTCGGGGATGATGTCGAGCCCGCGCCGGCGCAGCTCCTGCTCGATCGCGTCGAGATCGGCGACGTCATAAGCGATGTGGCGGCGCGATGCGCCGTTGGCGACGGGATCGACGTCTTCCAGCGAGACGTGGAGCTGAACCGCGCCGAGCTGGTACCACATGCCGCCATTGCGCGCGAGCTCGGGCGGCTTCGGAAGCTCGCGAAAGCCGAGCCCCTCGCCATAAAACCGCCGGCTCTCGGCCTCGAGCGCACGCGGTACCGTGATCTGCACGTGATCGATGCGGAAACGCGGCTCGCCCATAAGTTCCTCCGGTCGGGATGATGCTAGCGGACGGGGTGGCGCCCTTTCAACCGGCGCCCTCCGCTCGCGGCTTGACCTCTGGCCGCCGAACCGGGGACGATAGGGCAATAGAGAAGAACGATCGGGGACGCGTAATCGGGCATGCCGGATTTTCCGTCGCACTCGCTTGAAGCGGCGAGCATAGAGACCCGCACTTCCTGGGTCGTTGCTTTTGCCGCCCTTGCCATCATGAGCATCTCCTACGGCGCGCCCGTCGTCGCCGTGGTGGCGCTGAAACAGATCGCTGCCGACCTTGGCAGCGAGCGCTCGGTGCCGTCGCTCGCTTATTCGCTGGCCTGGCTCGGCACCGCCGTGGGCGGCCTCGCCATGGGCCGCATCGCCGAGCGGATCGGCGTGCGCTGGACGGCCGGCTTCGGCGCCGTGATGGTCGGGCTCGGGCTCTGCGTCGCGACCGGCGGCTCTGCGTGGCAGCTCTATGTCGGGTATGGCCTGCTGGTCGGCCTCATCGGCAATGCCGGCATCAACGCGCCACTTTACATTTATGTCAGCCATTGGTTCGATCGGCGCCGCGGCACGGCGCTGGCGCTGATCTCGAGCGGGCAGTATGTCGCCGGCGCGATCTGGCCGCCGCTCTTCGAGCGCGGCATCGCCATGTTCGGCTGGCAATGGACGATGACGCGCTTCGGCGCCTTCGTCGCCGTCGCGGTCCTGCCGCTGGCGTTGCTGCTGCGGCAGCCGCCCGCGAGCCCTGCCGCAGCTTTCGCCGCGGTTGGCCGATCGAGCACCGCCGTGCTGGGCTGGCGGCCCGGGGTGGTGCTGGGCTTCCTCGCCGCCGCTTCGTTCTGCTGCTGCGTGCCCATGGCGATGCCGCAAGGCCACCTTGTCGCGCTGTGCACCGATCTCGGCATCCCGGCGGCGCATGGCGCGGCGATGCTGTCGCTGCTGCTCGTTACCGCCTTCATCAGCCGGCAATTCTGGGGCTGGGTCGCCGATCGGGTCGGCGGGCTCCGCACCGTGCTCGCCGGCTCGGCCTGCCAAGCCGCGGCGCTGACGGCGCTCGCCCTCACTCAGGACGAGACCGGCCTCTTCATCGTTGCCGCCGTGTTCGGCTTCGGCTTCAGCGGCATCATCCCCGCCTATGTGCTCGCGGTGCGCGAGCTTTTTCCTGCGGCCGAGGCCGCCTGGCGCGTCCCTGTGCTGCTGCTGTGCAGCGGCTCGGGCATGGCCGCCGGCGGCTGGCTTGCCGGCGTCATCTACGACTATTTCGGCTTCTACGGCCCGGCGCTGGCCACCGGCATCGGCTTCAACCTGCTCAATCTTATATTGGTCGGCACCTTGGTGGCGCGGCAACGCACCCAGCCCTATCGCGCCGCGATGGCGTGATCGAGGCTAACCCTTCCTGCCGACAAGCGCGAACATCGCGCCTTGCGGATCCAGGCTCTGGAGGATCCAGCTGCCGCCCGGCACTTGCATCGGGCCGTTGATGATCTTGCCGCCTCCCGCGGTGACGCGCTGCGCCGCCGCGTCGATATCGCCGACATTGACGTAGTAGAGCCAGAACGGCGCCGGCACCGCCGGCGGCTTGTTGAACATGCCGCCCATCGCCTGTCCGCCGACGGTGAAGAGCTGATAGGTGCCCATGGCGCCGATATCGACGGCATCACCCTTCTGCCAGGAGAAGAGCTCGTTGTAGAAGGAGAACGCTTTCGGCCAATCGTTGGTCGCCAGCTCGTGCCAGCCGACGCGGCCCGGCGCGCTTGGGTCGACGGGCCGATCGGGCTCGTCGCCCGCCGGCTGAAACAAAGCGAATGCCACATGCTGTGGATCGAGCACGACGGCAAAGCGGCCGACATTCGGAATGTCGCTCGGCGGCACATGCACCGTCCCGCCGAGCCGCGCCACCTTCGCCGCGGCAGTGTCGACATTGGCGACGCCGACATAGCCGAGCCAACTCGGCGGCGCGCCCCGCTTGCGCACCTCCTCCGGCTGTTGCATCAGCCCGGCGACCGGCATTTCCGCGACGGTGAAGAGCGTGTAGCTCACGCCGGGAACCGGCGCATTCTGCGCGCCCCAGCCGACCACCTTGCCATAGAAGGCCTGGGCGGCCTCCGTGTCGGTCGTCATCAGCTCGTACCAAACGAAGCGGCCTTCAAATTTCGGCATGGTTGCAAACCCGTTGCGGTTCGAGGACGACCGATGCGGCGGTCGCCGAGATTGAAACAAAGACCAAGGCAGGCGTTACGTTGATATCAACATTATTCCGCGCCGTCAAAGCGCATTCGAGTGAATCATTTAAGATCCGCAAAGGCCGGGGTATGATCTGACGCATGGCGATGAGAGCGACTTTAGAGATCGATGCGGGCGCCAAGACGTTTGCCTCCGGCCTGCTGCAGGAGCTGATTGCCGCGCTGCGCCGCGCTCGTCCGGGCGATCTCATCGCCGTGATCGGCAGCGAAGCGAGCCTCGGCGTCGACCTCGAGGCGTGGTGCCGCTTTACCCATAACAATCTGGTCGATACGTCCGCCGGCCCGGGCCGCTATCGCTGGGTTTTCCGATGCGGGGCCGCTCCTGCGCCTGCCGACGCCGACCGTCCGATCGGCTCGCGACTTTGGCTCTATACGAATTTCGACTGCAATTTGCGCTGCGACTATTGCTGCGTCCGCTCCTCGCCCACCGCGCCGCGCCGTGCCCTCGGCCTCGAGCGCGTGCGGCGGATCGCGCTCGAGGCCGCGGCGCTCGGCGTCGGCGAAATCTTCGTGACCGGCGGCGAGCCATTTCTGCTCGCCGATCTCGGCGCGATCCTGGCCGCCTGCGCAGCGGCCGCCCCAACGACCGTGCTCACCAACGGTACGCTGCTCGCGGGACGGCGGCTCGAAAGCCTTCGCCTGCTCTCGCGCGAGCGCGTCACGCTGCAGATCAGCCTCGACAGCCCGACGCCCGAGCGCCACGACTGCCATCGCGGCGCCGGCACCTGGACGCGGGCATGGAAGGGCATAGAACGCGCGCGGGCTGAAGGGTTTCGCGTGCGCTTGGCGGCCACCCTCTCGAGCGATGCTGAAGCCGACGAGTTCCGCCGCTTCCTCGACGCCCGGCAGATCGCCGAAGCGGACCGGGTGATCCGCCGCGTTGCCCTTCGCGGCTTCGCCGAGCACGGCGTCGCGCTTGCACGCGCCGATCTGGTACCCGAAGTCACGATCACGGCCGACGGTGTCTATTGGCATCCGGTCGGGGCCGAGGACGCGGATCTGCTGGTGACGCCGGACATCTTTCCGCTTGCCGACGCCTTTGCAGCGGTCCGCCGTGCCTTCGAGCGGGAGACCGCGCATCAGCGGCGGCTGGCCGCCATCTTCAATTGCGCGTGAAGAAGCCCTGGCGCGCCGAAGCCTC
>Ga0335076_10002142_pt1 | contig 19521 bp, 26 predicted proteins | sample Lox_Sample_25_FD_206717 | JGI IMG/M metagenome (GOLD analysis project Ga0335076, IMG submission 206717) | Soil microbial communities from Loxahatchee National Wildlife Refuge, Florida, United States - Lox_Sample_2.5 | ecosystem: Environmental > Terrestrial > Soil > Wetlands | place: USA...
ACTGCCGACTTCTGGTACGTAACCGTAGCCGAAAAGGTTCGCGCACGGAACGCTGCGAGAAAGGGCGGTCCTCCCTGGCTGGATGGTAGTCGTAACGGCCGTGCCGGGCTGCGTCGGCGCAGGAATCGTGCTGACGGCGTGGGCAGCGCGAAGGCCCGGCGCTAGTCGCCACATCTGGCCGGGCCCTCGCCGCCTCCCTTCCCAGAGAGGTGATACCTAGTATGCCGTCCGTTGATGGTTGCTGCTAAGCGCCATCCCTGCTACGCCGCGATATTCCGCGCTCGTGATCATTGTCATGGCGGCGCGGTCTGCGCGCCGGCCGGCCCACCGCGGCGGACGTGGCGTTCGAGTCCCCTTACGGACTTCCCGTGCTCAACAGCCGGTGTCCTCGGCGCGGGGGCCTTACCGGGCAGCCTGGCGTGCCCAGTAGCGTAGTCGCCGGCATTCGCCGAGGAAGTCGGCCACGTCGCTGCTGCCGTTGCCGATCTCGATGAACCCGTCGTCGATGAGCCTGTCGAGGCCGGTCGCCTCGAAGAGCGGCGCCGCATCGCTGAGATAGCCGATGAACTTGCAGTGCGCGAAGGCGTCGGTGACGAAGTCCCGCGCGGCGGGATTCCGCGCCAGCGCCCGAGCGCCCTCGGCGGACGGGAGCAGGACCACGGCGTCGTAGAGCACCGAGGGTCCGCCGTCGACCTGCTGGTCGGCTTCGATCCGCTTTCCGTCGCTCGCCTCGACGCCGCCGACGGCCGGGGCCACGAGTTCGATGTTGACCTGCTTTTTCTTGGCGGCCGACTTCAGCCCGGCCAGGAGCTTGGCGTCGGCGCCGTCGGTGACCAGCACGCCGATCTTCCGGCCGGCGAAGCTGTCCGGGCCGTTGGCCAGGATGCTGAGCGCCGGCGATTCCGGCAGATCGGTAACCGGCTCGCGGGCGGCCGGGGCCTTGCCGGGAACCTTCGGCAGGCCCAGGCCGCCGGCCACCTCGCGGGCCAGATCCTCGTCCACGTTGCGCAGCCCGGCGACCATCCGGGCCCGGATCTCGGCCCGGTCGCACTTGCTCAGCTCGAAGGTGAACGCGTCGGCGATGTGGCGCCGCTCGGCCTCGGTCTGGCTGACGTAGAACTGGCGGGCCTGGCTGTAGTGGTCCGCGAAGCTTTCCGGCCGCAGCCGCCGCTTGGGCCCGGTCTCGGCGGCGGGGTAGCTGGTGAAGCCCGCGGCGGGATTCTCCCGCGGGCCGCCGACTTCCGGCGGCCAGGAGTTGGGCTCGTAGTTGGCCCGGGTCTCGGGGTTGGCCGTGGCCATGTGCCCGTCCTGCTGGAAGTGCGCGACCGGGCATCGCGGCGCGTTCACCGGGAGATACGAGAAGTTCGGGCTGCCGAGGCGCTTGAGCTGGGTGTCCAGGTAGGAGAAGTTGCGGCCCTGCAGCAGCGGGTCGTTGGTGAAGTCGATGCCGGGGACGATGTTCTGCGTGCAGAACGCGACCTGCTCGGTCTCGGCGAAGAAGTTGTCGACCACCCGGTCCAGCACCAGCCGGCCCACCCGGCGCACCGGGACGAGCTCCTCCGGGATGATCTTCGTCGGGTCGAGGACGTCAAAGTCGAACCGGTCGGCGAACTCGTCGTCGAACAGCTGCAGGCCGAGCTCCCACTCCGGGAACGAGCCCTGCCAGATGGCGTCCCACAGGTCGCGCCGGTGGGAATCGGGATCCGCCCCGTTGATCTTGACCGCCGCGGCCGCCGCGGGCCTCCGCACCGGGCTCCCGGCCACAGCGCTCGCGTACGCCCTGCGGACCGGCGGCACGTTACGCGCTGTGGTGCATCTGCTCGGCGCTGGCCCGAGCCTGCGGATGGCCGGCCTGCGCCGCCGCTTCCCGCTCGGTCTCGGCGTTGATCTCGCCGCCGAGGAGCACGGACAGCCCGGCGAGGTAGAGCCAGAAGATGAGGATGACCACGCCAGCGAAGGCGCCGTAGGTCTTGCCGTAGGAACCGAACTTGGCCACGTAGAACGAGAAGCCGAGCGAGGCGAGCAAGAAGACGGCCGTGCCCACCACGCCGCCGGGGCTGACCCACTGCCAGCTCGGCGATTCGCGGTTCGGCCCGTAGAAGTAGTAGACCGAGAACAGCAGCGAGATGAAGATGACCGTCAGCACCCAGCGCAGCACCGTCCAGGCGATCACGAATGCCGTCCCCGAGATCCCCAGATGGCCCTCGATGCCCGAGCCGAGCGACGCGCCGAAGACGATCAGCACCGAGGCGACCCCGCCGAGCACCAGCGTGGCCAGCATGAGCGGGAACGCCCGCAGCCGCCGGGCCACGAACTTGCGGTCGACCGGCACCTCGTAGGCCATGTCGAGGCCCTGCTCGAGCGCGGCCATCCCGCCGGAGGCACTCCACAGCGCGACCACGATGCCCAGGATCAGCGCGGTGAGCGAGGCCGAGGCGGACCGGGCGGTGGCGGCGTGGACGGCCTGGCTGAAGACTCCCGACGCGCCCGGCGGCAGCGCCTTGTCCAGGCCGTTGACCAGCCGGTGCACCGTGCTGGAGTTCAGGTGGACCAGGCTGGCCAGGCCCAGCAGCGCGATGAGGGACGGAAACAGGGCCAGGAACCAGTGGTAGGCCAGGCTCCCGGCGGTCATGCTGCACCGGTCGCGCACGTATTTCTTCCCGGTCCGCTTCAGCGTGTCGCGCCAGCCGGTCTTGCCCAGTTCCAGCGGCGTGTCCGGGCCGCCGGACACCTCGTTCTGTGGCGGAATCGTCTCGGTTCCGCGCCTGCGCTGGGCGCCGTCGGCACCGTTGCGGCCTTCTGGCTTGGTCACGGTTATCCCCCCCGGGCGGATTGCTCGCCTTCGTCGCCCGGCCAGACGCCGGTGAGCGTGCGTGTGCTCTCCGCGGCGCCCCGGTCGACGGCGGCCTTGACCAGCGCGAAGATCGCGCCCTGCAGGGTCGCGGCCAGCAAGATCTCCCGCCAGCCCCGCCGCGCGTCGGTCGCCTTGGGCACGTCGTCTTCCCGGCCGATGATCTTCCAGACTCTCTGGAAGATGGCGCTGGCGAGTATCCCGCCCAGCACGCTAACCAGCATGCTCACCGGCTTGTACAGCAGCTTGATCATCGCCTTCTCCACCACCTGACGATCAGCAGGCCGACGATGAGCGCGCCCGCGGCCACCGCGAGCGGCACGCGGTGCTGCCGGGCGGCGTCGGCTCCCTTGACGACGGCCTGCCGGGCCGGTTCGGGCGCAGCCTCCCACACGGGCGCGACCCGGGCCGATACCTGCTCCTTGGCCGTGGCGCCCACGTACACTGCCCTCTGTCCCGCGCCCGCAGCATTGTTGGCCAGCTGATCACGCACGGTCCCGGCCCGGGCGGCGGCCTGCGCCCGGGCCTGGCCAGCCTGGCCCTTCACCCGGTCGGCCAGCTCGGCCGCCTTATCTTGCACCCTGGCCTTCACGTCCGCCTTGGCGACCAGTTGGTCGACCGTCTCCCCGAGCTGCTCGCGGGTCTGTTCGATCTGCTGCTGCAGTTCCCGAGCGTCATCAGGCGGCGCGCTGTCCGCACCGGTCGGGGCGGGCAGCGGCGCTGCCTCGCCCGGCGGGATTCCTGCTGGCCGGCTGGTGCGGGTGGACGTCCGCGAGTCGGCCGGTCGCCGTCCCGCGGGCTTTCGTGCCGATCCGCTCGAAGTCATCGCCGCGCCCTTTCCTTGATCTGTTCGACATCGGTTTTCACGCTGTCCACGGCCTGCTCAGGCACCGGGGGCGTGGCCTCCTGCAGCCGCCCCTTCCCGATCAGGGCCGCTACCGCGGCGACGGCCAGCAGGGCGGCACCCACGATCAGTGCGGCCAGCCACGCCGCGACGGCGCCGCTGATCGCGATGATCGCGCACGCGATCAGGCAGCCCACTCCGTACAGGGCCACGAGGCCACTGCCGCCGAACAGTCCGATGCCCACTCCGGCCTGCTTGCCCTTGCGGGTCATCTCAACCTGGGCCAGCTTGAGCTCGTCGCGGACCAGCACGGAGACTTGCTCGGTGAGCTGCTTGACGAGTTCCCCTGTCGGGCGGTCCCGGTCCGCGGGCTGCCCTAGGTCGGCGGTGTGTTCCACAGTGTCCGTCCTTGGTCCGATGAAGTTCGTGGCCCCTACCCGGCTACGCGCCGGCCTAACATGGCGCGCTGTCGGCCCTCCAAGTGGCCGATCGCGCTGGCCTGCAGATTGCCGAGCAGGGCGGCAGGATCGGGGTACACCTCGGCGGCGCCGGCGCCGTGTAGCTGTTCTTCAGCGATCCCGCCGGACAGCAGGCCGATGCAGGGGAGGTCGGCCCGCCGGGCCGCGATCACGTCCCAGACCGTATCTCCGACCATGACGGCCCGCGCGCGATCGGTGCCGGATTCGCTCAGCGCCCTTTCCACGATGTCCGGATGGGGCTTGGCCCGTTCTACGGCGCCGGAGCTGACCACCGTGCCGATCGCATCGCGGGCGCCGAGCGCGTCCAGCATCAGGTCCACCTCGTCGTCCTTGGCGCTGGTGGCCAGTACCACGTGCAGCCCGAGCCCGGCGGTGGCCGTGAGCAGGTCTGCCGCTCCGGGCAGCGGGCGCATCCGGCCCAGATACGGCGCGAAGTGGCGGCTGTGCGCCTCGATGACCGTGGGATCGGGCCGGCCCAGGACCCGCTCGACCAGCTCGGCGGAGGCCATCCCCAGGGCCCGGTGGACGTCGGCGCAGCGGATATCGTGGCCGCGCTCCCGGAACGCCTCCCACCAGGCGGCGACGTGCAGGTAATTGGTGTCGAGCAGCGTGCCGTCCACGTCGAAGATCACGCCGCCGTCGCCTGGCTGCCCGGCGGTCACCGGCTGCCCGGTTCCCGGCCGAGAACCTGGCCCGCGGCGCTCACCCGCAGCTCCTCCAGAAGGTCCGCCTGGCGCCGGGCCCGGGACATGAGCTCGTCCAGTCGGCCCGGGTCGAGCCGGGAGTCGGTCTCGGCGAGGGTCCGCAGCGTGCGCCAGCCCGCGGCCTTGCCCTCCACTCCCAGCCGCATCATCTCGAGCTCTTCGAGGCCGCTGAGGGGCGAGCGGGCGAGCAGACGGCCGTTGAGCTTCAGCCGCGCCGCCTTCTCGCCGAGCCACGCGGCGCGGACCTTGTACGACCGGACCGGGATGCCGAGCGCGGCCATGAACTCCAGCAGCGCGGCGCGATCCTGCGCGACCTCGCCCGCCAGCCGCCGCAACGCGCCGCCGGACTGCTCGCCGCCGTGTGACCCGGCCATCCGGCGGGCCAGCTCGGCGCCGCCGGTCGCGCCCGCCAGATGATCGTTGAGATAGATGCCGAGCAGGCCCGTCCAGGACCGCCCGGTGGCTGTCGCGTTGCTCGCCGCTGCCATTGATGCCTCCACGTCGGTCGCTAGCCGTCCCCCCGTACTGCCCCCCAGGCCCGGCTTATGCATCTCGCCGGCGATCAGTCTCGGTTCGTGTGAGTGCCGACGCCCGCTACCCCGCGCGACCGGGCCTTAACCAGGGCCGCCTCGGCTCAGCGGCCGAGCGCGCGGGCCAGCTGGGCCTTGCTCATCGACGAGCGGCCCTGCACCCCGCGGCGCCGCGCCTCGGCGTACAGCTGGGCGTAGGTCGGGCCGCCCGCCCCCCGACGCGAGCGCAGCCCGCCGCGCCGGGACGAGGACATGTCCTGCGTCGAGGTCCGGCTCGCGCCGCGGGCCTCCCCGGACCGGGCACGCTCCTTGTTCACCGTGCGCGCCGCGATTTCCTCCGCCCGGCCGACGGACTCGCCGCGCTGCCGCGCGCTGTCCTTGATGTGCTCATACTGCCGCTCGCGCTTCGGACTGGATCCCCGGGGCATGTCAGCCACCTCCCGCTGCGTTGCCTGTCGCCACGTCTGTCCGTGGGCCGCGGCCATCTACCCTCCCGAGGGCGATCCATGCGCAGGCCGGCCGGATATGGCACGCCCGGGCGTGATTAGGCCTCGCTCGCCTGGGTAGCGCACGCGCGCGGTCCATCGAGTTATCGAACGCGGAGGGAGCGCGCGTGCCGTCAGACGTGGTGCGACGGGGCCCGCGGGCGGTCCAGGAACGGCGGCAGACTTCCGCGTTGCGGCGGCCGCGTCGTCCCGGCCGTTACCTCGCGACGGTCGGCGCCGGCATCTCCGCGTTGATCGCCGCGCCGTACGTGGAGGAACTCTGGCACTGTGCCCGGCGCCGACGGCTCGGCAAGTGACGGCCGCGGCCGAGGCTCCGGAGCAAGCGCCGCAGGCAGCCGGCGGCCTCTCGCGCAGCGATCTGAGCCGGGCCGGGATCCGGCGCAGCCGCTGCGGCCGTGGCTTCCGGTACGTCGGACCGGATGGCAGGCCGCTCAAGGATCCGCAGGCGCTGGCCCGCATCAAGGCCCTGGTGATCCCCCCGGCCTGGGAGGACGTCTGGATCTGTCCCGATCCGGACGGGCATATCCAGGCGGTGGGGACCGACGCCGCGGGGCGCCGGCAATACCGGTACCACGACCTGTGGCGGAAACAGCGGGACCAGGAGAAGCACGACCGGGTCCTGGAGTTCGGCGCCGCCCTGCCCGGCATCCGCCGCGCCGTCCGCCGTCACCTGGATGGCCGGGGATTGTCGAGGAACCGGGTCCTCGCCGCCGCGGTCAGCCTCATCGACCTTGGCTTCTTCCGCCCCGGCGGCGAGGAGTATACGGCGGAGAACGGCACGTTCGGCCTGGCCACCGTCGGCCGCCAGCACGTGACCTGCCACCGGGACCAGATCGTCTTCGAATACACCGCCAAGGGCGCCAAGCAGCGCGAGCAGGCCATCGCCGACGACCAGGTCTGCGCGGTCGTCCGGAGCCTCAAGCGCCGCCGCGGGGGCGGCGGCGAACTGCTCGCCTACCGCACCGGCCACCGCTGGCACGACGTGACCGCGGCGGACATCAACGACTACCTCCGCGAGGTATCAGCATCAGAAGGCGGTGGCGATTTCACCGTGAAGGACTTCCGGACGTGGCACGCCACCGTGCTGGCCGCCGTGGGCCTCGCGGTGTCGATGTCGGCCACGACCCCGGCCGCCCGCAAGCGCGCCGTCGCCCGCGTGGTCCGGGAGGTGGCCGGCTACCTCGGGAACACGCCGGCCGTCGCGCGGGCCTCCTACATCGACCCCCGGATCATCGAGGATTACGAGCGCGGCAGAACCATCGCGTCCGCCCTTGGCGATCTCGGGGCGAGCAGCGGCTTCGGCCAGCTCGCCACCCGGGGACACGCAGAGCGCGCGGTGCTGCACATCCTCGTCGGCCAGGCCCACGGCCAGGCCGGAGTCGCGCGCACGGACGGCAGCGGCCGCCGAACCAGAAGAGATGCCGGCCATGTATCCGGGATCAACCGGGAACGGTAAGACGCAGGTTCGGCCGCCCGGGCTGGATGGCGACGGCGGGGGTGGGCGTCAGCGCCTCCTCCAGACTGGCGTATATGGGAATCACGCCGTCGACGCCGGTAACCGTGAAGACCCGCAGGACGGCGGCCTGCGGGATGACCAGGCGCAGCTCACCGCCTTCGGCTTCTGCCCGTTTGTGCGCGCGTACCAGTACATAAAGCCCGGTCGTGTCACAGAACTCCGTGGCGCTCAGGTCGGCCACTAGCGTCGCGTGTCCCCGGCCTGCTGATCGCAGCAGGGCCGCGCGCAGCCTGCCGGCGTTCGTGCTGTCGATCTCTTCGGGCGCGGTCACAACGGGCACGCCCCTGACCATCTTGATCGGGTACCGGATCTCGGGCATCCCGTTATGACGGCTGCTGGAACTCACGGCGCAGCTGCTTGCAGAAGGCTGGCAGGTCGTCCGGCTTGCGGCTGGTCACCAGCACATTAGGGCCAGACGTGCAGACCTGCACCTCTGCGTCGACCCAGCTCCCGCCTGCGTTGCGGATGTCGGTCTGCAGGCTGGGCCAGGAGGTGAGCGTCCGCCCGCGGACCAGCCCCGCTTCCACCAGGGTCCACGGGCCGTGGCAGATGACGGCGGCCGGCTTGCCGGCGGCGAACATTGACCGGGCGAACTGCACCGCCTCGGGCACGGTCCGCAGCTTATCGGGGTTGGCGACGCCGCCGGGCAGCACCAGCGCGTCGTAGTCGGCAGGATCGGCGTCGCCGATGGCCCGGTCGACGCGGAAGGTGTCCGCCTTGTCCAGGTGGTTGAACGCCAGGGCCTGACCGGATTGCGGCGCCAGGAGCTCGGGGATTCCGCCCGCATCCTTGACCGCCTGCCAGGGCTCGGTGAACTCGGCCTGCTCCATCCCCTCGTTGGCCGCCATGAAGGCGATCCGGCGGCCATCAAGCTCATTCGCCATAACTGTCCTCTCTCGATGCTGGCTGCGGTCGTCGCGGGTCGAGTGCGAACCCGCATCCGGGCCTGTCGGCCGCTGGCCTAGGTGTCTTGCTGCCCCCCAGCACGCGATTGATGCGCCCGAGACCACAGACATCCAGCCCGCTGCCGTGGCCGTGACCGGGCCGTCACCGAGCGAGCCATGGTGATATCGGCCAGGGCGAACCGGCGGGTGCCGCAGGCGATGCCGAACGCGGTCGGGCCAGGGATTATCCGCGCGAACGTGGGTAGTGAGTCGGCGCTCGCGTTGACCAGCTTCTGCCAGTTGCTGCAGCGCCGGTACGCCGGCCAGCTGGACGAGAAGGCAGACCTGTACATCGAGTGCGCGGTGGACGGCGCCAAGCGGATGCAGGACCTGATCAACGACCTGCTGGCGTTGAGCCGTGTCGGCCGGCTCGTGCGCGACCAGGTGCCCGTGTCCAGCGCCGAGGCCCTGGAACAGGCGCGGGCGAACCTTTCCGTGCCGATCGAGCAGTCGCAGGCCAGCATCGAGTCCGGGGAGCTGCCGGTGGTCCGCGCCGAGGCCGCGCTGCTGACCACGGTCTTCCAGAACCTGCTGAGCAACGCGCTGAAGTTTCACGGCGAGGACCAGCCGCACATCAGCGTCTCCGCGGCCCGAGACGGGGCGTTCTGGCAAATCTCGGTGACCGACAATGGCATCGGCGTTCCCCCCGAGTACGCTGAGCGCATCTTCATGATCTTCCAGCGGCTGCACGACCGGCAGGCGTACCCCGGCACCGGCATCGGGCTGGCGCTGTCCCGGAAGATCGTCGAGTACCACGGCGGCCGGATGTGGCTAGATACCGAGCATTCTCAGGGCGCGCGGTTCTGCTTTACCCTGCCGGTCCTGCCCAAGGATGAGGACGCCGATGACCGACAACGCGGACGCTGAGATGGTAAACGTGCTGCTGGTCGAGGACGACCCCGGGGACGCTCTGATCGTCCGCGAGGCGTTCGACCACTACAAGATCCGCAACACGCTGCACGTGGTCACCGACGGCGAGCAGGCGCTGCGGTTCGTGCGCCAGGCCGGGGAGTTCGCCGACGCCCCCCGTCCCGGCCTGATCATGCTCGACCTGAACCTGCCCCGGCGCCTGAGCCGCGGGCCCGGCCGGCTAACGCTTGCGATCCTTGCCGCCCTTGGCCAGGTCCCGCCAGTCGGAGGCGGAGACCTCGACGTCGTAGCGTTTCGCGGCGGCGAGGATCCGTTTCCACGCCCGGTCCCGCTCCGCGTCGCTGACCCCTTCGACCTGGTCGAAACGAGCGATCGCGTTGCGCACGTGCCGGGCGTCGGTCAGCGGCTCCTTGCGCTCCCTGGGGAAGGCGAACTCCTGGTCGGCCAGCCTGTCTTTTTCTGCAGTGCTCAGCCCTTCGCCGCTGCGCGGGACGTCTGTGCCGTGCGCCCGGGCGCTTTGCGCCTGCCGCGCCTTGGCGATGTTGCGCCGGGCGGCTTCTTTCTGCCGGTTGGTGGCCATCACGTCTCCTCGACTGGTCTGCGGCCTGCTAGCTGCTCCGGCCCCGGCCGGTGGCGGCGTCCCGGAGCTTGTCCGTGGCGGCGACCGCGGGACCGGCGGCCTTGAGCACGGCCGGGTTGGCCGGGGTGTGCGGGTGCGGCCGCGTGGGACCGTGCTCCTTGGCCTTGCGCAGTTTCTCACCCAGTTCCTGCGCCTCCGCCTCGCTGAGCGACTGGCGCAGGCCGGGCCAGACCCTGGTTTCCTCGAACTCGATGTGCTGGCGGGCGGCCGGGATGAACTCCGCGATCAGCCGGTCGAACTGCGGATCCGATGCCTCCAGCTTATCGATCTTGGCCAGCACCTGCTTGGCCTCGCTCTCCTGGCCGATCGCCTCATCGGCGAGCTGGTCTCCGCTGCCGAGGCGCTCGCGGACCAGCGGCCAGAAGTGCTGTTCCTCGGCGGCCTCGTGGCGGGAGGACTCGATCACCAGCTGCTCGGCGAGCTGCTTACGGGCGTCCAGCACCTCCTCGGCCGCGCCGGCCGACCGGCCAGGGGTCTCCTCCAGCACGGTCAGCATGTACTTGACCTCGGCGTGATCCTCGCCCAGGACCTCGAATACGTCCGGCATGGCACCTCCAGTGACTGCGGCTTGCCAGACACCTGCGGCTACCCGCCGACAGCAAGACAAACGTCCCGGCGGGAGATCATGCGGGGGTTTCTTCCTAGAGGAGATCATGCGGGGGTTTCTTCCTAGAGTTGCCGGACGCGGCGGACGCCGGCGGCATCCCGGGCGGCGCGTGGTTAGCGCGGGCCTGCCGTGGTAGCGAGAGCGTACGTTCGATGGCTTCAACGCGTCACCGTTAGGTGTCGGCGGCCTCCGGCGTCGTGAGCAGGCCGCCGCCGCGTCCCAAGATCGCGGATGCAACGAGGACCGCGGCCAGTAGGCCGACCGCGATCACCGGGGCGAAACGGGGGGCCCGGGCGACGAGCAGCGCGCCGGCCAGCGCGCCCGCGACAACACTCGTCATCGCGGCGACCTTGGCTCCCACGTGGTTCCGCGGTCCCTGCACGAGCTCCGTGATTGCGCGGATAAGGGTGCTGGTCAGGTAGGTGCTCGAGAAGCCGGGGAGGGTCAGCCGGTTCACCGCGGCGCTCTGCAGTCCCATGGCCACCGCGGCGACCGCGAGCAGGGCCAGCTGGGCGGCGCCAGTGGGCCGCGCCGCGTTCAGTTCCCACCCGGCGGCAAACCCGCACAGCAGCGCCAGTTCGACCAGCAGCGCGGCCGTGACCCGGCCGGGCCACACCGGCTGGCCGTCCTCGGCGCGGCCGGCGACCACGACGCCCGCCGTCGCCCCCAGGCCGTAGCTGACGAGCGTCACGGCGACCCGCAGGGCCAGATCGTGATCAGCGTGGCCCAGGCCGATGCCGAGGAGGACCAGGTTCCCCGTGATCACGCTGACGAAAACCTTGCCCAGAGACAAGAAGGCGATGGCATCCAGCGATCCCGATCCGGCGGTGAGCGCGACCGTGAGAACGGTCCGGGCGGCCGCCGCGCGCCGACTTCGGTCATCCGGCGCCGGGTGAGCGGCCGGGCTCGGCACTGACCTCATCCGCGATCCAGGCCACCGGGCACCCGCACCACACTAGCGGCCTGGTGCCGGGGCCGCGGCCGGGGCCGGCCCGGTGGTGGCAGTCAGGCCCGGTCACGGCACGCCGCCCGTGGACGGCGCCCGGGAGCCCCTCGCTCACGCAGATCGCGCAGGAGATCGTGTGATGACCCCGCCCCGGGTCGGCGCAGGTCAACGGCGTCGGCCCGGGGCATCGTGACCGGGCTGCGGGCCGGCGCCATCGGTGGCCCGGGCACGTTTGCCGGATCGCCGCCAGGGAAGTTGACGCGCGTGCCCGAGCCCATGAGGACGTTGCATCCCTCCGACGGGGGCGGCGTGCCCGGCAACACGCGGCGCCGCCCGCGCAGCGTCCCGGGCGCGCGCCGGGCGGCCGCCTGGCTGGTGTGGTCGGTCCTGCTCATGTCCTTCTGGGTCATCCTGGACAACTCCATCCTCCCGGATGAGCTGCTCGCCGGGGCCGGAGCGGCGGCCCTGGGGGCATGTCTCGCGGAGCTTGCCTTCCACCAGGCGGCCACCCGGTTCCGGATGCGGATCGAGTGGGTGGTCCCGGCCCTGCGCCTGCCAGGCCAGGTGGCCAGGGACACGGTGATCGTGTTCACGGCCCTGTGGCGGCGCCTGGCCCGCGGGGAAGAGCCGGCCAGCGGGTTCCGGGCGGTGCCCGCCCGTTACGGCAGCAACACCGCCGAGGGCGAGACCCGGCGGGTGCTCCTGATCGGCGGACGGTCCGTCGCCCCGAACTCATTCGCACTCGGGATCGACGCCGACCACGACATGATGATCATCCACCAGCTGGTCGTCAACGAGGGGAGGCGGAGTGAACGAGGGGAGGTGGTCGAGTGAACGGCTTCGTGATCGCGGCCATCGCCATGCTCATCGGCACGATTCCGTGCGCGATCGTGGTGTGGCGCGGGGAGCTCATGGCGGCCGTGGTGGCCTACGAGGCCATCAGCTCTATCGCCGTGATGGTGCTGGCGCTGCTGGCCGAGGGCTTCCGGCGCTCCGGCGAGTTCGAGCTTCCCGTGCTGCTCGCCGTGCTGCTGTTCGGCAGCGGCCTGGTCTTCGTCCGGTTCCTGGAGCGATGGCTGTGAGCGACGCACGCGGAGCGGGCGGAGAAGCGAACCGGGAGGTACCGTGAGCGGCCGGGAGATTCTCGCGGACGTCCTGCTCGGCCTGGCCGTGCTCATCGTGTTGGCCTCGTCGGTCGGCATCCTGGTCATGCGGGACGCCTACCAGAAGCTGCACTACGTGACGCCCGCCGCCCTGGTGGCCCCGCTGATCGTGGGACTGGCGGTCCTGGCGCAGTCGGGCCTGACCGAGGACACAGTGCAGACCTGGCTGGCGCTGGTCTTCATCATGGTCGCCGGCCCGTTCCTGACCCATGCGACGATCAGGGCGGCCCGCATCAGGGAGAAGGGCGACTGGCGCCCGGGCGCTGCCCGCGCTGAGGACAAGCCATGAACGGCGCCCACGTGGTCGCCGTGGTCACGCCGTACACGGTCACGCCGGGCCTGATGGACGTCCTGCAGGTGACGGTCCTGGTGCTGGTGGCGGCCGGCGCCACCGCGGTCGCGCTGATCCGGGTGCCGGTCCGCCAGGTGATCGCGCTGAGCGCCTACGGCCTGCTGCTGGCCGTCATGTTCCTGGCCTTCCAGGCTCCCGACGTCACCCTGTCCGAGCTCACGGTGGGCGCGGTCGCGCTGCCGATCCTGCTGCTGCTGACCCTGGCCAAGGTCGGGGGACGGCAGGAGTGAGGCCGGGCCAGCGCCGCTGGGCTTTCCTGATCGCGATGGCCGGCCTGGCCGCGTTCTACCTCTGGGGGCTGGCCGGCCTGCCCGGCTTCGGCAACTACCCCGGTCCCTACGGGGACGTCATCAACCGCATCGCGGTGGCCCAGACCAACGCCACCGGCGTGGTCTCGGCCGTCAACTTCGAGTACCGCGGATTCGACACCGTGGGCGAGGAGTTCATCCTCTTCGCCGCGGCCACGGGAGTGGCCACCGTGTTGCGGCACCTGCGCGGCGAGACGGAACGCGACGCCCGCGGCGAGACCAGCGACGAGGCCGCGGGCCGGCGGGCGCCCTCCACCAGCGGCGCAGTCCGGATGGTGGCGCTGGCGCTGGCCGGGCCTACCGTGGTGATGGGCTGGTACCTGGCCTCGCACGCGCAGACCAGCCCCTCGGGCGGCTTCCAGGGCGGGATCGTGCTGGCCACCGCCTTCATCCTGATCTACCTGGCCGGGCAGTTCCTCGCCTTCGAGCGGGTCAGCCCGGCCGACGTCACCGACGCGGTGGAGGCCGTGGGCGCCGGCGGTTTCGTCGCCGTCGGGATCGCCGCGGTGGTGATGGGGTTGGCTTACCTCACTAACTTCCTGCCGCTCGGCACCGTCCCGGGCGCCGTCAGCTCTTCGGGGACTATCGCACTGATCAGCTTCTTCGTCGGCCTCGAGGTCGGTGCCGCGTTCGTCCTGATCGTGGCCGAACTGCTGGACCAGACGCTCCTGCTCCGGTCGGGGAGCCGGTAATGCAGATCTTCCCGTTCGTCGTGGTGGCCTGGATCCTGGCCGTCGGCCTGTACGGGATCGTCACCAGCCGCCACCTGGTGCACATGATCATGTGCCTGATCGTCGTGCAGTCGTCGACCTACGTGCTGCTGCTTGGCGTCGGCTACAAGACCGGCGCGGCCGCGCCCTACTTCTTCGACATCCCGGTGCATACCCCGGCGGTGGATCCCGTGGTCCAGGCCCTGGCGCTGACCGACGTGGTGGTCGAGGCGGCGGTGACCGCGCTGCTGCTGGCCTTCGCCATCCAGGCGCACAAGCGGTTCGGCACCCTCGACCCGCAAGAACTGGTCCAGCTCAAGGGCTGAATGCGGTGAACCAGCTGCCGGCCCTGGCCGTCGCCGTTCCGCTGCTGACGGCGGCGGGGATATCCGCGCTGAACCCGCTGCTGCGGCACAGGCGGCGGCTCCTGGACGCGACCGCGATCGTCGCCAGCGCCGCCGTCACCGTCCTGCTGTTCTTGCTTGTGGCCGATACGGCGCACCGGGACGTCGTCTACTGGTTCGCCGACTTCCGGCCGTCCCACGGGGTCGCCATCGGCATCGACTTCTCGGCCGGGCCGCTCAACGCCGGGCTGGCCTGCCTGGCCGCGCTCCTGGTCACGGCGGCCATGACCTTTTCCTGGCGCTACTTCGAGCGGGTCGGCACGTACTACCACGCCCTCATGCTGACGTTCCTGGCGGGCATGGCCGGGTTCTGCCTCACCGGCGACATCTTCGACCTGTTCGTGTGGTTCGAGCTGATGGGCGTGTCGGCCTACGCGCTGACCGCGTACCGGCCCGAGGAGCGCGGGCCCCTCCAGGGAGCGCTGAACTTCGCCATCACCAACAGCGTCGTCGCCTACCTGTCGCTGTCCGGCATCGGCCTCATCTACGCCCGCACGGGCGCGCTTAACATGGCCCAGATCGGGAGCGACATCTCCCGGCACCGGCCGGACGGCCTGGTCGTGGTCGCGTTCCTGCTCATCATCGCGGGCCTGCTGATCAAGAGCGCCATCGTGCCGTTCCGCTTCTGGCTCGCCGACGCCCACGCGATGGCCCCCACGCCGGTCTGCGTGCTGTTCTCCGGCGTCATGGTGGAACTCGGGCTGTACGGCATCGCCCGGGTGTACTGGTCGATGTTCGGCCAGGCCCTCGGGCACCGGTCCGCCATCACCAGCGCATTCCTGGCCCTCGGGATGCTCACCGCCGTGGTGGGCGCGCTGTTCTGTTTCCGCGAGCGGCACCTCAAGCGGCTGCTCGCGTTCTCGACGATCAGTCACGCGGGCATGTTCCTGACCGGCATCGCCCTGCTCACCCCGCTCGGGCTGGGCGACCCGCCCGGCGAGGCCCCGGAGATGGCGCGGGAGACTGCCGAGGAGACCCGCGAAACCGACGAGGCCAGGCAGCGGACCCCGCTGACCATGATCGTTCCCGCCGCCGTCCTGGTCGCCGCCGCGGTCGGCGTCGTCTTCGCGCCTCACCTCGGCTCCGCCGTTGAGGCCGCGGCCGTGCGGTTCCAGGACCAGCCGGCCTACAACGCTGCCGTGCTGTCCGGCGCGCAGGTGGCGCACCCCGCGGCCGTCTTCCCCGCCGAGGGCACCGGGGTCACCGTCGCGGCCGTCGTGACCGGCGCGGGTTCCACCGCGGGCGCCCTGGTCCTCGCCTTCCTCGCCCTGTACTGGCGGCGCCTGCCTGTGCTGCGCCGGGGATTCGAGCCGGGCCGGGGCCTGACCCGGCCCATCGACCGATTCCAGAGCGGCGTGGTCAACGACTACGTGACCTGGGTCGTCATCGGCCTCACCTGCCTGGGCGGCGCGCTGGCACTCGCCATCCGGTAGCGGCGCATATGCCCTGGAGGGCGGCGGCCGCTTCCGCCGCCGTCCACGGTCAATGACGGCCCGGGTGGGGGATGCCCGGGCCGTCACGGGCCGTTGCGCGCAACGGCCACGGTGACGGCCCCGAGCTAGGTGGGGGGCGGGGCCCGGGGCCGTCACCTGGTCTCGTTACGCGGGCGCTCCGGCAGGTACCCGTCCCGCGCGATGCAGCGGCGCGCTCCCGGCCCTGGCGGCAGCGGCCGCCGCCCGTGGCGAGCAGCACCCGTAGGCCGCCAGGGTCTCGCGGCCTATGCGCTCCCACGAGTACCGGGACCTGGCCCGGTCGGCGGCCGCGATCCCGTAGGCCTCGAGCCGCAGCGAGTTGGCCAGCAGCCGGCGTACCCGCAAGGCGAGCTGCGCGGGCTCACCGGGCGGCGTGACCAGGCCCGTGGTCATGTCGACCACGGCGTCCCGCTCGGCGCCGGCCGTGGCGGCGACGACCGGCGTGCCGCAGGCCATCGCCTGGATCGCCATCATGCCGACGGGCTCGTACGGCGCCGTGCTCACCAGCAGGTCGGCGGAGCGCAGCAGCGCGGGCAGGTCGCCGTCGGCGATCTGGCCGGTGCACACCAGACGGTCGTGGACCTTCAGCTTCCTGGCGAGCCGCTGGATCTCGCGGTAGCCCTTGTCCTTGCTCAGCCCGGCCTGCCCCGGCCCGCCGGTGATGACGAGCTCGGCGTCCGGGATATCGGCCAGCGCGCGGATGGCCACGCCGAGGCTGCGAGGGGCGGTCAGCGGCTGCGCCGCGAGCAGCCGCGGCCGCCCGTTGCGTTCCGCGACCGGGCCCTCCGGCGAGAACCGCTCCGGGTCGACGCCGCACGGCACCACCCTGGCCCTGGTCCTGGCCACGCCCAGGCGGGCCAGGTCGGCCAGTTCTTCGGCCGAGCTGGCCAGCATCACGTCGGCGCTGCGGGCGATGCACGCCTCTAGCCGGAGCCTGGCGTCGGCCAGGCGTTCGGCCAGGCCGAGGCGCTGCTCGGCGGCGCCGAGCGAGCCGAAAGTCTGCGCTACCGGCACGCCCAGGTCCCGGGCCCCGGCCAGGGCGGCCAGGCCGGCCGTCCAGTGGTGGGCGTGCGCCACGCCGGGAGGGTTCCGGCGCCAGCGCTGCGCCAGGTAGTGGCCGAACTCCGCCAGGTGCGGCGCCAGCTTGTCGGCATCCAGCGGCTCGGGCGGTCCCGCGGTCACATGCTCGACGGTGACGCCTGGGGCGATGATCGCGCTGTCGGGAAGCCGCGGCGAATCCCGGCGGGCGTAGATGGTGACGCGGTGGCCGAGACCGGCCAGCGCCTGCCCTAGCGAGATCACTCGGGCCGCCTCGGCGCCATAGCCCGGATCTGCGTGCGGGGCGAGCGGGTTACTGCTGCGTGCTATAAGGGCAATCCTCATCACGTGCCTCCTGGTTGCGGCCGGGTCACGGCGCGTCCGGGGCGACCTGCCGCACGGAGGACCTGGGTTCTGCGGAGCCCGAGTCCTGCGGTAAGCGCGAAAAAGGCACACCCCAGCAGCACGCCATGGCGGCGTGAGGGTGTGCCTGCGTCGTAAGCACGTTCCGAGCATCTTTACTGCCCGGCCCGCGGCCGTTCAAACACGAATCTTCCGCCGGCTTTCCAGCCGGGTGCCCGCGCGGCTCCCGGCCGGGAGCCGACCGCGGACGGCGGGCCCGGGCGGGAACTCCGCTCCGGGCCCGCCGTCGGCGCGCGGCGGCGGGCCCCCGCCGCGCGCCGGCAGCCGTCGCCTTCGGCGGTACGGCTACCAGCGATACCAGCGGCTGCGGCGCCCGCCGGTCTCGGCCGCCCGGAACAGGAACCCCAGCAGCCACAGGGCCAGCACCACGAGTGCAATCCACCACAGGATGTGGATCGCAAACCCGAGGCCGCCGAGGATGAGCGCGATCAGCAAGACTACGAGGATGATGGCCACCGCGAGCTCCCTTCGTCATGTGCAGGCCTGTTACTTCCCGGCTGCCGGGACTTAAACAAGTGACTCGCGGGAGATCAGGCCGAGCTGCGATCAACGAGGCTCATGTGCATCCGCACCGTGGTGCCGTCCTGGCCGGTTCTGATCTCGACCAGGTCGCACACCTGGTTGACCAGGAACAGGCCGTGGCCCCGCCCGTCCGGGGGGCGCCTGATGCGCCCGGCGAGCGGGTCGGCGATCCATCCCTGGTCCTGCACCTGGCAGAGGATCTCCGCCGCGGCGTGCCACACCTGTAGCACGCCGCCCGAACTGGTGTGGCCGAGCGTGTTCGCGGCGATCTCGTTGGCCGCGAGCACCAGGTCGGCGGCGCGCTCCGCCGCCAGGCCGCTGCGCCGGGCGTGGCTGTCCACCAGCCGGCGCACCGGGACCAGGTCGGTCTCGTAGACAAGCGACTCCGCGCTGGCGGGCGGGGGCGGCAGCGGCCGGTCGCACTCGGGCGGGACCTGCCAAGAGGCCGCCAGGTCGGCGCCGGCTGTCACCTGGCCGTCGCCGGCGAGGTGCTCGGGATGCGTGTCCCTGGCGCCGGAGATGGCGGCTGGCGTCAGCCGCGTGACGTCGTAGGCGCATACGATCGTGGCCTGGGTCCCGGAGAAAGCCAGGTTGACGAGGGCCTCGTGCCTGACCACCTCGCAGATCTCGGCCGGTGAACGCCCCGGCCAGAGCGGCTCCCCGACCACGCGGACGCGCCGGCCGGCGTGCCGGTCGATGAAAGCCCGCAGCTCCGGGATGATCCGCGCCGGATTGCGGCCCACGCCGGTTACGTCGGAGCACAGGAGCTGCCCCGGCTCCCCGGCGAGCTGGTCGCCGATCCCGCGGGCCGCGGGCACGGCGATGAACAACGGCTCGTCCCGGGCCAGGCCGGCCCGGGCGAAGCGCAGGAGCTGCGCCCGGTACTCCGCCGTGTCGCGATAGAAGAACGCGATATGCCGGAGCAGGCCCGAATCGGTCACGGCACGGCCTCTGCCCTGGCCGCTGGTGCGCGACGGCCGGGTGTCGGCGTGCCGGGGACGAGAGCCGGCCGACGGCCCGGATAGTTCGGCCGCGCGCCCGCCGCGATGGGCGCTGGGACGGCCGTTCTCATCCTGTCTCGCTGTGACCTGGCACCTCATTCGGCGGTAGCTTCCCCGTAGCCGCGGGTCTATGCGCCCGCGGCGGGAGGAGCAACCGTGAATACGATGAGGCGATGATATCTGCCCGGGGCGGTCCGAGATCCGGAGGTGCAGATGGCGGAACTCCGGCTCTCGTCCGAGCGCCGCGGCGATAGCCTGGTCGTCGCGGTCGGCGGCGAGCTCGACCTGGTCACCAGCCGCCAGCTTGACGAGCACCTGACGCGAGCCCGCCGGGAGCACAGCCGGATCGTTCTCGACCTGACGGCGGTCGATTTCATGGACACGAGCTCGCTCGCGGTGATCGTCGGCCACTGGAAACGGCTGCAGGCCGCGGGCGGCACGCTGGCGCTGGCCGGCGCGCGGTACCGGTACACGAAGACGCTGTGGATCACCGGCCTGGCCGACCGGCTGCCGCTCTTCGACGACGTCGAGGCGGCCCTGGCCGCCGGGGCTCAGGCCGGGCCCGCGGACCTGGTTCCGCCCGAGGGCCGTGCCGCGCCGGGGGCCGAGCGGCCCGCGCCGCCCGGTTAGCCCACGGGCGTCAGCGTACGTGGACGGCGACGAGACAGGCGTCGTCGTCGGTATTGGATGA
>Ga0335076_10002143_pt1 | contig 19516 bp, 28 predicted proteins | sample Lox_Sample_25_FD_206717 | JGI IMG/M metagenome (GOLD analysis project Ga0335076, IMG submission 206717) | Soil microbial communities from Loxahatchee National Wildlife Refuge, Florida, United States - Lox_Sample_2.5 | ecosystem: Environmental > Terrestrial > Soil > Wetlands | place: USA...
TGAAGGAGTTTGTATATATAGAGGAGATAGTGTCGATATCAATAGGATGTATTATGTGGATTTGTACTTTTTTGTTGGAATGCTATGATCTACTCTGCCGACGAGGGAGATGAGGAGGAGGTTTAGTGGGTTCCCACCCCTGAGCAAGATACTTCAACGCAGCCCCCAATCCAATCCCATTCTCCTTCCCCTCTTCGTCACCCTCTCCCTCTCCCACCCGACCCTCATCCTCGTCGGGACTCCCTTCCTGGACCCTCTCCTCCTTCGTCGTGGTGCTACGTGTATAATCTCTCCCTTCGATAATTTCCATAAATTTCGTCTGACACCATTCAATAAACTCGTCTTCGCGCTCCGGGTCGACGTGCTGCAGAGTTTCCGCTACGGCTTTCCCCTGTGCTTCCCATTCTTCGTCTTCGGGGAGAAGCTTTCGGCGGAGGAGTGACGTTAGGATTGTTTCGTGGGAGCGAACGGGGAAACTTGTGTTTGGGTATACGACTGTTGATTTGAGGTCTTGGGAGAAGCGGGGACTTTGGAGGGTCGTTGTTAGGGAGTTTAGGTGGGAGAGGAGGAGCGAAAGTGTCGTGAGAAGGTTTTCCCTGGACTATTAGCGGTTCCATCAGGCGATTGAAGTACGCGGGAGGAAGCGGGTCTTGGTGCAGAGTTTGCAGCAGCGTTGACAAAGAATGTGTGAGCTGGAGGTTAGTGGTGGTTCATGGATGAGAGTACATGCCGCAGCGACTCAAGGGCCTCAAAGGGGACGTCTGGAGCCATTTCGTGTCAAGGGTCTGACGCCGCGCCGTCGTCGCGCCGTCGATCGCTCGTTCGGGCGTTCGGGAAGCCGAAGGGAAGTTACCAGCCAGGAAATTTCCCACAACAAACCTGCACCACAACCACCACCCCTACCACACCACCACCACCACCACTTGAGACCACCAGCATCGTCGTTTGGCTCTCGCACGACACGCCCGTGAGAGAAGCTCTCCCTCTACAGCTTCGTGCCTCGCTCCTCAATTTACTCCATCCCCTCACCGCTGCTTATCTTACTCCAACACGTTCCCCTCCTCCTCCCCGCAGCCAACGATGGCAGCGAGATGGCCCGTCCCCAAACTGCCCAACAGAACAAAAGTAATCGTCTACGGCCGTTCCTTCACAATATTCAAACTCATCAATCGTCCCCCAATCTCCACCCATTACCAACTCTTCTTCACACCCCATTTCGACGACCTCGTCCCTGGGCGCGTCAAAAGCGATATCGTCCTCGTCGGCGGAAATGTCTCTGAACCCGAGCGGAATTTGCTTGTCAAACGGTTCGAGGGGAGTAACACTGCGGTTGCTCTGTTGTCGCCGACGAGCTTGAGGGATTGGGGGCGGGAAAAGGTTGTTGAGGGGATTTTTAATGTGTTGAATAAGTCGAGGGAGGCGCTTGCGAAACCAGGAGGTGCTAGTCCCGAGGAAGGGTCGCCTGCTTGAACTGCGATGATTGATTATTTAGAATCTCGGGGCGTTTGTGATAAGGGGGAACTAGATATTCCCACTTTGCTTTTTCTCCCTGCAGTTTTAGATTTGAGGGGCATAGGCTTTTGTAGATTCATGGGGATTTTATCAAATCCAATCGTATTGCCACAGTTTTGCGAGATCAACACTTTTGAAGGGAGTGTGGTACAGAAATGAATGCACAAAAGAAAGTTTACAGGCCGTACCAGAACCTCTATCATCCGATGACCCCTACATAACCGATTCCAAACAAGTTTTGGAGCCCAGACTGAAACTACAGAAACTTCCAGGATGCCACAGACTTCAATTTTTCCAACCCCAGGAATGCAAATACCATAGAAGACATCACCAATGACAAATTCCTCCACTTTCATCAAATCCCCAAGCCAACCCAACCATCTGCTCCCCCTTCGCTGCAACCTCCCGACTCCTCTTCACGCTCTCCCTCGGAAACAGTCCAGACACAATGAGACTACGAGTGTACTCCGCCGCAACACTCTCCGTTGTCTCCTCCCTCACCTGTTTCAAAAACGGAATCAGTTGGGTTCCGCCCGTCCCTGTGTCACCTCCCGGATTGGGTTTCTTGACAGCTGTTGTCTTTCGCGATGGAACAAGAATGTACCGGGAAACAATGGCGATGTGAATTTCTCGGAAGCGCCGGAGTCCGGCGAGACATGCGTCATAAGCTTCTTTGAGAGTTTGACCCTCAAGAGTATTAGGGTAGGATGTAACGAAATCACGGAGATTGGAAACAAGGCTGAGATGTTCGAGAAAGCGTCGATGAGGACCAGGCATATACCCCCTCATCTCAGTTATAAAATCATGTTTCTTCGGCGGCGGCACTCCACCTCCTCCCCCCGCAAAATCCTTCTTTTCTCCCGTGGGTCGATGGTCAACGCCCATCACAATATCAAGCGCCTGTATCAATGCAGACTGCGCATTCGACCCGCCCGCATACGTCCGATACCCCGTCGTCCAATCAATTGGATGCGGCGGATTTGCTTTAAACGGTCTCGTTCCCTCATAAATAACCCCATACGGTAACCCCGCAGGACTCATATTATTCCACCCGGCCAAATACGGTCGAATACCATTATAAAATACATCCGGTTCACATTTTTCATGCATTTTTTGGAGGAGTGCACACATTTCCACGACTTCCAGGGCGAGGGAGCGGAGGTCTTCCGTGAGGTGGGCCACGTGGCCTGCTCGCACGGCGTGGAGACTGGAGAGGAGCAGCGGGAGAACGTAGGCGGACCTCGCCTCGATGGCGGCTGATATGAGGTAGAACCAAGACTCGGAGGGGGTGCCTGTGAAGGTGTGGAGGGTGGCGATGTTGTCGAGTGTTACGATGTCGTCGCGATGGAGGGGGAAAAGGGTTGTGTAGTTCCATAGGGAGACAGCAGAGAGTGTGGCAACGGCGCGGATCTCTAATTCTTGGGATACGTAGTCAAACGGGATTGAGATGCAGGGAGGTAATCGCTACAATTAGCTAAAATACAGTACACAGAGATATACATCAGCAGGAGTAGCGCCGTTCCATACATATCCGTGTGCAAGAAACGACAGAATCACATATGCTCGTCTCTTTTCTTGAATCGTCTCTAAATATGACGCCGAGAGAACAGGTAACTAACAAGGGTCAGATCCTGAAGTCCGTTACGAAGGGGGAGCGATGCCTGATTTATTGCTTCACGAAGTCTGCCGACAAGCACCAAGCCATTAAACCGGTCCATAAGCTTCTCCCACGATCCATAGTACGGATCCTCGAGACGCTGTAGCGGTGGCTCCGCAGGCATAAACCCCGTCTCAAAATCTAATCCATAATCCTCCAACTCGGGAATGTCGGGAATCATCCTGTCCCCACACTGCCGGAACCAACTTGGAACCACGGCCCCACCTTAATCGACTCGTCCGGGGATGAAATGTTATCGAGCCAGTTCAACGTTGAGATGTTGACTCGCAGAGGATCCTGGATGTCCGTCACGGTTATTCGGCAATAGAGGATTCAGATGGTGAAGGAACGAACTCGAACGTTACGGAGAAGTATTGGGCATTAAAAAGGGCGAAGGCGGGAAAGAAGCTTTTCGCTACCGCGGGAAAGCGTCGGATTACAAATCGGGCGTCGCCGGAAGCCGTCGGAGATGTCCACCGCCCAAGCCCTGTGCAACGAACAAAAAGTTTGGGGGGACATATGGACGCAATGCAAAGTTGTGCGAGAACACAGGTTTTAGCCCCCAGGGTCCAACGTGGGGGGGGGAGCGGACAAAGTGTAATTTGGGTCAGGCGATCAGGGTCGTGTGAGCCATCGCGGGTTCGACTGTGACGATCGAGTGATGTTTGTCACTGGTGTTGCGGTTCGGCGCGGATATGCTCGCCGTCTAAGCGATTGTTCGGCAAAGATTACTATGATATCGAGTTGTTTGCGAGCGCTCCCCCGATTGTTTGTTGGGGGAGGCGCTCATCGTTCGTTGGGTTCTCGGATCGACTGCGTTCAGAGTGAATAGTCTCGACCTCAACGAGGGGATTAAAAAGGAACAAGGCGGGTTCATTCCACACGCGTCGGATCGGAGGATTAAATATCCCTCGCTCTGAGTGGCAGCTGTCGTCAACGGAAGTATTTTGGAGATACTTGCGTAACCACATACCACATTACATCCATTGCATCCGATTGGATCGGCCAGTGGTGGAGGTCACAGTTCGCTACGTGCTGTCGGAACTCGGATTTTCTTCGGCATTCCAACCATATAGCCCTGCAGAAAGCGTCAAAAGACATAATTATTCCGAGTTCAGAAAATTTGTGAGCTATGTCGCAAGTTAGCAGCTGATAGAGGTCACGGATGGTGAGATTAAATGTCTGGCCGGACGCCACCCTCTCCGAACACGAATAATTGTTGCACAGCCTGGCACAGCCAAGAAACATTCGTCCGTCGTTGCGGTCACCACCGTCCCATTTGACTCGACTGCCCTTCGTTTCCTCGCTCCCTAAATCCTAGACAGCCGACTGTTCGTCGAGATGAAGGCGTCGCACGTCTGGCTCGGCCTTTCCTTCCTCTCCCTCCTTGTTGCCGTTGGTCAGCCCCCCAAAATACATAGTCTAAACCCTTCTGACTATCAGGCCTCTTTCTGACGCGTCGCATATGGCTCCCCCGCATCCCCAGCCTAAGCGATATAACCTCCTTCTTCTCCCAGACAAACGCATATATTCCCCTCCCGCGTTTCCGTCCTGGTTCCTTCGCCACCGATATGGAGGCGGGATTCTCGAGTTCGACATTCGACTTGACAGATAACATTGTGAATGGAGACCAGCGAGCCGGACTCGATGACAATGATAAGGCCGCTATAAGTCGAATTATGGCGGTGAAGAAAGTCGGGTTTGATGAAGCGAGGAGGATCCTTGCTGCGACGAGAATGGAAAAGAACGGAATTGATCCGAGAACCGGGAGACCTTTAGACCCCAGAGCTGTGTTTTTCTCGTGATGTTTGTACGAAGATTTTGGGGGGAATACATTAGGTATGGAGACTTTGTTCATGGCATGGAAAAGTATTATATTTGAGATACCTCACACGTGAATGGAATGTGTCCCTCCGCATACTATTTCGCCTCATGACTTGAATGTCTAACCGAGCCGTTGCAAACGGGAGGTTTCTATATGCCCTATATGATTCCAAGTCCGTGATCGCAAATAAAAAGACATTCTTTTATGATCCTTTCCCGTCTCCCTCCTTCCACGTCATTTCCTCAAACTTACTCGGCGGCCTCCCTCCCTTCCAGACAACCTTCTCCCGATCCCCAAACTTCTCGTTAAACTCCCTCCTCCACTTCTTCCCCCTTAAACTCAAATCCCTTAAATGCGACAAAAACCCGCTGCTCCATTCCTTGGCCTTAATCTTGGCCGCCGATACCTTATCCGCCGGCAACCCCTCCCCAACAACTTGATCCCGGAATTCATCATCGTGGGCCTTGCGACGACGGTCGCTGCACATGAGAAATAGACGCATCGCGCGGTCGTTGGGGTACCGCTCAAAAGTGTAAGAGATCTCCCAGGTGTCTTCAGGGCCGGGAGTAGGGGACACCGAGATTTGGTGGCCATTGATGTAATTTTGCACTTTGAGGGCCATTGCGAGGATCTCACGAGGTGGAACTTGGGAGGGTTCTGGTTCGGGCTCGACCTCGACGTCGTCGATTGCAGATTTGTTTTCATCAGATTCGTTTGAAGCGTCTGTTTCCCGGTCGGGCATAACAGGGTCGGGAACGGAGACGGCTTCTTTCGTGTCTGGTGGAGAGGTTTGCGATGCTGATATTGCTCCACTTTCGCGGAATTCCGATGGCTGCTGTTCGGTTGACGGTGTCTCAGATATAGTCTCGGCTGAAGTCCCCTTGTCGCCACAGGGCCCTTCTGTTTCAGAATTAAGCTGATCTGTTTCAATAGAAGCCGACAATTCAGTTGGTTCTATGTTGTCCGGGCACCGAGATTGTTCGGTCGACACCGTTTCGGCATTCGTTGATTCGGCAGTATCTGCTTCATACTGCTGTGGTTCAGCCAACGCCTTGGCTGCCTTCGCCTCCTTCTCTGCCCGGCTTCTTGCTTCCGCAACTTTCAAAGCCTGAAAATACTCGCCATTCTGAATGGCATCAATCTCATGTTCCTCATAGGGCTCCGCAAAGATATACATCTGTGGCACGTTCGTGTCCCTCGCCTCGAAAATCAACCGCAGAGACTACCCATCAGCAAAAACGAACCCCGGAGAGACGTTAGGTAAGGACATACCTTCTCTGGAAATTGTTGAACAGCGCGACTGAGTGCCTCGTTAAGCAACCTTATACTGAAATGAAACTCCTGGTTCCCAATCTCCGTATTCCCATGAATAGCCAAATCCATCTCCTCCAACGAAATATACTGGAACCCAAAAATCCTCCTCGTATTATGATACGCCACAAAAATCCCATCCATATTCCCTATCCGTACCTGCAAACTATACTTTAAAAACGCAGCTCGAATCATATCGTAATACTCCCGTTCAAACGAATTATATATCCCCGTACGAGATTGAATCTCGTAGTCAGCGCCGACTTCGTAATCGTGAACATTCATTCGGACGGCGATGCAGGCACGCGTTTTAAGGTCAAAGACACCTGTGCCGGGGAGTCGGGCGTCGTTGCAGTCAAGTTGGGAACGCATCAGCATTTCGCCGGAGAGGGTGTAGTGGTAAGCTTCGGGTTGGCCGCGTTCATGCGGGGCTAGGGTGTGAGACTCGGTTTTGCGGAATTTTTCCATTTGCTCGGGGGGTAGAGTCAGCATTTTTTCCATGGAGCGACCCTTACTGTCAGTCGTCCCATCACGAAGAGATAAGGGTGATATTGGGAAACGGGTGTGGGGAAAGGAGAGGTACGAGCCATTGTAGGACAGTTTCATCCGTGTCGTACATCTTATCTGCGTCGATAGCGTAAATTCCATCTCCTTTATACCGCAGAAAGATTCCGGCGGGAGCCCGTGTCATGGCGGCATAACTTTTATATTGAGATACGTATCCGCCGCTTAACATCTCAGTATTGATGGGTCGCCAGGCAGATATGAGAAAGTGGAAGTGGCTCAGACAAGCTGTCATCGAAGATGTTGATCCCACGAACTTCGCTCCCTGTTCTCGGGCCATATCGACTAATGTCCTATCTCGTGAGGAGGTAATGTACTCCATTAACGCGTCGTAATCGAATTCTTGGATGGGCATGATATTTTCGAGATATGGGTCAAAATTATAAACTAACGATCGCGGATCGCGGAGATACATCACCCCAGGACTAGAATTAGTATTACAATGGAGTTGGTGGGAACTTGAATAGAACGCGATCGAGACCGTGTTCAAGAGTGGGAACAGGCCTATGTTCCTTGGGCTCAATAGGCTTCATCTGAATATCCTTCGCAGAAATTCTCTCCGACGGGCTCGGTCGTAAAGATTTCCCTTTCTTCGACCCTTTACCCGCGCCCTTCATAACCTCGCGAATCACTTTCCTCGCCGCACTTCCAGGAAATAGCGGGACTTTATTCGCCGGATCATCAGGGTGCTGTTGCGATTCCTGAACCGGGTGCGTAACTTTATACGAGACCTTCTCGCTTCTCACGAGTTTTGCTGCCTTCGATCGAAGCCGGGTTTGCGGTGCAGAAGGCATGGGCGTGTCCGGCAACTCCAGTTGTTTCGTTCGACGTGAGATGATTGGTAATGTGATTGAACCGTCTTCTGATTGGGCTGTCTCGGGTTTTGGGAGCGAGGTAGGCTTTTTCGGCATTGGCCTTGCGGGGGAAGGAAGATTTGTTCTCTTGGGGCGACGGAGAATGGAGCCATCTGAACTTGGAGGAGCAGGTGGTTCTGTTGGCTTCCTCCTGGGCCCAACCTTCGTTTCGGGAAATGTTTTTGAGAGGTTTCTCTGCGGCGAAGCTGGCGATTCGTAATTGCCCTCCGACCTTTCAAGTTTTTGGATGCCATCCTTGATCGCTGCGACGGGTCTATTCTGCACAGTGTGTTGCGCGGTTGTGGTTGCTTTTTCGTGAGCACTCCTCTCCGACTTCTCCGTGACCTCCTTCGGCTTGGTTTTATGGAGCTTGGCTAATAATTCGCTCAAGGGTCGCCGCCGGGGGGTACCTGGCCCTTTCGAGGGGGGCGGGATTTGTGGTATATTATTGTCTGTTGAGGCCGGTGTCTGTCCTGCCGCTTGGGACAATTGGCGACATCTCCGTGCTGACAGAGATCGAGAAGCAAGACACACGCGACACGTGTAACATATGTACCGTGGCGACCGCTGTGCCAGCATCGCCCGTCGCGCAATCGCACTCCTCAGTTCTGTCAAAGGCGGAAAAATAGAGAGAAAAAAAAAGTTTCATCACCGAAAACGTTAAATAATGCTGTATGTATAGAAAATCGTTAATTAACCGAACAAGGAAAGCTGGAGAGTATATTAACGTTTTTTTTTTTTTTTTTTTGTTTGGGATGATCAGATCAAAATTTGGGGGATCCAAACGATGGCGGACGTCTTTGCGCTGCTGCGGACGGGGACGACATTTGCCTCCAAGCGGCCTCAGGGTGCTAGCGCAAGGACTGGAGAAAGTGCTGTGACCACCGGACCTTCCGAATTGCCCTCAGAACTCGATTTTTTTGACGATGCCCCTCAGAAACAACCTGACCACATCCACCCTGCTGAACATGCCAACCCAAAGAAACGAAAACATGAAGCGGCGAAATCGACGGAAGATGCCGATGCCACCGCTCTGAGGAAGAGGTTCAGGATCAGCGTGACAGGAGAGACTGCCCCTGCACCAATCCCTTCTTTCCGAAGTCTTGCCGCCAAGTTTGAGGCACCAAAATTCCTTCTCACCAACATCGAAATATTCAACTTTGATACCCCGACACCCATCCAAATGCAGTCTATCCCCATCGTCCTCGAGAAGAGGGATTTGCTCGCTTGCGCGCCCACTGGATCAGGCAAGACGCTAGCCTATTTGATCCCGCTTGTGATTCACCTTAAACGGCATTATTCAAGCGGCTTCAGGGCTGTGATAATCACTCCTACGAGAGAATTAGCTCAACAGGTATCAAAAGAGGGGCCAGGAACAAAGCTAATGTAGATTGATAACGAAATCAAAAAGCTGACAACGGGATGGAATTTCAAAATTTGCATGTTGACGAAAACGGGAATCGAGAGATTTAAACAGGATCCAAAAAGACGCAAGAAATATGATTTGCTCATCTCGACACCCATGAGATTAGTCCACGGGATCAACGACAAATGTCTTGAACTCGACAAGTTCCCGACCACCCCCCCTTTTTTGGCAAAGTTGACAAGTAGTGTGGAGTACCTTGTCCTCGATGAAGCCGATAAATTATTCGATCTTGGATTGTTGGAACAAACGGACGAGATCCTCGCGGCATGTACGTCTAAACACCTCTGTAAAGCAATGTTTTCAGCTACTATCCCGGCAGCCGTAGAACAACTCGCCCGCTCCGTAATGACCAACCCCCTCCGCGTTATCATCGGCCAAAAGTCACACCCTGAACCTTTTTAGAAGCTGATATCAGAGACTCCGCTACAGAATCCGTGACCCAAGAACTCATCTACGCTGGGACCGAAGAAGGAAAACTCCTTGCTCTCCGCCAACTCATCACATCAGGGACCTTCTCTCCACCCTGTCTCATCTTTGTTCAATCCATCGTCCGCGCCAAAGCCCTACACTCTGAGCTGCTTAATTTGCCCCTCAAAATAGACGTTTTGCATTCGGACATGCCAAAACGCCAGCGGGATGCCGTTGTGCAGAAATTCCGCGACGGAGAAACGTGGATTCTGATTGCTACGGATGTGTTGAGTCGAGGGATTGATGTTCTGGGTATTAAGTTGGTTGTGAATTATGATTTTCCGACGGGGACGATGAGTTATATTCATCGGATTGGGAGGACTGGGCGGGCTGGACGGCGGGGGAGGGCAATTACTTATTTTACGAACGATGATCGGGAGCACTTGAGCATGTAAGAAACGCCCTCCTCTTCCCCCCACGGCCCCCCACGGCCCCCCAAGGCCTGGGTTTGTTTGGGGAGGCTAATGGTAGTGTGGTCAATGTGATGAAGCAGAGTGGGTGGGAAGTTCCTGAGTGGATGAATGAATTACCTAAATTGACCAAGAGGGACAAGCGGAGGATGAGGCAGAGGATGGTGAAGAGGAAAGATGTCGATGCTGCGTCACGCCCTCAGAAAAGGGGCTGGCCGAAGAAATCGTAAGACTCCCTTCCATCACAATTGACAGCAGGGATGACAATCCGAGGCCCAAACACACCAAACAATCAATGAAACCATGACTACCATAACCACAGCGGCATGAACATGTAGATATAAGTAGAACATGTAATGAATCCATTCACTGACCTCCGTCAATCCATTCAAACTACCACGCTGGATCACGCATCTTCTCGTTCAATCCGTCCCCCTGACAACTTTGTTCAAATTTAATGATGCTCTTCCACAGCAGTTCCCAACCGCTTTTGCTCCCCCTGCACCCCGTCCTTCCATTTCGATACTCGGACAGTAGCCGTGGCCCGCCGTTCCGCAGCGAGACGCTTATCTTCCTTGAGGGCGCGGCGGACTGCGCGGGCAGCAATTGCTGCGTAGCGATTGTATGTGAAGACGTTTCGCCAGGCAAAGGCCATGAATGAAGATGTATGGGGAGTTTGGTCAAAAGGGGACAACGGCTTGGCTCGATGCGGAAAGTGCTTGTGTGAGAGGATTAGCGTGCACCCTTCTCCAATTTCCACTGATTCCGGATTTCCAAGTTCCAGCCGCCCCAAAGGAACTTCTGTCGCCGACGATCATGCGTCTTTTCGTGCCGCCAATGGTCTTTGGACAGTCATATCCGGCCTGCAAGTTGGAAAATATCGCTGCGAAATGTGAAAAATATGGCATCGAAGCTTGTCCCCCATCTGAACCTCCGCAGTTCGACTTTATCATCGTCGGCGGTACCTCAACATCGGATCTCTTCTTTTAACATTCAGGGGGGACAGCAGGCTGTGTCCTCGCTAAACGCCTCTCCAAATCCAACTTGAAAATCCTCCTCCTCGAACGGGGGCAGTATGCCGATACCTTCCAATCCCGCACCCCCCTCCTCTCTATAGCCTACTCCCGCACTGACGACGGTGTCCTAAAATACAATTCAACGCCTCAGGAACACCTCAGCGAATCGAGGAAAATGCAGATGATCTCGGGGAAGTTATTAGGTGGGACAAGTCGAGTAAATAATGGACTTTACACCCGGTGTTTTCCTGGCGAATTTCACGACTGGGGAGAGGGTTGGGATGCTGAGACCGCTGGCGTGTTGTATGATCGTTCTGAGGGGCTTCACGGTCAGGCATCGTTGACTGGAGAGTGGAAAACGAGGATCGTTGACTCATTTTTGAAGTCTTCGACAATGTATCGACCCCCCGTTATAGACACTGAGTGTAGATTCATGGAGACGATGAAGGAATTGGGGGTGCCGTTTTATGAGGATATGAATGTCCCCAAGCCCGCGTCATTTATAACCAAATTACGTACGACGGTAACGGAAAACGGAAAACGTTCAGCTACTAGCTCCTTTCTGTCCGCCGAGTATCTTTATGGACAACAGAATTTAAGCATTTGTCTCGGGGCTGTGATTCAGCGAATCGACCTGGACAAGGAAAATCAAGTTCAAGGTGTTTTCATTGAACGTGAGAACGATACTGGAATAACGTACTACGCCAAAGCCCGAGAGATCATTTTGTGCGCTGGGGCAGTTGCATCCCCGCAGCTATTGATGTTAAGGTATTTTCGACTTCATCTCAAATCTAATTGGAGTGGGATTGGGCCAAAAGAACCTTTGAAACAACTCGGTATCGAATGTAAAATCGATCTTCCAGCCGTTGGAACTCAACTCGTATATTCGTCCGACTCTAATCTCTAATAAACAGCAAGACCATGTCTCCGTCCCACTTACCTACAGCGTCCCAGTCGAACAGTCAATCCACGTCCTCCAATATCAGCCCCTCGCTGGTCTAAAAGCCCTTCTCCAATACATCGTCTCCGGAAAAGGGATATTCCTTTCCCCCGTCACGGAATACACCTGCTTCCTTCGTACAGACCGGTTTCCTTCCCATCGTCCGCCGTCCAATGAAGAATCAGACCCCTCACGGCCTGAAAACCTCCCTGATCTCGAGCTCGCGTATATCGGGACGTGGGGGACCGCGGAAGAACCTCTTCCCACAGCCGATAAATCCCGTGGATTCAATACGATTTTGGTGCAGGCACCAAGAGCTCAATCCAAAGGGACAATAAAATTGATAGACAGGGATGCAAGAGTTCCCCCCGCGGTTGATCCCGCTTACCTTTCCTCGGAAGAGGACCTACGTACACTTCGCAAGGGCATAACATATGGCATTCAAATCGCTGACAAAATGATGGAGAAATCCAAGTCCATGGTTCCCGCGCTTGTCCCGATATCTGACTCCCCCGAGGTCATAGATGAGTTCATTCGACGGTATTTGAGTGGTGCGTATCACCTTTCGTCGACGTGTCGGATGGCGCCGCGGCAAGCCGGCGGAGTTGTGGACCAGGCGCTACGGGTATATGGAGCCAATGGGTTACGGATTGCAGATGCGAGTATTTTTCCGAGATTGGTTGGGGTAAAGCCTCAGGCGACAATTGTTATGGTTGGTGAAAAGTGTGCAGACATTATTCTTCGAGAGCGGGGATTATAATGGATACGGGCATATATTTAAATATATACCTATACAATTTGCAGGTAATACTGATACTTTTCCAAGTCCACGGTTGATCGATGATTTCAGCGTCCAGATTTGCATTAGATTGGTGGCTCGCCTCCTGAACGCAGGCCATTACGTATGCTACAGATTCATGACAGGGGTCTGATGAAATATATACAATGGAATGGCTATCTCGCTCTCTTGAAGGCAGAATCGAGGTCATTGTTACAACGTAACTTATTTACATTTGGCATTAAGTATTTACGTTTTGCTTCAGCTATCCGATGAAGACGTGTACGTCCAGAGATAGCCACGAGGCGAGCCGAGGTGAGACGACGCGAGTTAGACGTAAGGCGAGTGAGTGCAGTACTTACTCGCTCGCCTTGTTCACTACGCTGGAGCATCCGGCTCACCTCATGCCTCGCACGAGACCGGTGAAAGCATGCTCGACTTGCCCCGTGGTGAGGTGAGACCAGTTTGACTCGTCGGTAGCATACAGATCTCGCAATAACTCTCCCATAATACATGAGGCATGTGAGGCAAGGCAAGCCAGATAAAGTAATTCTTATTGTTTACTCATCTCACTAACTAAAGCAAAACAGATTGCCTCGCTTGTTCACCAGTGTAGAGTATTCTATACTTGCTTGCCGTATGGCTAATGTTATCAACTCCAGCTCTGCCTGTCAGGGGTCTCAGGCACGGGCTACGGCGATTCAAATCCCGTTGAATTGAGTTATTGCAAGCTAAAGAAACAAAATTATGCGACGTATGAAAATGTTATCTCCACCGGGCAGATGCCTGTCCCACTGGACTGCCACCTGTCCGATCCTCGATCCCAGCTCCTGAGCGTGATCCCACCCTGTGAGCCTGATCCTGCCCTGCGAGCACGATCAAGGCGGACAAGCTTGATTTAGGCCCGCGGGCACGATCAAGGTGGACAAGCCTGATTTAGGCCTGCGGGCGCCACTGGATAAGGTGAGCTCTGGCTTGTCATTCATGACACCTCCTGCCTTTCTATGTTTCTATATTTTGGTTCTATCTTGCACCCACTATGTTATGGTCTATCTTGATAGTACCTCTGCTGTCTCTTTTTGCTTTATCTTCGATCCAGGCACCGGATCATTTTTAAAAAGGTCATTGCTAAGATTGAGGGAGATTCATGCTTCAGAGGTGCAGGCAGGATTCGCAAGAGATGTGAAGTTTTATTTCTATTTTAATGATTCTATTACTTCACTGGATGTCTCCCTATCTATCTCACTCCTCACAAGATTCTTCTCTAATCTTCTCCCATTTCACTCACTCTAAAATTGCTGTCACTCTGATCCAGCTAACTTCCAAAGGTCAAACACTACAACAAAACATTCAAGCTCTTGACTCAGCCTGCTCCCTTGATCTGCTCTCTCTCAGAGCAATGCTTTCATGAATAAGCTATGTTCCATCGACACTCCTTTGTACAGATATATTCTATTTGCTTGGTTAACAAATCTGTATTCTGTCGATGAATGATACACTAATTTGGAAACAGATTTCACATAGACTGAGTTAGGCAGAGAAATTTCTATCGATGTAATAATTCAATCTGTAATTGCATCCTTTATCAACTGGGCTTGCCAAGTTAATAATTTGGACTTTTTAATTCATCATTCTATCATAGGAGTTCCTCTTGGAAGATTTTTCTCTTTACGTAATTTGCGGTGTTGCTTGGGTAAATGTCCAATTTTGAAAAATTCACTGTGAAATGGAGAAGGAATCCCACTGGTAATTATCATTTTACTGTGGGCGCGTTTTGCTTAGGAATCACTGCTAAAGGCATTATCCAATTCATCTGACGCTCATAGGGAATGACTTGCCCTGGGTTATGGAAGCGATATGTACCGCCTAAAATAAATAAATCCTCTTTCTTCTTCATACATCCCGCTATATAGGTGTTCCCGTCAGGTTCAGAACTCGATATCCTAACTGTCATACAAAGTGTCGCTCTATGTGTGACGCGCCGATGCTCTGACGAAACTGGTTCACTTTGATCATTTGATGACAAGACTGTCGGCGGGATCGGTTGTGTACATAAGGGGGCTTTACACTTTTAGTAGCCATTTCTTCCTCTGTATTAGGGGTCCCTTACCTAGCGGGTAGGCTACCATTATGCACAACCAACTCTAGATGATGGAGTGAAGTCATACATTGGAAGGTCACAGTCGGAAAATCACTCACAACGATAACCGTCAATTCCAAGGTTCAAGGCACGCACAATAATTAATGGTTGATATCAGATGAGATTTCATTTCATTTTCTGACCGCAATAGATTTAGACATTAATATTAATGACTTGTGGACTTTGCTCCTTCAACGGCTTGCCAGCCTATTCCTTGTCATCTTCTCGATAATCCAGCGACCCGATTCAGATAGAAAAATGACATCTTGCGAGTACTCATTGACCGCAACGAGAATTCTGTTCCGGCTTTGAACTATATATGCCTTAATAACATCCCCGGGCCATCCTCTAATACAGCCCTCCGAATCCACACGCAATAGGTTTCCGCCTGAGTAGATGATTTCTTCATTCCACGATTGGTGGACCTCGTATCTGACACATCCGGTCGAAATTCCGATCCAACGTTTGAAAGGATGACCCTGAGATTCGGTGACCTCTAATACCAGCAATTGTTGCCCATTGTAACTTATCGCGCCTGTGACTTTATAAGTGCGTACATCAGGAGTGATTTGAACTCTACGAGATTTTCCGTTCTCCAAGTCACGGCATTGGACAGTTAGCTCTTTTCTTCCCCTGTGCAATGTGGTATAGACAGTGAAGATGCACAAACCGTCCTGTGTATAATGTAGATTGAGTGACTCAGCCGAGGAAATTTTGAACTCATCGATGGGGCGACCTTGGACGTGGTCGACTATCTGGCGGGATAATTGCTGGGTTGCGATGGCCATTCTGTCCTCTACATGACTGATGGCGAACGCGCGAATGGCTGAATTCCCAAGAGTCGTGGGAGGAGTCGATATTACAGTTCGGATGGTACCATCAATTGCGTCGATTACAGTAACGGTGAAGAAATCGTAGAACCATGCTTCAAGTCCGTCGACGCTGAAATCTGCATAACAGGGCAAATTCTCCAAATAAAGCTGTTCACGTCTGCAAATCACCGCACCGGCCTCTACGTTCCACAGTTTGTGAACCAGCCTCGTTCCCTTGATCTTGTTGACCGTCGCAATTCGAGCGTTGGTGAAGTTGACTGCGACATGAAGACGGTCGGACAAGGACTCTTGGAGGATGTCGGATAAGGACTCGCAGGATATATCCCCGGCGTTGGGCACAACGTTGGAGCATATCGTTGACGCCGAGGGCCTGTTCAGGGGATCCAAGTCCAAAGAATCCCGTATTACCCCAATTAAAAGTGCCTTTAGTCGCCCGTTCAGGATACTCGTCCCCTCTTCGTGAAATTGCAAATTGGTCAGGCCTTGTCTTGTATGAAAATCGCTTGAAAACGCACGCGTGCGAAATAAAACTTCGTAGAATATACAACCCGTGGCCCAGATGTCGACCTTTTCGCTGTACTGCGTGCTCTCTTGATTGTTGATTAACTCCGGAGCACGATAACCTGCGGTTCCTCTCCCACACAGCGTCACTTGCCCGCCAGTGCGTTGCACCGTTAAACCAAAGTCTGCTAATTTCCACGCATCGTCTTTCGCCGAATAAAGAACTGGTATCAGCCCAATGATTTATTTATCAATGATACTATTGTGTGGTTTGAGGTCGCGATGAATACAATCCTGAGAATGGATGTAAGCGACCCCGCAGGATACATCCTCAACAATGTGCCATATTTTGTCGTCCTTCTGCCGCGAGCCTTGAGAATTCATCACGTCCTCGGCCGCAGTCGTATAAAGGAAACAATGTAAATCAAAATCACAGAGTTCCATATCGATGTAATAGTATTCCACGGAAAACTCGCCATGTGCGAGAATCTCGACAATGTTCTTATGAGAACCAAGGGTGTCGCTTGCCTCGACTTCTCTTTGCAGCACCGTAACCTCCAATATGGATAGCAGTTTCCGAGCGAACCTGGTTCCAGACGAGTGGCGCATCTGGAGGTTAGCCGGCAACCTGGATCAGGCATACCGCGTGGACCTGGCCCGTCGCACCGGAGCCGATGTGGCCCGCATCCGTTTCATCATCGCGCAATGCAAACGTGGTGGGATACATGCTGGCAACAGATCGGGGACGGCGGAGGGCAGGAATCCCTCCAGTGTGAGAAAGGCCGCGCACTCGTCGAGGTGAAGGATGGGACGCCGTAGCGGGGGGGCGGCGGTGTGGGGGAGAGCTACGTGGGGGAGGGAAAAATGCCGTCGCCCAGCTGTCAGAATAAGCGGGGCTGGGGGATCTGCGCCAAGCTGATGTCAGCCCGCACCCCGCCGAAGAGGCTGTGAAAGTGTCATAGCTAAACCACGCCATTCCTCGCTCATCGCTGCTCGCGGCCCCGAGTGGGGAAGCTGCCGTCTGCTCGCTTATAAAGAGCGACGGCTGCCCTCTTGAATTCTCCTGAAGCCCGTTCTCTGCCCATCCTCATACAGTTTGCTGTTTCGCGTCAGTAGGTACCCCTCGTTCGGCCCAAGCGACATGATCGGTCTGGTTCCACTGCAGGTTCTTTTTTCATTGACCTCTTGGGCTGCAGCCCACCAACTTCTCGCCCGAGGGCAAGGTTGTTCAGAAATTCCAACCCATACATACAGCATCAATAACAGCACCTTCACAATTATTTGCAACACAACATGGGATGGATCACTCTATCTCAACGTGCTGTACACCCCCAATTTTGCTAGTTGCCTCCAAGCCTGTGTCGATTGGGCAGACGAAACGCCTTGCGTCGGGGCGCAATGGGATTACTCTAGCCCGGGTTACGACGGAGGGTACTTGTGTCATCTCTTGTGGTCGATGCCACCCAATAATTCCACCGCGGCAACCTTCAAAAGTGAGGTGGATAGTGCCCAGCTCAATCCAGGACCACCGCCTGTACTCACGGTTATGTTTTCCGCGTTGATCGTTTAGATTGACAATTGCCTTGAACTTCAAAGTAATGGCAATACATACACGGCTTTTGGCGGTGAAATTTTTGACTTGTTCTGCTATACCGAGTTCGATTTCAACGACCTTGAATTGCTGTATACCGCCGACTTGGAGAGCTGCGCCCAACAATGCCTGCTCTATAATGCGAACCCTCGTTCTACTAAAGCTTGCGTCGGCATCAGTTTCGATTGGCAGAAGCATGGAGCCAGTCCGGCAAATTTGTCGCAGTGCTGGCCGAAGTACTCCATGGAGGGATCGGGCTCAAACCGAACTCAGGCAGTTCATAGCATGAAGCTCAGACCCCAATTTATTCATATTACGGTAAATGCTAGAATGACAACGGTCACTGATGCTTACAGGGGTCCGCTAACGGCACTACGAACAATGTGCCCTCAGTCGTGAGAACCCTGCTTTCAAGTTGCAAAGTCCAATTGTGTAGACCGTTACGACCACGTCTGGTTTTACCAAACCGTCGGGGATTGGTGGGATTGTCGGTGGTATATTTGGAGGCATCGTTATCGGTTGTTTGATCACTGGACTTTTCTTTTATAGTCGAAACCGCATCAAGTATATCACGCACCCAGGGGGCGGTGTTCCAAGGAGTGGAAGCATGCGAAGCGGGCTTCCGCCTTTGACGCCTATCAATTGATCAATCAAGCAGCTCAGGCAATATCAATTTATGAATTATTGGAACCTCGATGTAGTAAAGTCGCTAGCATAATGGTCATGCCCAGGAAATGAGATAAATTTCGTTGCAACTCTTGGATTATGTTGCAATACCGAGATTGATAGAAATCCAGGGATGCCGTGGGAAATGAAGATAGCTGTGACTGTCAATAGCGTAGTAGAAAGCAATTAAACCTCGCCAATGTATCCGAAGACATTTTTTTGTGATTGTCTCAGACTTATATCCAGAGTTAGTTCTGTCAGATCATGCGAACCGCCCCACCACTTGGAACTCAAGCGGACAAGCCATTTATTCCACATTAGGCTTGAAGTCGAGAGTGTCGCGATTGCAAATAATCAGGGAGAAGTTTCCTTTTTGTCCGGGCAAACGGATTACACTGGACTACTCCGTTCTTGTTGACCGAAGTATGGCTCGGCGTTGGAGCAATCTTACTCATTTAAGGTGAAGGAGAAGGGGCGTTCTGAATAGAGCTCGCATTTTTCTACTTGGGTCGCTAAATTACAATTGTCATTCCCAGGAATTTGAGGAACAAGTTTATCGAAACACCCAATTTTCAAGAATACACAAATCATCCAACATTGAGCCAAAATACAATGGGACTGAAATATATTTTGAAAGTCATTGAAACTTGCTTTAGATATTCTGCTACAGCTTCTAGATTCGACGTCATGGATAGCAGTGATGTACACCGGTCGAGCCAAACCAGGGAGCCGACCCGGGACCGACCGGCTTTTTCCAGTTTCTCGGGTTACAATTCTTAAGAAGTGACCCGATCCCGGATCACTACAGTTACATCGTTGATCGAGTTAATTTAAATATCGATCAAGTCCTATCGATTGAGTTCGGTTAGGCGATCGTAGCGATCCGAAGTCACATGATTCTATGTAACGGGCAATTAATCACAAATCTCATCATGATTAATATTTCCGTTACATTGTAACGTACAAATGTTCGTTTTTGATCTGGATTTGTAACGTTTGTACATTACAATGTCGAGTCGAGCGT
>Ga0335076_10002144_pt1 | contig 19515 bp, 17 predicted proteins | sample Lox_Sample_25_FD_206717 | JGI IMG/M metagenome (GOLD analysis project Ga0335076, IMG submission 206717) | Soil microbial communities from Loxahatchee National Wildlife Refuge, Florida, United States - Lox_Sample_2.5 | ecosystem: Environmental > Terrestrial > Soil > Wetlands | place: USA...
CTCGAACTTCGCCGCCAACTGCTCCCGGCTCCAGCCGTTGTAGTAGGCCAACAGCACGAGCTTCTGGCGGTCCGGCTCGAGCCGGCCGACGCATTCCAGGAGCCGCTTCAGTTCTTCCGTCATTTCCCGGCGAGCCAGCGGATCCGGGCTATCGGAGGCGACCTCCATCGCGGCCGGCTCTTCCTCGATCGATGCTTCACTCCGCTTGCGCACCACGTCGATGGCCCGGTTGCGGGCGATCGACGCCATCCATGTGATCGGCGACGACAGGCCGGGATTGAACTGCCCCGCACTGTTCCAGATCTTGACGTAGGTCTCCTGAATGACCTCCTCTGCGAGATCCTGTCTGCGCAAGATACGGAGCACCACGCCGAAGAGTTTCGCGCGCGTCGCAGCGTAAAGGCGCTCGAAGGCGGCCTCGTCACCTTTCGCAACCGCCGCGATCAGCCAGACCAGCTCAGCCGGCGTCAGCATTCAGGCCCCCAAACCGCGATCCGCATGCCGGTCCCGCTCGATCCCATCTCGCCGGTAGCATAGCCCGCTGCAAAGCCCGGAACCAAGAGGCTGTGGGCCACACTGTGGACATCAAATAGCAAAAACCCGGACCTTGCGGCCCGGGCTGACGTGTACTCTGACCAGACGAGGAAGTCTCAGGCGATCACGCCGAGGCGGGCGCGCATCAAGCCGATGCTGTCGAGATCGGCCTGCTCGCGGGCGTTTTCCTCGGCGCGCTCGCGGGCCTGGTCGCGCTCGTCGAGCAGCTCGACCTTTTTCAGTTCCTCGTAAGCTTCCGACAACAGCGCCTTGGCGTCCTCGAGCTGGATGCGCAGCTCGTCGGCGGAACGGGTGAGATTTTCCCGGCGCTGGATCGCGGCCTTGGCATAGGTCGGATAGGCGAAGTGCGAGGGATCGTTGATCCCCGCGCGTTCCTGCTCGGCCTGGATCTCGCGCTCGAGATCGACCGACATCCTCTGGAAATCGGCGATCATGCCTTCGATCTGGGCTACTCTTCGGCGCTTCTCGTCGACCTGAAACTTCTTCAGGCGGATCAGCGTTTCGCGTGACTTCATCGACTCATACTCCCCAGAAGTCCCGTGGTGACACGCGGGACATGGCCGGCTCCCCTTTGGGGCCCCGCCGGCGTCTCCAAAATGGTTTGGGGATCATGGCGCGACAAAGTTAGCGTTCCGTTTCCAAGCGCCCCACGATTTGCTCGAGTTGCCGGTATCCGTCGCCCAGATTTGAGACTTCATCCTTGGCCTGGCGCAGGAAGGCTTCCAGCGGCTCATGAAGCTTGATCGCCTCGTCGACTTCCTCGCTCGAGCCCTGTCGATAAGCGCCGAGCCGGATCAATTCCTCCATGTCGGCATAGGTCGCCATCACCCGCCGCGCCCGCTGGATCACCGGCCAGAACGCCGGATCGGCCGATTTCGGCATGGTTCGGGACACGGATTTGAGGATGTTGATGGCGGGATAGCGCCCACGCTCGGCAATCGAGCGCTCCATCACGATGTGTCCGTCGAGGATGCCGCGCACCGCATCCGCGATCGGCTCATTATGATCGTCGCCATCGACCAGCACCGTGAAGATGCCGGTGATGGTGCCCTGTCCCACGCCGGGACCGGCGCGCTCCAGGAGTTTTGGCAATTCCGTGAACACGGTCGGCGTGTAACCCTTGGCGGTGGGCGGCTCGCCGGCCGACAGCCCGATCTCGCGCTGCGACATGGCAAAGCGGGTCACTGAATCCATCAGGCACAGCACGTCTTTATCTTCGTCGCGAAAATATTCGGCGATGGCGAGAGTCAGATACGCCGCCTGCCGCCGCATCAGCGCCGGCTCGTCGGAGGTCGCGACCACGACGACGGAACGCGCGAGGCCGGCCTCGCCGAGATCGTCCTGCAGGAACTCCTGCACCTCGCGGCCGCGTTCGCCGACCAGGCCAATGACGGTGACGGCGGCATCGACATTGCGCGCCAGCATCGACAGCAGCACCGATTTGCCGACGCCGGAACCGGCGAAGATACCCATGCGCTGGCCGCGGCAGCACGTGAGAAAGGTGTTGAGCGCGCGGACGCCGAGATCGAGCGGCGCGCCGACGCGCTTTCTCGAATGCGCCGGCGGCGGCTGATTGCGGAACGACATCGGCGACGGCCCTTGCGCCAGCGGCCCCTTGCCGTCGATCGGTTCCCCCATCGCGTTGACCACGCGCCCGAGCCACGCCACGGAAGGCCGCACCTGGCTCGCCGCATTGGCGATGACGGCACGGCAGCCGCGCCTGACACCTTCGAGGCCGGCGAACGGCATCACCACGGCGTTGTTGCCGGAGAAGCCGATCACCTCGCAAGGGATGAAACGGTTGCCGCCGGTGTCGATGACGATGCGCGCGCCGACCGACATGGCATGGATGGGACCGGCGATCTCCACCATCAGGCCACGAACGCCAACGACGCGGCCATATATGTTGACGCCGTCGATATCGCCGATCTGCTCCGCCAGGGCCTTCATCTGAATTTGACGCCCTTCATCTGAATTTGGCGCCCTTCATTGCGAAAACCTTAAGTTTCGGCGCATTTCGCTCATCAGCTTAACTTCGTGTTTACCCGCATCATTAATCATTGCGTCACTGTCTTTGGTGACTGAGGTCGACTGCTGCTCAGAAAGAACAGCGAGTCGCGGGAGTCGGTTAAACCCGCCTCTTAATGTGGAACTTGAAGGAGACCGGGTTACAAAAAACTGTCTTGACGCAATATCTTAGGGCGATTCGTCAAAAATTGCACCGTGGGACCTTGCGGATCAGAATCAGAATTTGTTAACCATGTCCCGTCAGGATCCGAATCAGTTGTTCAAAGGCGTTATTGAGTGCCGCAAGTTCGCGGCCGACCTGACGCCCGGAGCGGCGACTATGGGGAACTGGCATGCGCGTTTTGCTGATTGAAGATGACAGCGCCGTCGCGCAGTCGATCGAATTGATGCTCAAGTCCGAGAGCTTCAACGTCTACACGACCGATCTGGGCGAAGAAGGCGTCGATCTCGGCAAACTTTACGACTACGACATTATCCTTCTCGACCTGAACCTGCCCGACATGTCCGGTTATGACGTGCTCAAGCAGCTGCGGGTCTCCAAGATCAAGACTCCCATCCTGATCCTCTCCGGCCTCGCCGGCATCGAGGACAAGGTCAAGGGTCTCGGCGTCGGCGCCGACGACTACATGACCAAGCCCTTCCACAAGGACGAACTGGTGGCGCGCATCCATGCGATCGTGCGCCGTTCGAAGGGCCACGCCCAGTCGGTGATCCAGACCGGCGACCTCGTGGTCAATCTCGACACCAAGACGGTGGAAGTCGGCGGCCAGCGCGTACATCTGACCGGCAAGGAATACCAGATGCTGGAACTGCTCTCGCTGCGCAAGGGCACCACGCTGACCAAGGAAATGTTCCTGAACCACCTCTATGGCGGCATGGACGAGCCGGAGCTGAAGATCATCGACGTCTTCATCTGCAAGCTGCGCAAGAAGCTCGCCAACGCCTCCGAAGGCCGCAACTTCATCGAAACCGTCTGGGGCCGCGGCTATGTGCTGCGCGAGCCGCACGACCTCGACGAGCGCATCCCGGCCTGATCCGTTACTGCCGTGAGCCCGACAGGCTCACTCCTCCCGAACTGGACCCCGCCGCAAATGGCGGGGTCTTTGTTTTTGGAGGCGTCGCGGCGTTAATTCATGTTTGCGCGTGATCTTTTCGGAGAACCGCTGCACACCCGCATCACACGAGCGGCAGGCTTTTTTCCCGAACATGCCATCTAGGCGCTGGCATAGGTCTGGTGAGAGATGAGCGCCTCATCGGTGGGATACCGCGAGGAGACCTCGCGCAGGCGCCCCATGACCAGATAGCCGACGACAAATCCAAACCCGAACGTCGGAAGCAGGAGCTCTGCAACGATCATGAGCGGCGTGTTGTTGGCGACGCTCTCCATCGCCGGGATATGCATGCTCCAGTGCAGCACCAACAGCACCAACACCAGCAAGGTCAAGCCTGCGCCAAAGACGAGCCCATCCCTCACCTGTTTCTCCTTCCTGGACACAGATCCCCACATCGAGTCCTGGACCAACGTGGCCGTCATTGCCCCGATGCCCCAGGGGAATATCAGCAAGGGCAGCTCATGCAGCAGGACCCACAGGTAGCCCTCCTTGTCGCCGAACTGATAGAGGTCGAAATATGCCTGAACCGGAAAAATCATGAGTGCGCTCAGGAGTCCGACCGACAGGATGAATGCGAGCGGTAGACGCTTGAACAGGCCCTCATTTGCGAACGCATAATATCGCTTGAAATAGTTCACCAGCCAGAAGTTGATCATGAACTCCAGCGGCGACACGATGAACATGCGCCCAAGGCCTGCAGACATGTTTCCGGGAATAGGGCTACTGCCGTTCTTATCGAGCTTTCTCAACGCGAGCAGCCACAGCAATGACCATCCGACCGTGACGGCTGCTGCGATCACCACCGGCCACATGATACCCGATGCGGGCGTATCCACGGTAAACCCGATGGCTTCCAGCCGGCGCTTGCGGCCGGAAAGCGTCCACTCGCCGGCCAGAGCGGCCCGTGCCACGAACGGCAGCAAATTGTTGAGCAACGCGTCCAAGTCCTTGCGCAAATCTTCCAGCATGCAACCGGCCGCGGTCTGGGCGGCCAGTTGAAGCTGGCTGATCGAGGTGTTGCGCGTCGCAAGCGAATCGAGCGCACTCCAGTCGTCCGGCTCGACCCCGCTCTCCTCCATGATCGCCCCATAGATTTCCGCGCTGCTCTTGAGCACGCGAACCGTCCTGAAACACAACGAGTCATAGACACACAGGAGATCGGAATAGTGCTCGGAGTTGCGTTCGATGAAGTTCTCGTGTTTCGCGACCCACTGTTCGAGATGAAGCATGATGGCCGAGATTTTCAGGAAGCGGGACTGAATGGCGGTTGATTGCACCGCACGGAAGTCGTCGAGCTGATAGCCGATCCGTCCGAGCTTGCGGCGCAAGGCGGGAAGGTCATCGGGACGCACCTCGAAATCGGACGCGGCCAGCAGATCCCGAAGACCGAACGCGCGGGAAGGAATGCCGGCGAGGCTCTGACAAAAGCCGCGCCATGCCGCCGGCACTCCCGGGATAAGCCAAACGAATATCAGGAGCCAAAGCCCGGCAAGGGGCGACATCTTCTCGGGCAGCAGCAGGTAGATCACAAGGAACGGCGTGATGAAGGCCACGACGCCGAAGATGAACAGAATCTTTGTCGTATAGGAGCGGGTGCCTTTGAGCGTATGAAACCGGAACCAGTAGAACAGGGCGATGTTGAGCGGCGCGCCCACCGTGTCCCAGATCGCATTCCATCCGTCTACAACTGTCTCGATCGACACGATGGACTCCTGTTGCCGGATACCGGGTGGATGTGCACCGGCCGCCGCAGCCATCCAGCTTTCTGCTGCGAGGTCACCTTGACTGACCTTCGATCTTCGTCCTTTGGGCCGACAGATCGGCATTGTCGGGGTCGAGCGCGATCGCGCTATCCATATCGTTCAGGGCTTTCGCGACGTCCTTGATCTGCGCATAGGCGTTGGCGCGAGACGCCAGGTATTTCGGCCTTCGTTCGTCCTTCGAAATGGCGACACTGAACGCCTTGATCGCCTCTTCGAGGAAGCCTCGCTTGTCATCAGTGCCGGCCGCCATCATGCTGATGATGCCCTTGATCCAGTAGAATTCGGGATTATCGGGCTGCAGCTTGATGGCTTCGGCGATATCGACCAGCGCATTTTCGTACAGTCCCACTGTCGCGTTGAAATTGGCGCGGCGCACGCGGTACTCGGCCCTGGTAGGATCGAGCGTCAGCACATAGGCGAAACTCGCGGCTGCCTTGGGGATTTGTTTCTGCCTGTGCTGAAGAGTTCCGAGATCAAAGTAGACCTTCGCAAGGCGTCTGGAGAGCTCGCCATCGCCCGGCAATTGGGCCAGCAGCTCGCGCCCGCGCCGCGCCAATTCCTCCAGCTCTGCAGCGGAGGACGGCACCGTATCGATGGTGAGCATGAAATCTTCGCGTTGCTGGCGCAGCACTTCCGGCGAAGGCGTTGGCGCCGGGTCCGCCGCTCCTGGTTGCGCATTGTCGACGTCGAAGATCCTGCCGTCGGACGACCGCATATAGAGGACTGGAATTCCCCACTCGACCCTCGAATTGTCCAGCATGAACCGGCGCGCGACCGTCACCGCATCGTCGATCGGGCTGTTGTTCGCCAAGGCTTCGTAAAAGCCTTCCGACATCGACACTGCCGCGCGGTCGGTGATGGGAAATTGCATGGCGACCACTGCAGGCAGCCACCCCGTCTTCATCAGCGCTATGGCCGGATTTCCGAACCGATCACCAATGTTGATCCGCGCGCTCTCGCAGCAGTTGAGCACGATCAACCGAAGACTCTTGCGCGCGCCGGTCAGCATGGTCGCAAGATCGGATGCGAACTTCTTGACCGGCTTGCCATCCTCGTCGACCATGACCACGAAGCCGCGCTCATCGATGCTGCTCGCGCCGTCGGTCGGATTGATCTCTTCGACGCCGCCATGTCCGATGAAGTGAAAGACATGCCAGTTGCCTTCCAGGAGCTTTTTCATCAGGTCTTTGCCGGTCCCGCCCGGAACCCACTGGAAATCGACCTGCCCTTTGCGCTGGATCTTGTCGATCCCCTTGTTGATGCGATTTCGCTCGTTGACGACGTTGAGCTTCGGCCATTCGCCGGTGGCGGGATCCGCGATCATGCCCAAAATCCGCAGCGGACCCTTGACACCCATCCGCTTCGCTTCTCCTGCCGTCTCGAGGTAGCGCACGATCGGCAAGCGCAGGCTGACGAAATTGGGAATCTCGTCCTCTTCATAGAGATATTCCCAAGGCAGGCCTGCCAACTCTGCAGCCTCGATTCGCAGCTTGATCCTGAGGTCCTTGGCGACTCCTTTGCTCCTTTCGTAGATTTTTTGAATCTTGGGAGCGTTGGTAATAACGCTGCGAAAGGCCTCGCGTCCAAAATCCCGCAACACCCTTTCGCCGCGAGTCGCCGGACCCTGGCGATTCTTGTCATCGATTTCCAGCACGGCGTTTTCCAGTTCTCCGCGGAGCCTGGGCAATACCCCCGGCTCGGCGAACCAGAATTTCACCTCGCACTTCGATACTTCGCCGCCCGGCGATTTGATCACCCTGCCATAATATTGCTGGGCGCCGTTGCCTGCTGTGGGATCGGAGCCTATCTCGAGCTCGAAATCTTCGTAGTTGGCGGAAACCATTGTAGCCTCACTGGGCCAAGATCTCGTATCTGAAAGAAGAGTCCTTTGCTTCCAGGTAGCCAGTTTCAGGGTGCTTGCCGACGCCGAATTTATCGGCCCCCTGCAGAAAGGAAGCCCTGTAAACGCCGATTGTGCCGCCGGTCACCGACTGCAGCGCGTTGTAAGCCACGTTTCCGAGTGTAACGGCCGCCTGCAGCGCAAGTGACACGGCGCTCGATGTGACTGCGGAAGTGGCAAGCTCGATGATCGGCTTGACCGCCGGATCCAACGTTTTCGCCGTCACATTCTGCGCAAGCACATCGGCGAGTTTGTCGGTATTGCCGCGATCGCGCGAGACCAGCAGGAATATGTCCAGGAAGTATCGCGGCTGACCGAAGTAAAGCAGAAGGCCGGGTTGCCCGATCGACAATGCCTCGCCATCCGCAACGCGCGGAAACGAAAACGTGGACGGATGGTAGTAGTCGGTCTTGGAGTCCGGCGCGTTTCCCTGCACCACGAGCGAATCAATGCGAATATCGCCTTCACCGAACCAGGTTCTGTTGTTGTGTATGATCAGTTCATTGAGGCGGATGGCATAGCTGCGCGCCCTGCCGCGGCGGACGACCGTATCGATCCCCACGGCGGCAAGAAGATCATTCTCACCTGACCATCGGTCCGACGGTGAGCCGATCCTGTCGAGGGCCCAATCCATGCTACGCTCCCTCAGGCGGAAAGAACTAGCAAACAATGTCTTACATGCAACCTAAGGCGGCAATTGTGAACTATCTCTCACAAGGCGGCTTTTTTGGTCGCCATGTCCGAGCGGGACGATGCCGCAGGCGGCGGTTTTTGTTTGGGGAATGAACCGTCAATGACGGTGCGCCGACCGGCGGATCGTGCGAGTCTCGCCACCACACGACTCGGGCACACCACCATGATCCTTCAATCGCTTGCCGGACTGCCGGCCTTCCTGGTCTATTTCTGTACCGCGATCATCGCGGTCGTGGCCTACCTTCTGGTCTATACTCGCATCACCGTGCACGACGAGTTCCAACTGATCCGCGACAATGACCCGGCGGCGGCGATTGCACTGGGCTTAAGCCTGCTCGGTTTCACGCTGCCCGTGGTCAGCGCGATTGCGCATGCGGCCAATGTGGTGGATTGCCTGATCTGGAGCCTGGTCGCGCTGATCGTCCAGGTCATCGTGTTCTATCTGGTCAGGATTCCCGTACCGAACCTGTCGCAGCGGATCGCCGACGGCGAACTTGCACCCGCGATCTGGCTCGGCCTGTCCTCGCTTGCGGCCGGCGCGCTGAATGCAGCGTCCATGATCTCCTGATCATGACCGGCAAGCCTCCGGCTCGCGAATTCGGCAAGCGCCGGCCGACCGCGCCGCTTTCGCGGCAGCCCGCGCCAAAGCGCTCCAACCATGTGGCGCTGCTGGTGATGGGGACGCTTGCGGTCGGCGGCGGCGCCTATGCCCTGATGCCGAGCGAGAGTTGCGCGCCGCCCGCGCCTGCGGCGCCGGGAATGGCCGCACCCGCAGTGGCGCCAACGACGGCCTGCACATCGCGCAGTTCGTCCTCCAGCGGCACTGGCGGCTATGGCCGCTCATCGCGGTGGAGTTTTTTCGGCGGGGATTCGTCGGGCCATGCCTCGGCGTCCTCGGAATCCTCCGGCGGTGTCACCCGCGGCGGCTTCGGCTCGCTGGCGCACGCTTTCGGTTTTAGCGGCGGATGAAATTCCGTCTTCAGGTGTTCTCTCTAAGCGATCACGCCGCGAAATCACCGCCTTCGCCTTGCCTGATCGCCTGCGAAGAGGAGACTGCATCATGAAGCGTTCGCGCCGGGTCGTGTTGACGATGATGGGGAGCGCCGCCGTCGGCGCCGCCACAATGGGCTTTGTGCCCTATGGCGACTGCGGCCCCGGCCGCTATGCGGTGCGCACCATCGACGGCCGGATCGTTTGCTATGCAACCTATGGCGGCTTTGGCGGCACACTGCACCACTTCCACGGCCATGCTCACGCCCATGGGCACGGCCATGGGCACGGCGGCTGACTCCAAAGCATGCAGCGCATCGCTTGCACCGAGCGCGACGACTGGCGTCAGACTGCGGAAGTCTGCGGCTTCGATTTTCACACCAGCGACGGCGAACGCTATTGGGACGAGCGCGCCTACTACGCCTTCACGCTTGAAGAGATCGAGCAGGAGATCGAGGCGCCGACCGCCGAGATCGACGCCATGTGCCTCGAGCTCGTCGGCCGCGCAATCCGCGACGAGCGACATCTGCGGCGCCTGCAGATCCCCGAAGTCCATTGGCCGCTGATCGCAGACAGCTGGGAACGCGACGACAAGAGCCTCTACGGCCGGCTTGACCTCGCCTTCACCGGCGACGGTCCGGCAAAGCTGCTCGAATACAATGCGGACACGCCGACTTCGATCTTCGAGTCCGCGGTGTTCCAGTGGACCTGGCTCGAACAGGCGATCGAGCGGTGCATCATCCCGAAGGCGGCCGATCAATACAACTCGATCCATGAGCAGCTGATCGAGGCCTGGAAGACGTTTGGCACGGGCCGCCATTTGCATCTGACCGGCACGACCGGCAGCGAAGAGGACCTTGGGACGCTCGCCTATCTCGAGGACACCGCGATCCAGGCCGGCTTCACCACCACGATCATCGACATCGAAGAGATTGGCTGGCGCGACGAAGGCGGCTTTGTCGACCTCCAGGGCCGCGACATCGCGCTCGCCTTCAAGCTCTATCCCTGGGAATGGATGTTCGGGGACGAATTCGGCCTCAAGCTTTCCGAAGCAAAGACGCGCTGGATCGAGCCGCCCTGGAAGGCGATCCTGTCCAACAAGGGCATCCTGCCCTTGCTGTGGGAGATGTTTCCGGGCCACCCCAATCTGTTGCCCGCCTATTTCGAGGGCGATCCGCGCGCGACAGAGCTCGGCGCATCTTTTGTCCGCAAGCCGCTTTATTCGCGCGAGGGCGCCAACGTGACGCTGATCAGCGAGGGCGTCGCATTCGCCCAGCATGAGGGCCCCTATGGGGGCGAGGGTTTCGTGCGCCAGGGCTTTGCGAATTTGCGCAGCTTCGCGCAACAATATCCCGTGCTGGGGAGCTGGCTGGTCGATCATACGCCGTGCGGACTATCCATCCGCGAGGATGAAAGCCCGATCACGGGCAATGCGTCGCGCTTCCTGCCGCACGCGATTCTGTAAGGCGCGAATGGTTCCTAGCGCGTCGCGACAACCTTCAGCCCGGCTGCGGACATCCCGCCCATCGCCGGCCGAGCCCCGCGGGCGGGGTTCGGCTGATAGAGGCCGCGCTTGTCGGGGAAGGGTCGGAATGCGTCGGTGATGCCGACCACGGATTCGGCGGCGCCCAGCACCAACACGCCGTCCTGCTCCAGCACCCTGTTGAGCCGTTCGAAGACGCCGATCTTGGTGTCCTGGTCGAAATAGATCAGCACGTTGCGGCAGAAGATCACGTCGAACTTGCCGAGATGGCCGAAGTCCTGCAGCAGGTTCAATTGACGGTGCTGCACCATCCCGCGGATATCGGCGTTGATCTGCCAGAGCTCGCCGGACTGCGTGAAGTATTTCACCAACAGCGCAATCGGCAGTCCGCGCTGCACCTCGAACTGGCTGTAGATGCCGGCCTTTGATTTCTCCAGCACCTCTTGCGACAGGTCGGTGCCGACGATCTCGATCCTCCACCCCGCAAGCGCGGCAGCCTTTTCCTTCAGGCACATCGCGATCGAATAAGGCTCCTGTCCGGTCGAGCAGGCAGCCGACCAGATGCGCAGCGAGCGGCGGCTGGCGCGCGACTGCAGCATCGCCGGCAGGATGACATCGCGCAGATGCTCGAACGGGATCTTGTCGCGGAAGAAGAAGGTTTCGTTTGTGGTCATGGCCTCGACCACTTCCGTCGTCAGCGCTTCCGCGCCGCTCTTCATCTTCGCCACCAGTTCAGGGATGCCGCCGAGCCCGGCCTTGCGGGCGAGCGGCAGCAGACGGCTTTCGACCAGATATTGCTTGTCGGCAGACAGGTCGAGACCCGAGCGATCCTTCAGGAGCTTGCGCAGATACTCATAATCGAGGGGCGTCACGAACGGTCTCCTGCAAACAACCGCACCAGTTTTGGCGCGATCTGATTGAGCGGCAGAATGGCGGCGCAGATGCCGGCATTGGCGGCGGCACCCGGCATTCCCCACACCACGCTCGTTGCCTCGTCCTGGGCGATCACGCTGCCGCCGGCTGCGACGATGTCCTTGCCGCCGCGCATCCCGTCCGAACCCATCCCGGTCAGCACGACGGCGAGGACGCCGCTCTGCCAGACGTCGATCGCCGAGCTGAACAGCGGATCGACCGCGGGCTTGCAGAAATTGACCGGCGGGCCATCATCGAGCGCGATCACGGCATCCGCACCATGGCGGACGACGCGCATGTGGCGTCCGCCGGGCGCGAGATAGATCGTGCCGGGTTTGACCGTCTCGCCGTCGATCGCCTCGTGCGCGGGCCGCCGGCTCGAACGCGCCAGATGCTCGGCAAGGATCGTGGTGAAGGTCGGCGGCATGTGCTGGGTGATCAGCACAGGAAAGCGGTCGATCACAGGGCCAAGCTCGGTGACAAGTCCCATCAGCGCCTGCGGGCCGCCGGTCGACGAACCGACCAGGAGCACGCGTGGCGGATGCGGGCTGAAGGGACGGCGCACCAGGGGCGGATGAGCGGCCGGCGCAGGTGCCGGCCGAACGGATACATCGCGCGGCTTGTCCTGCGCAGGCGCGAGAGGTGCGCTCCGCATCGCAGGCGCAGTGCGGCGGGCCCGCGCGCCAAGATGACGGATCTTCTGGATCAGGTCGTGGCGAAAGATGTCGGCGGCCTGAGGCTCACGCGTCGTCTCGGGCTTCGGAATGTAATCGGAGGCGCCGAGCGAGAGCGCCTTGAAGCTGATCTCCGCATTGCGGCGGGTCAGCGTGGAGGCCATGATGATGACGAGGTTGCGCTTCTTGGCGAGCAGCTTCGGCAGCGCGGAGATGCCGTCGAGTTCGGGCATCTCGATATCGAGGACTGCGACATCAGGGTCGATGCGCTCGAGCTGGTTGACCGCCTCCAGTCCCGTGCGCAGCGAGGCGGCGACCACCATGTCGGGCTCGGAAGAGACCCAGCGCGATATCAAGCCCCTGATGACGACGGAGTCATCGACCACCATCACCCGCAACGGTTCAGAACGCGCAGAACTCGCAGTCGACGAACTCGCTAACGCAACACTCATTATTCACTTTCACCAGATGAAGCTCACCAGCACAAAAACGAGAACCGGGGGCCGTTCGGCCGCCGGGACTCGAAACGGGTCGGTCAGATCAGGCCAACTTCCTGGAACTTCGCCGTGACGATGTCCTTGTCGAACGGCTTCATGATATATTCGTTGGCACCCGCATGCAGCGCGCGCGCGATATGCGCGACGTCGTTCTCGGTGGTGCAGAACACCACCTTGGGCTGGTCGCCGCCGGGCATGCGGCGCAGATTGCCGAGAAATTCGTAGCCGTCCATGACCGGCATGTTCCAGTCGAGCAGCACCGCTTCCGGCATCGTGCGTCTGCAGACTTCGAGCGCCTTCGCGCCGTCTTCTGCCTCGATGATCTGGAAATCCAGGCCTTCCAGAATCCGCCGTGCCACCTTTCGGATGACGCTCGAGTCGTCCACCACAAGGCATGTTCTCATCTGAGCCTCTCACTCCCAATCCCCGAACAGGGGCGATTTCAATTCAAATTGTTGCTCTCGGCCCGGGCGGATCACGCCGCCTTGGCGTCAGGTGCCAGTTCGAGAACGCGATCGACGTCGAGCACGACCATCAGCTGGCCGTCGAGGCGATGAACGCCGCCGGCAAGCTTGGCCATGCGCGGGTCGAGATTGACCGGGTTTTCCTCGCGACCTTCCTCGGGCAACCGCAAGACCTCGCCGATCTGGTCGATCAGCAGGCCGTAGGATTCGCCGCGCAGGTCGACGCCGACCGCCATCGGCGGCTTGCCGTCTGTCGACTTCGGCAAGCCGAGGCGCGCGCGCATGTCGACCACGGTGACGATGCGGCCGCGCAGATTGAGCACGCCCGCGATCTCGCTGCTCGACAACGGCACGCGCGTGAGGCGATCCGGCATGAACACGTCCTGGACCCGCGAGATCGGCAGGCCGAACAGTTGCCCGCCGATCATGGCGGTGACGTATTCGGCCATCGCGCCCTCGCTTGATTGCGTCTTGCTGGTCATGTCCCGTTATTCCTTCAAGCTGCCCGGCTCATCTCGGCGTTGTGCGCGGTCTGCTCTTTCAGAGCCGCGATCAGGCCGGGACGATCGAACTTGGCGACATAGTCGTGGAAACCCGCCTGCCGACCGCGCTCGATCGCCGCGGGCGACACCAGCGACGACAGGCCGATGATCGGCATGTGGTTCAGATGCTGATCGCCGCGAATGGTCTCGGCGAACTCGAAGCCGTTCATGTCGGGCATTTCGATATCGGTCAGCACCACGTCGAAGGATTGTCCCGAACGCAGCACCGCGAGACCCTCCTCCGCATTGGGCGCGACCCGCACGCGGTAGCCGGCGGCCTTGAGGACCGGCGCCAGCATGTTGCGGAAGAACGCGCTGTCGTCGACCAGCAGTACCGCTTGCGAGGCGGCCGAGGGTTTCATCTCCTTGCGGGTGAACCAGTCGGCAAACGCCATCGGCAGGAAGTGGCCGACGTCGATCACTTCGGTCGCCTGGCCCTTGATGACGGCCGAGCCGAGAATACCGGCCTGGGAGCCGCCGACCTCGATGTTGAGCCGCTCCTCGACGATATCGATGATCTCGTCGACCACGAGTCCCATCGAGCGGCCGTCGTCGGAGAACACCAGGATTGGCTGCGAACCGGAGGTCCGGACGGTAACGCCTTCCATCTGCACCAGCGGCATCAGCTGGTCGCGGTACTGCACCATGTAGCGGCCATTCGAGAGCTCGATCTTGTCGGCGGCGATCTCTTCCAGCCGGGTGACGAGGCCGAGCGGCACCGCCTTCGGCTGTTCCGTGCCGGCGCGGAACACGAGCAGCGAGGTCATCTGCTCGCCCGAGCTTGCGTGGTGGCTCGCATTCTCGTCCGCAAGCTGCTGGTGCGCCGCACCGGAGGCGCCGAGCGCCTTCGCGATTCCGTTCGGATCGATGATCATGATGACAGCGCCATCGCCGAGGATGGTGTTGCCGGAGAACATGTCGATGTGGCGAAGCTTTGTGGACATCGGCTTCACGACGATTTCTTCGGTATGGAAGACGCCGTCGACCACGATGCCGAAGGTCTGGCTGCCGACTTGAGTAACGACGATGAAGCCGTTCTCGGGATCGGATGACGAGCCGTCGTCGATCTTCAACAGCTTCTTCAGGTGCATCAGCGGCAACAGCTTGTTGCGCAAGCGCAGCACCGCCGTGTCCTTGATGCGCTCGATGCGGTGCTCGGAATTGGCGCGCGCCCGCACCAGCTCGACGACCGACAATTGCGGGATCGCAAAGCGGTCGCCGCCGGCTTCCACGATCAGCGCCGAAACGATCGCAAGCGTGAGCGGGATCTTGATGGTGACGGAGCAGCCCTCGCCGGCCACCGACTTGATGTCGATGGTGCCGCCGATCTGGTCGATATTGGTGCGCACCACGTCCATGCCGACGCCGCGGCCGGAGACCGAGGTGACCTGGGCGGCTGTGGAGAAGCCTGGAGCGAAGATGAACTTGTGGATCTGCGCTTCCGACATCTTCTCAAGCTCGGCCTCGCCGACGAGGCCGTTGGAGAGCGCCTTGGCCTTGATCCGCTCGGTGTTGAGCCCACGCCCGTTGTCGGCGATGCAGATGATGATGTGGCCGCCTTCGTGATAGGCGGAGAGGCGGATGGTGCCCTGCTCGGGCTTGCCCGCGGCGGCGCGCTCGGCCGGCGTCTCGAGACCATGGTCGGCGGAGTTGCGCACCATGTGGGTGAGCGGATCCTTGATCAGGTCGAGCACCTGGCGGTCGAGTTCGGTGTCGGCGCCGTGCATCTCGAGCTCGATCTGCTTGCCGAGTTCGCCCGAGAGATCGCGCACGATGCGCGGCAGCTTCTGCCAGGCATTGCCGATCGGCTGCATGCGCGTCTTCATGACGCCCTCCTGCAGCTCGGCGGTGACGTTGGAGAGGCGTTGCAGCGGCACCTTGAATTCGGTGTCCTCGTTGCGGCGGGAGATTTCGAGCAGCTGATTGCGGGTCAACACCAGCTCGGAGACCATCGTCATCAGGTGCTCGAGCGTGTCGACGTTGACGCGGATCGACTGGTTGGCGACGCGGTCGCCGCCCTCGCTGGCCTCTGCGTCGGCGGCGCCAGCGGCCGCCTTCTTGGGGGCCTTGGCCTCCCCGACGGCGGGCTTTTCTTCCTTGGCCCTGGCGGGCGCAGGCGCTGCCGCCGGCTTGGCCGCAGGCGCCGGCGTTTTGGCGGGCGCAGGCGCGACCTCGATCGCTGTCTCGCGGAAAGCGCGCTCGAGTTCGTCCAGCGACACTTCGCCGGGACGCAGCGGCCGTTCCAGGGTCTGATCAACCAAGCTGCCATGCGTGTGGGCGGGCGCAGCAGGCGCCGGGCGAGACTCCGGCTCCGGCGCGGCCGATGCAGCCGGCGCAGCTTCGCCCGCGCTCGGCATCGGTTCCGCCGCGCCTGACATCGCCGCCATGCCGCGTTCGACCATCGCTTCCAGCTGATCGATCAGGTCGCGATCATTGCCTTCCGGCTCGGTCTCTGTGGCCTCGAGCCCTGCGAGGATTTCCTTGATGCGGTCGATCGAGGACAGGATCAGCGTCACCGCTTCGGCCGTCACCGGCATGCCGTCGCGGAATTTGCCCATCAGCGTTTCGCCGGCATGAGCGAGCGCTTCCAGCCGGGGCAGGCCGAGGAAGCCGCAGGTCCCCTTGATGGTGTGAACGAGACGAAAGATATTGTCCAGGATCTTCGCGTTGTTCGGCTCCTGCTCGAACCGCACCAGCTGATTGTCGACGGTGTCGAGGCTTTCGCTCGTCTCCGTCAGAAACTCCCTCAACAGATCATCCATGAAACCAGCCTTCGCTCACTGCGGCGCGCGACGCACCCCAAAAGAAAGTTTGGCCAGCTTCCCTGCAAAGCGTTTAAGTTTGGTTGAGTAACCGGAAATGAATGATCTCAACAAAGAGATAAGCCGCCCCGCAGGCTCCGCGGGGTTGGTCTCAAGATGCCGTTAACCCTGTTTGTTAAGGCTGCCTTTACGAAGCGATCGCAACCACCGCTTCGCCTTCCATCGCGAGCGCGACCTTCAGCCCGCAGGCCTCGGCGAGCAGGCGCGTGTAATAGGGCTGCACCGCATGTGCGTCGGCGCCGGGCGAGTGCGACGATTTCAGGAGATCGGCAATGTTTTGCGGCAGACGCGCGTTGAGACCGGTCGCTGTCAGGCGAAAGCCCATCTTCTCGCCCTCGCCGATCGCATCGACCGCGATCGTGCCGCCGCGCGGGATGGTCTGCTGCGCGATCACCAACATGTTGAGCAGGAGCTTGACCCTGTTCTTGGGCAACAGCAGGCGCGGCAGGTTCCAGGCGATCGTGGTCTTGCCGTCCTCGATATGACCTCGCGCCATGGCCTGCGCATCGCCAAGATCGATCTGCGCGCCGGCCGAGCCCGCCGCCCCAAACGCGAGGCGGCAGAACTGCAGCCGGGCGGAGGCAGTCCTGGCGCTCTTTCTGATCAGCTCCAGCGCGAAGTCGCGGTCTTCGGGCTTCGGATTGTCGTCGAGGACCTCAAGCCCATTGACGATGGCCCCAACCGGGCTGATGAGATCGTGGCAGACCCGCGAGCACAACAGCGCCGCAAATTCGAGGGCGTCGGGAGCAGGACCTGGTGACGGAGTACCGGACATAACATGTTCCCAAAAATTCGAATCTTCGCGGAAATCCAAGGACTGCAGGGCATGCATCCCCGTTCACGAATCATGCATGTTCGCAGGCTTGATACACTGCGCAGGCGCGGACTACCACCCAGCAAACCGCGGGCAAAACGGGTTTCCCAATGCGTGTTCCGGGACGGTGCGACAAGAACGAGCCAGCGGCGCGATTTGACCCAGAGATTTGACCCAGAGATTTGACCATGAGTGAGCCGGCAGGCCGCGCGATCGAATGCGACGAGGCGGCAGCGCTGATGGAACCGCTGACCGAACTGGTGCGTGAGGCGGGGAACGCGATCCTCGCCGTCAATCGGCACGCCATGACGGTGCAAGGCAAGGTCGACGGCTCGCCGGTAACCGACGCCGACCTCGCCGCCGATCGCATCATTGACGAGGGATTGAGGCGGCTCGCCCCGGAGGTCCCGGCCCTGTCGGAGGAACGACTGGGCGAGGCCAGACCGCCCTACCGCGGCAGCTTCTTCCTGATCGACCCGCTCGACGGCACCAAGGAGTTCCTGGCCGGCCGGGGCGAGTTCACGGTCAACGTCGCCCTGGTCACGAATGGGGTGCCGTTGCTCGGCGTCATTGGTGCGCCTGCGCTCGGCCTCATCTGGCGCGGGCTGGTCGGACGCGGCGCAGAGCGGCTGCGGCTCGATGCCTCTGGACGGGCGACGCGCGAGCCGATTCGGACCAGACCGGCGCCCAGGCCGGGTGAGCCCTGGATCGCCGCGGTGAGCCGGTCCCATGGCGATGACCGGACCGAGGCCTTTATCGACGCCCGGCCCGGAGCCGTCCGCGAGAAGCTCGGCTCGGCAGTGAAATTCGGCCGGCTGGCCGAGGGAGCGGTCGACATCTATCCGCGTCTGGCGCCGACCTCGGAATGGGACGTCGCCGCCGGGCATGCGCTGGTCACGGCCGCCGGCGGAAAAGTCACCGACGCCGATGGCCAGCCTTTGCGATTTGGCGGGGAGCAGGGAGGCTTTCTCGTGCCCGCCTTCATCGCCTGGGGCGATGCGACGGCCAGGTAAGGTCAAGTAACCCGGCTTCCCCTCGGAGCCGAAACGCCGTCGATGTGTCAACCATGTCCCCGAACACCCGTCACTCATGCGCCCGCAAATGGCTGGCTTACTGAGCGAGCGTCTCCACAAGCTGAGGCCAGCGCAGTCGCGCCTGCGCCAGAAAATGCTCGGGATTTCCGGCAAAGGCGTCACGATTGGCCTCGAGCGAAAACAAATAGAGGCGCTCGCCCGTGACCAGGAAGAAGCGGGGGTTGCCGGCGACGATGACCCCGCGGGCGACGTCGGTCGGGTCGTAGCCGCCGAACTGGGGCCCATAGACCTCCGGATGGGCAACAAAGGAGGCCCGGTTTCCTTCATTGTGGAAACGCCAGACCGCGCCCGCCTGGCTTGCCTCGAAGTCCGGCAGCCCCCTGACCGGCTGGCCCACGACAAAATACGCGACCGGGTCGTAACCCTCGATTGCAAGGCCGGAGAAGCGGTTGACCACCACGCGCTCGGTGGTGGTCGCAGAAACGGCAAATGAGGGGATGATCAGGAAGAAAAAAGCCCCAAGCGCGATCAAGACAATTCGGGGGCGGCGGGACCATCCCGGCCACATGCCGCTCCTTTCTTGCCGTTGTGCCGTCATAGTTGGTGCGGATAAAATTGAGTCGGGGAGAATCCGGCCTGAAACTTACGGCCCTGTTTGTTGGCGTCAGGTTAAGGCGGCCGGATTTCGACATCAGGGGTTCTTGATGAATTTCGCTTCACGCCTTGCCGCGGTGGCGCTCGCGGCACTGCTCGTCGGCTGGTCGCTTCCGGCCTCGGCGCAGTCGGCGCAATCGCCGCCGCCGTCCAATCTGCCGCCGCCACAGCGCGCGCCGGGTCCGGACTATTACGGCCCGGATGAGCTGGTTTCGGCCGGACATCGGTTCTTCGGCAACGTCTCGCGCGGGCTTGCATCGGTAATCGAGCGCGCCGTCAGCCAATGGGGCCTGCCCAACGGCTATGTGCTTGGCGAGGAAGGCTCGGGCGCCTTCGTCGCAGGGTTGCGCTATGGCGAAGGCACGCTCTACACCAAGAATGCCGGCGACCTGCGCGTCTACTGGCAGGGCCCGTCAGTCGGCTTCGACTGGGGCGGCGACGGCGCGCGCACAATGACGCTGGTCTACAACCTGCCGTCGACGAATGCGATCTACCAGCGCTTCGTCGGCATCGACGGCTCGGCCTATATCGTCGGCGGCTTCGGCATGACGGCGCTGACCGCCAACGGCATCGTGCTG
>Ga0335076_10002145_pt1 | contig 19511 bp, 23 predicted proteins | sample Lox_Sample_25_FD_206717 | JGI IMG/M metagenome (GOLD analysis project Ga0335076, IMG submission 206717) | Soil microbial communities from Loxahatchee National Wildlife Refuge, Florida, United States - Lox_Sample_2.5 | ecosystem: Environmental > Terrestrial > Soil > Wetlands | place: USA...
AAGGAGGCCGCGATCGCCTGGCCGGCGATGCGCCGGTTCACCCGGATCGCGAACACGCTCCTGGCCCGGCCCGGTGACGAGCCGCTTCGTGGGGCCCTTCTGGCCACGATCCGCGACCTGTACGCCGCGCCCCCCGACCCAGACCAGCCGACATCGTGGGTGGGCAAGTTCCGGCTGTTGGCGGCGACCGAGCCCACGCTCAGGGCCGAGTACCTGCGGATCTCCGATGCCGGCGAGCAGGTGGTCGCACGCGCGATCGCCGAGCGCATCGGCGCCGGCGAGAACGAGCTGCGGCCGAAGGTGCTGGCCGCGATGGTCATGGGCGCTGAGCGCGCCGCGATTCGCCACTGGATGAACAACACCGACGGGAGCGCGCCGCTCGTCGACACCGTCGGCGCGGCGGTCCGAGAAGCGCTCAAGGAGGTCGAGAAGTGACAAGCCACGCCGACTCAATCGAACTCATGCCCGGCTTTCCCCGGAACCGTGCCGCGCTCCGGCGTACCGCGCTGATCATGCTCGCGCCGGTCGTCGCGTACGGCCTCGTCCGGCCGCTGGTCGGCTCCGACGCGCTTGCGCTCGGCATCGCCGGCGCGATCCCGGTCGTCTACAGCATCGTGCTCGCCGCCGTGCGCCGGCGGATCGATCCGCTCGCGCTGCTGACCGCGATCGGATTCTCGCTCGCGTGCGTCGCGTCGGCCGTCGCGGGGGGCAGCTCGCTCCCCCTCAAGCTGAACGAGGCGGCGATCACGTTCGGGATCGGGCTCGTGATGCTGATCGCCGTGGTGATCCGGCGACCGTTGCCGGCGGGCCGGTTCCTGCGCGTTCGCTGCGCGACCAAGGCGATCGACTCCGCGCTCGGGGCGATGATCGGAGGCTTCCTCGTCCTCCACGCGCTGCTGCACTTCGTCCTCGCCGAGTCGCTGACGACCGGCTCGTACGTGGTCGTCTCGCGGGTGGTCGACTGGGGCACGATCGCCGTCGGCTTGTTGGGCCTGTCGGCCTACCTCCGTCACCTGCGCGCTCGCGACGCGGCTTAATAGTTCTTGAACGATCGTTCTGTATTTTTGAGCGACCCCTAAACAACGCCCGGCCGCCGGTGCCGGGAGAGGAGATGCGCGATGCGAGCGATCGTCATGGACGAGCACGGCGGGCCCGAGGTGCTGCACGTCGAGGAGTTGCCCGACCCTGTCGCCGGCGACGGCGAGGTGCTGATCAGGGTCAGGGCGTTCGGCCTGAACCACGCCGACACGTACATGCGCAGCGGCGTGTGGCAGTTCCCGATCCCGGTGCTGGGAATCGAGGCCGCGGGAGCGGTGGAGCAGGACCCGAGCGGCGCGCTGTCGCCGGGCACGCCGGTCGTCGCGATCGTCGGCGGGATGGCGAGGACGCGCAACGGCAGCTACGCCGAGCTCGTCAGCGTTCCCGCGTCGAACGTGGTTCCCGTCACGACCGCGCTGACGTGGCCCGAGCTGGCAGCGATCCCCGAGGTCTACGCGACTGCGTGGATCGCCCTTCACGGGAACCTTGTGCTTGAAACCGGCGAGTCCCTGCTGGTTCGCGGCGCCACCTCGTCGGTCGGGCAGGCGGCGGTAAGCCTGGCGGTCGACCAGGGGGCGACCGTGATCGCGACAACTCGCGACCCGAGGCGCGAGCCGCTATTGCGCGAGCGTGGCGCCCACGAGGTCCTGATCGACGACGGCGAGCTGGCGCCGCGGCTCCGCCGGAGTCACCCCGCCGGCGTCGACGCCGTGCTCGACCTGGTCGGCAACAGCGTCCTGCGGGACTCGCTGCGCAGCGTGCGGGCCAAGGGGCGGGTGTGCCAGGTCGGGTTCCTCGGCGGGCTCGAACCGGTCACCGACTTCAACCCGCTGGCCGATCTTCCGAGCGGGGTTCAGCTCAGCACGTTCGCGAGCGCGTTCGTACTCGGCGACGACGACTTCCCCACGAGCGAGGTGCCGCTTCAGGAGATCGTCGACAAGGCCGGGCGGGGCGTGTTGGCTGCCAAGCCCGCCCGGGTATTCAAGTTCGACCAGATCGTCGAGGCCCACCGCCTGATGGATTCGGGGGGCGCCGGCGGCAAGCTGGTCGTGGAGGTGTCGTAGCGCCGTCGCGCGAGCGGCCCGCGAATGTGGCGGGCCGCTTGCCGTTGCGCGTGCGGGCGGATAGGTTTCCCCCATGGCCGATCAAACACTGACCGTCATCAATGAGGTACCCCGTTCAAGCGCGATCATCCATGCCCCGCCAAAGGGGAAGATGGCATTCAGCGGCGACGGGCCGGATCGTCTGCTGTGCGGCGGTTGCGCCGTGGTGCTGGCCGAAGGCGTCAGCGATGGGCAACTGTTTGGCGTGTTCATCGAGTGCCCCGAGTGCGGGGCGCTGAACGACGTCAACTCCTGACCCCGTAGAGCGCTGACACGGTCACGCGGGTCCGCGGTCACTTCCCCGCGGGCCGGCGGATCGTGCGGAAGTCGCTGGCGAGGTTCGCGTCGAGGATGTAAGCCCAGGGCATCAGGAAGTAGCCCTTGATGCCCCAGCCGGTGCCCCACGAGTTACGCACGAGCGCGTAGTTGGACTGGTCCTTGAGATAGCCGACCATCAGGACCTCGTGGCCGCCCAGCTGTTTCTCGTTGCGGGTGGGCAGCGGCACGATCCCGGTCTGGGCGACCTGCTGGGACTCGAACGATTCGTACACGGAGAACCCAAACGCGATCGTCTGCCGGTTGGAGAGCACGGCTCTCATCGAGTCGAGGTTCCGCGGAACCGCCCGGTAGTTCGAGATGCGGTGCTCGCCGGCCTCCTTGTCGAGGCTCTCGGGCGGCTCATCGGCGAACTTCGAGATGTCGTAAGGCCAGTCCGCCTCGAGCGGGACGCCCAGCTTCTGGCACACCTTGAGGCCGTCCCGGCCGTATGCGCCCGTGTCCTGGTCGGCGGGGGCGCCCTCGAGCTTTCGCTCGTAGTAGTAGATCCACAGCCGGGACAGGAATCCCGGGTCGGCTGCGTTGAGCTTCGCGTCGTATTCGACGGCGGCCGCCACCGCGTTGGCAGTACAGCTCCCGAGTTGCCCCTGGTCGAACACGTCGGGAAGGTCCGCGCGCGGATCGACCTCGTCGAGCACGGCCAGCTCCGAGGTGTCGGCGATGTGGTCACGCGCATCGGGGAGAGACGGCTTCCAGCCGTAGCGGTGGATCTTGCGCGGGGTCAGCCCCGCGCTCGTGAGGAAATCGGTCATGTGCCCCTTCTCCGGTCCGGACGGCCTCGGGGAGGAGGCGCGCTCACCCCCGGCAGCCCCTTGTTAACCAACCACCTAACAACGATACGCCGTAGCCGTCCCGGGCGTCAACCCTGCGGAGAAACCCAGAGGCCCCGAGAAACTCCATACTCGACGAATCCCGTATGGCGAGTAGCGCGAAACTCGTGCCAGAGCCGACTGAATCGGAATTCACGCCCCGGGCGGGGGGGCGAGTGTGGAGAAACTCGGGGTTTGGTGGGGGTGCGTCAGTCGTAACGGGGGGTGGAAGGAATCGCGGCTCCGGAGCGCACCGCGTCGACGACCGCCTGCGCATCCGCAATCCGGTACTCCTCGCCGTACACCGCACCTGGTCGGCGGGGTGCCTCCATCACCGCGCAGGTCCCGGTGCCGCCGAGATCGACCGGCGCGTACCCCATGTCCTCGATGAGCGCGGCGACCAGATCCTTGGCGGCCTGGTCGTCGCCGCAGACCCATTGCACGACGCGGTCCGAGCCGTTGCGCCCCGCCGCCTGCTCCTGGAAGGCGGACGTCAGCGTGTTGAACGACTTGACGTAGCGCGCGCCCGGCATGCGCTCGGCGTTGAACGACGCGGCCGTCCGCCCGGCCGGCGGCATCGGGCCCGAGCCGAACTGGTTGGTGGTGTCGATGACCACCTTGCCACCGAGCTCGCCGGCCTGGGCTAGGGCCTCGGGGATCACGCCCCACGGGACCGACAGGATCACGACCTCCCCGAATGCGACCGCGTCGGCCGCGGTCCCGGTCGACGCTCGATCATCGCCCAGCTCGGACGCGAGCTCCTTGAGCTTGGACGGGTCGCGCGAGAATGACAGCATCACCTCGTGACCGCCCTTGACCGCCTGGCGCGCGCAGTTGCCGCCGATGCGTCCGGACCCGATTACTCCGATTCTCATGCTCACACTCCCAATGCCTCGATCAACATCTGCGCGACCTTGCGGCCCGAGTACTGCTGCTGGCCGGTGATCAGCCTGCCGTCCCGCACCGCATAGGCCTTGAAAAGCCCGCCCTGCACGTAGTTCGCGCCGCGCTCCCTCAGCACGTCCTCGACGCGCCACGGCATCACCTTGCGGCCGACGAACGAGTCGCTGAACTCCTCCTCGACGTTGGCGAAGCCGGTGACGGTCTTGCCGTCGACCAGATACGACCCGTCCGACAGCGTGAGGTCGACGAGCGCGGCGGTCCCGTGGCAGTAGATCGCGGTTGGCTTCTCGGCCTCGTAGAAGTGCCGGATCGCGCTCTTCAGATCGTCGTCGTCGCGGAACGTGAACATCGGCGACTGGCCTCCGGCGACCATGATCGCGTCGTACTCGTCGAGATCGAGATCGGCCAGCTTAGGCGTGTCCTCGAGCAGTGCCATCAGTTCCGGCGTGTTGACGAAGCCCATCGTGATCAGGTCCTCGGCCGACCATCGCGACGGGTCGCGCGGGTCGCTTAGCGAGTCCATCTCCACCTTTCCGCCGGCCGGGCTGGCGATCGTGACCTCGACGCCCCGCTCGGTCAACTCGTAGTAAGGGTGCGTCAGCTCCGCTCCCCAGAAGCCGACCGGCCAGCCCACCGTCGTCGAGACCGACGGGTTTGCGACGACGATCAGCACCTTCCTCGGCGCAGCCGAGACCAAATCGACGCGCATGTGATGGCCGGCGACAACCTGAGCTTGGTCCACCTCAGTCATGGATCCTCCTCTCGAGCCCGTGGCGTGGCCCGACTTCGGAACCCGGAACGCCCGGCAGGTCGTTCCGAGATTTAGTTTGTACCCAAACTAACACATCCGAGTTTGGGGCTATCCTCGGGGTCCTATGACGCCCCCGCCGGCTCGAACCTTCCAACCGCTCCACGCCGATGAGGAAGCCCTCATCGAGGATTCGATCGCGCGAGTGATCGCCGGCTGGCGCGAGACCAGACCAGAGCTCCCGGTCGAGCCGATCGCGGTGATCGCGCGGCTCGCGCGACTGCAGGCGCTGATGGCACCGAGGCTCGAGGCGGTGTTCGCCCGCTTCGGCATGCACAGCGCGGACTTCGCGGTGATCGCCACGCTGGTCCGGCTCGCCGGCGACGGCGTCTCGCAGCGTCGGCTCGCCTCGGAGCTGGGGCTGTCCGCCGGCACGGTCAGCCTGCGGGTCGATCGGCTGGTCCGGCGCGGCCTGGCCGACCGTCAGGCCGATCCTGACGACGGGCGGGGCACGCTGATCTCGCTGACCGGTGCCGGGCGGGAGCTGTTCGAGGCGTGCGCGCCCGAGCACCTGGCGAACGAGGAGGGGTTGCTCGCGGGTCTGACCGAGTCGGAGCGCGACGACCTCGGCGAATTGCTCGGAAAGCTCCTGTACACGCTCGAGGACGCCGATCCGGACGGCGGGCTCAGCGCCGAGCTGGGCCTGGCCGTCGACGGCGCACCAATCGCGCTCGAGCGGCGGCGGGCCGTCGGGCTTCCGCCGCTCGCTGGTCTGCTCGTACGCCACGTTGACCCCGCGGGAATCGCCGCCGCAAGCGGGATCCGCCCCGGCGACCTGCTCACGGCCGCCGACCGGCGGCCGCTGCTAAGCCCCCACGATCTGGAGCTGGCCGTGCTTCGGGCGCGCGGGCGTCGCCGCGCGGTGGCGGTCGAGGTCACACGCGGGGTGGAGCCGCTGACGGTTCGGCTCGGCACACTCGTCCCGTAGTCGCTTCCCGCGCTGCCTCCGCTCCTGAGAGGATGGCTCCATGACCACCTTCGAAGGCTTCGGTCCCAAGGTCCAGAAGTGGTTCAGCGGGCTCGAGGCGGACAACAGCAAGGCGTACTTCTCCGCCAACCGGGACTTCTTCGAGGAGTGGGTCCGCGGTCAGATGGACGCGCTGCTGAGCGAGCTCAGCGAGACGTTCGGCGGCGAGGTGAAGATGTTCCGCCAGAACCGGGACATCCGCTTCTCGCCCGACAAGTCGCCGTACAAGACCAACACCTACGGCATCCTCTACGGCTCCGACCTCGCCGCGCAAGGGCTGTACGCGTCGATCTCCGCCCGAGGTCTCGTGGCCGGCAGCGGGTATCACGTGATGGCCCGGGATCAGCTCGACCGCTTCCGCGAGGCGGTCGCCGAGGACGGCCCTGGCGCCGAGCTCGGCAACCTCACGGCCCGCGCTGAGAAGGCGGGCCTCGAGCTGTGGGGCGAGAGCCTCGCCACTGCCCCGCGTGGATATCCAAAGGACCACCGGCGAATCGAGCTCCTGCGTCGGAAGAACCTCACGCTCGGCGCGACACTGAAGTTCGGGCGTGGCATCGGCCGCGCCGAAGGGCTCGGGTTCGTCACGGAGACCTGGCGCGCGGCCGCGCCGGTAACGGGGTGGCTCGATGAGTACGTCGGTTCGACCACGATGCCGGCGGATCGGCGGCCGAGCAGACGATGAGCGACCAGCCTAAGGCGGACCCGTACGTGGAGCTCAATCGCGAGTCGTGGGATGAGCGGGCGCCCGCCCATGCGGCTTCACCCGATTACGGCTTGGACCGGTTCGTCGACGACCCGGAGTTTGTGAGCGACATCGTCCGCTTCGACCTTCCACGCCTTGGTGACATCCGCGGCGTGCGCGGCGTCCACCTGCAATGTCACATCGGCACCGACACGATCTCGCTGGCCCGCCTCGGCGCGAACATGACGGGCCTGGACTTTTCCGCCGCGTCACTGGAACAGGCGCGCTTGCTTTGCGAGCGGGCGGGACCGCATGTTGATTTCGTGGAGGCGGAGGTGTACGACGCGGTCGTTGTATTAGGTCCAGAGCGGTTCGATTTCGTCTTCACGGGGATCGGGGCGATCTGCTGGTTGCCGTCGATCGTGAGATGGGCGAACGTCGTGGGGGCGCTGCTCGTGCCCGGCGGTCGGCTGTTCATGCGCGAGGGCCATCCGATGCTCTGGACGCTCGACGAGGAGCGAGTGGGCGGCGAGCTCACGATCGACTATCCCTATTTCGAGCGCGAAGAGGCCATCGTGTCCGAATACCCGGGAACCTATGTCGAGACGGCCAGCACGTTCGCCCATAACGTCACGCACCAGTGGAATCACGGACTCGGCGAGATCGTCACCGCATTGATGGACGCGGGGATGGACATCACGATGCTCGTCGAGCACGACAGTGTCCCCTGGGAGGCGCTGCCCGGAAACATGAATCGGACCGAGGTCGGCGAGTGGCGGCTTGCCGACCGTCCGTGGCGACTGCCTCACAGTTACACGCTCCAGGCGGTCAAACGCGCCGCTTAGGGCCGGGAGTTGAGCTCCTGCGCGACTCTGATGACCGCGGTCCGCTGGTAGAAGTCGACTGCCACGATCGCGCCGGAGGTGTGACGCTCCGCGGTGCATCGCTCTATCCGGGCGCGTAGGAACACCGCACGACCGATCTGCGCGTTGACCGTGAGGCTCGGCGGGAACGGGGGAATCCAGTGGTTGAGGAGCAACATCGGGCTGTCCGCATCGCCCCGGTAGCGGGCGCAACTGAGCTGACCAGGATGCAGTGCCCCGAGCGGGGTGTCCTGGATGAACGAGAACGCCGGCATGTACCAGTTCGGCGAGCCGCCTTTCACCTCTGCGAACACGACCAGCCGGTGGCCGTCGTTGATCAGTTCGCCGAGCGTTGGTAGCGGCGCGTGCAACTTCAGCCTCGCGACGTACCGCGTCAGATCTGCCGCGGCGAACGCCTGCTCGATCGTCGCGGGCGGGACGTAGTCCTCGACAATCAGGACCAGCACCTGGTCGGGATGCTCGCGGAGAAAGGTCGCGATCACGGCCAGCTCACGATCGAGCGGCTCGGAGCCGAGCTCGCACAGCGTATGGCAGAGATATGGCTCCGGCTTGCCACTCAGCGTGCCGAGGCCTATGCCGCCGGCGACCCGGTCAGCGACTCGCAGCGCACTCTCGGGCAATTGCTGGGCCACCTTGTTGCGGTCCGATCCCTCGGCGGTGAGGTCGGTCCGCACGCGTCCCGTGACCGGGTCGTACACGCCGAAGTGGATATCGATCAGGAAGGCCCGGATCCCGTCCTGGAGCTGACGCGCGATCGGATAGGTCTGATTGGCGAAATACCAGCCGGGCTCCGTCGACGCGGCGAACGAGTTGTGCGTGCCGGGGAAGACGACGTCGTTGAGCGGCCGCGAGCACAGCGCAGGCGAGCCGTTGCACGAGGGACGGGTCCCGGTGGCACGCTGAGTGCCGCCGCACGCGGTACACAGGAGCACGGTGAAGCATGCAAGGATTGGCCGGGTTCGCGTATCCGACAGGAGAGAGTGATGGCGCTTCATCCGCAGGCGAAAGCGTTCCTGGCCGGTATCGAGGCGTCCGGAGCACCGCCGCTCTACGAGCTGACGCCTGAGGAGGCTCGTGCCGCGACCGGAATCATTACCGGATTGATCGGCGCCGGCCCCGAGGTGGCGACGGTCGAGGATTTCACGATTGCCACCGCGGCGGGCCACGTCCGCGCCCGGCGCTATGTGCCCGATGACCCCATCGCGACGATCCTGTGGATCCACGGTGGCGGCTGGGTCATCTGCGATCTCGACACGCACGACGCCGTCTGCCGGCTGCTGGCGGTCAGCTCGGGCTGCCGCGTGATCGCGGTGGACTACCGACGGGCGCCGGAGCATCCGTTCCCGGCCGCGCTCGAGGACTGCTGGGATGCGCTCCAGACGGTCGCGGCCGACAACGGCCAGGCGCCGTTGATCATCGCCGGCGACAGCGCGGGCGGAAACATGTCTGCGGCATGCGCGCTCCGCGCCCGGGACCGTGGCGGTCCGAAGCTGGCGCTGCAGGTCCGGGTCTGCCCGGTCGTCGATCACGACATGACGAGGCCGTCGTACCGCGAGCGGGCGACCGGACCCGATCTGTTCGTCACCGTCCACGACACGTAGTGGTTCTGGGGCTATTACGAGGGGATCGCATACGCGGAGCGCCTCGAGGCCGCGGGGGTCGAGGTCACGCACCGCCATCACGGGGACATGTTCCACGACTTCTTCTCGTTCGTGAACCTGATCGAGGCGGGCAACGAGGCCGTCGAGCGCGTGGGGTCCGAGATCCGCGCGCTGGCCACGACGCTGACAGCGCCGGCCAGGCACATACGTACTTAACCGAAGGATCCTTGAGCTAGGGCTCGCTCGTGCCGATGGCGCGAGCATGATGGAGCCCGCCGAGGCCCTCACGATGCTGGACGGAGTCGGCGCTAAACCTGCGCCGGCGATGCCCGCGACCGGACGCTCCGGGGTCGCCAAGATTGACGGCCTCGGCCTCGCAATCGGCGCGACGCTGGGCACCCGGTTGATCGTGTGGGCGGCCGCGGTTCTGACAATCGCGATCTTCGGCGAGAACGCCGTCGCGCGTCACGTGCTCGACCCCTCGGGGGTCACGCCGCCGATCCATTCCGGGCTGTTGGGAGTGCTGCTCTCGCCCGCGGCGCGCTGGGACAGCGTCTGGTACCTCCAGATCGCCGCCCACGGGTACTTCAGCCCCGCTTCGACGAACTTCTACCCGGTGTATCCGCTGCTCGTCGGTCTCGGTGCCCGCCTGTCCGGCGACGCGATCGTCGCCGGGATCGCGATCTCGATCGGTTCGACGGTCGTGGCGCTGACGCTGCTGTACCGATTGGCGCTGCTCGACCTCGGGCGGCCCGCGGTGCGGATGACGGTGCTGCTCGTCGCGGTGTTCCCGGCCTCGCTGTTCCTGTCGGCTATCTATCCGACCTCGCTCTTCCTCCTGCTGGCGATCGCCGCGGTCTACGCGGCGCGAACCGAGCAGTGGCCGATGGCCGGTTTGTGCGGTGGCCTCGCTGCCGCGACGAGCTCCGACGGGATCCTGTTAGTCGTCGTGCTGGCGCTGATGTACCTGTATGGCCCCCGCAGCCGCTCGCCGCTCCGGGACCGCGCCACCGCGTGGTGGCGCCCGCGGTTCCCGATCGAACGCGACGTCGCGTGGCTGGCGCTGGTGCCGGTCGGGCTGGCCGCATACCTCGGGTACCTGCTGGTGACCCATTCCGATCCGCTGGCGCCGTTCCGCGCCGCCAACCAGAACTGGGGCCACAGCTTCGGTCCGCCGCTGGCCTCGATCGCCGAGGCGACCGGCCGCGTGCCGGGTGATCTGCGGGCGGTGTTCGATCACACCACAACACCGATCGGACCCGGCGATCCCATCAGCTGGCAGTCGCGCAACCTGATCGACGTCGCGTTCCTCGGGGTAGCGGTGTGGGCGCTGATCGTCGCGTGGAACCGGGTCCCCCGCGTGTACGTGATCTTCGCGGTCGTGCAGCTCGCGGAGGTCACGAGCTTCCCGACGGGAACCGAGCCGATGATCGGCCTGGCCCGCTACATGCTGCCGATGTTCGCGCTGTTCATGGGTGCCGGCGCCTACCTCTCCGAGCGTCGGACGGCGGCGCGGATCGCGCTCGCGACGTCGGCGACGTTGCTCGTGGTTTTCAGCGGGCTGTGGGCGTACTGGTCGCTGGTGCCCTGACCCGCGCGAGAATTGAGGCGTGAGCGAGCGCGGCGCCAGCCGGATTGCGATAGCCGGTGACGTAGCCGACCCATCGCTGCGCGAGGACATCCGTGCACGGGCGAGCCGACTTGGCCTGCTCGGATGGGTCCGTCTCCAGGACGGAGGCACGTTGTGCGTGCATGCGGAGGGGGAGCCCGCCGCGATCGAGGAGCTCGAGACGGAGCTGCGGTCGATCCCCGGCGTCGAGTCGATGTCGGATCGACGGGTGCGGGTCGAGGGACACGAACAGTTCGCGATCCGCGGCGTCCCGGCGGGCGTGTTCGTCGTACAGGAGCATCAGGCGACCGCGCACCACTTCGATGTCCGCCTCGAGGTCGACGGAATGATGCGGTCGTGGGCGGTGCCCAAGGGACCCTCGATGGACCCGACCGTCAAGCGGTTCGCCGTGCAGGTGGAGGACCACGAGCTTGCGCACAATGAGTTCGAGGGGCGGACGGGCAAGGGCGGGGTGATCATTTGGGATCGCGGTCAGTACGAGCAGGGTGGCCGGGTGCCCTGGCCCGAGGCGCTCGATCGCGGTCACGCGGTGTTCGTGCTGCATGGCGAGAAGCTCCATGGCGGCTTCGCGCTCCAGCGGACGCGCGGGGGCGAGAAGCCTCAGTGGCTCCTGATCAAGCGCAACGACGACGATGCCGCCCGGGGATCGGACATCGTCGCCGAGCGCCCCGAATCGGTTCAGAGCGGTCTGACGCTCGCCGACCTGATCGACAGCTAGTCGGGCCCCCTCGCGAATCGTCCGCCGGACCGATGGATCCGGCTGCCTCCCCGGATCTATATGGCAGTAACGACTAACACCGAACGGAGGCATCGATGAGCAACATTCACCCGATCGCGAACCGCACAGTGCTGGTTACCGGGGCCAATCGAGGCATTGGGCAGGCACTGGTCCAAGAGTCCCTGAGGAGAGGTGCGAACCGCGTGTATGCGGGTACGCGGCACCCGCTGGTCCACCCGGACGAGCGCGTGACGCCGCTGATCCTCGACATCACCGACCCGGACCAGATCCACGAGGCCGTCGAGAACGTCGAGGCGCTCGACCTGCTCATCAACAACGCCGGCCTCGCGCTTTACGATGACCTCAGCGATCGAGCCGTGCTCGAACAGCATCTCGCCGTCAATCTGTTCGGCACCTGGGGCATGACCCGGGCGTTCCTGCCATCGCTAGCCCGGAGCCGGGGAGCGGTCGTCAACGTGCTGTCGGTGGCGGCGTTCGCGGCCGTACCAGTGATCCCGGCCTATTCGATCTCGAAGGCGGCCGCGCTGTCGCTGTCACAGTCGTTGCGCGCGCTGCTGGCCGGGAATGGCGTCCGCGTCCACGCGGTTCTCACCGGGCCAACGGACACCGAGATGTCCCGAGACCTCGACGTGCCCAAGGCGTCTCCACAGTCGGTCGCGAGCGCGATCCTCGGTGGCGTCGAGCGGGGTGAAGAGGACATCTTCCCGGACCCGATGTCTCAGACCGTGGCGGACGACTGGCGCTCGGGCGCAGCCAAGGCGCTCGAGCGGCAGAACGCGGCACTTGTGGAGCCGGAAACCGTCGCGCCGTGACCGGCGGCAACCCCGATCTGAACGGAGAGGAAGCGAACATGAATGACCACACGGTCGTGACACGTGAAGAGTGGCTGTCGGCTCGCGCCGAGCTGCTCGCGCGCGAGAAGGAGGTCACCCGGATGGGCGATGAGGTCGCTCGGCAGCGGCGCGAGCTTCCATGGGTTCCGGTGGCCAAGGAATACGCGCTCCAGACCGCCGATGGTGAGAAGACCCTGGCGGAGCTGTTCGAAGGACGGTCGCAGCTCGTGGTCTACCACTTCATGTTCGGACCCGATTGGGAGGCGGGGTGCCCGGTCTGCTCTTCGATCGGCGACAGCTTCGACGGCGTCGTCTCGCACCTCGCCGCCCGCGACGTGACGATGATCGGCATCTCGCGGGCGCCGCTCCAGAAGCTGCTCGCCTACCGCGAGCGGATGGGCTGGAGCTTCAACTGGGCCTCGAGCTACGAGACCGATTTCAACTGGGACTTCGAGCACACGCAGACACGGGAAGAGGTCGGCGTCTGGGCGGGGGAGGCGCCGTCATTCGTCGACCGCTTCGCCTCGGCCTGCGGCACCGACCGCATCGGCTATTTCTCGGAGGGCCCCGGCCTGACCGTGTTCGCGCGTTCGGGCGACGACGTCTATATGACCTATGCGACGACCGCGAGGGGTCTCGAGATCGTGATGACCTATTACGAGATTCTCGACCGGGTCCCGCTGGGGCGGAACGAGCGCGAGCCGACCTTCCAGTCGTGGGTCACTCGTCACGACGAGTACGAGCGCTGATCGTGTCGCGGATCGTCCACCTCGAGCTCCACACGCATGACCGCGCGGGCGCAAGTGCGTTCTACCGCGAGCTGCTCGAGTGGCGGACCGAACGGATCGACAGTCGCTGGGGCACCTACCACGCGCTCGCACTCGGCGACGGCCTCGACGGTGGGATCGTCGAATGTGGGACATGGCAGGCTGGGTGGCTGCCGTACGTCGAGGTGGCTGGAATCGAGAAGGTGACCGAGCGGGCGCGCGATCTTGGCGCCACCGTGCTGCTGGCTCCGCGCGAAGGGCCGGCGGGCTGGAGGTCGGTCTTGTGGGCGCGCGGCGCCGGCGAGATCGCGTTGTGGGAGCAGAAGCGATGAGCCCCGAGGAGCGGAACTACGGCGAGCAGCTCGAGCCGCACCGCCGCGCGCTGCATGGTCACTGCTACCGGATGCTGGGGTCGCTTCAGGATGCCGAGGACGCCGTGCAGGAGACGCTGCTGAAGGCGTGGCGCGGGCTCGACCGGTTCGAGGGCCGTAGCTCGCTGCGCTCATGGCTGTACACGATCGCCACCAACGTCTGTCTGCGGATGATCGAGCGGCGGCCGAGCCGCGTGCTGCCGATCGACTACGGCCCGCCGGCTGACCCCCACGCGCCGCTCGGCGCCCGGCTGGCGGAATCGGTCTGGATCGAGCCGTACCCCGACCGTCAACTCGGGCTCGACGAGGGGCTCGCGGGACCGGAGGCGCGGTATGAGCAGCGGGAGGCCGTCGAGCTCGCTTTCATCGCCGCGTTGCAGCACCTTCCCGCGCGTCAGCGGGCCGTTCTCATCCTTCGGGACGTACTCGGATTCTCGGGGGAGGAGGTTGCCGGTGCGTTGGAAACGACACCCGCCTCGGTCTACAGCCTGCTCCAGCGGGCGCACGCGAGCGTCGACGACCGGCTCCCTGAGCGAAGCCAGCAGCAGACGCTTCGCGCGCTCGGCGACGAGCGGCTGAGCGCGATCGTCGACCGCTACGTCGAAGCCTGGGCCAGGACCGATGTCGACGCGATCGTCGGGATGCTGACCGAGAGCGCGACCGCCGCGATGCCGCCGTACCCGAACTGGTTCAACGGCCGCGAGGCGTTCGTCATCGGGCTGCGCGCCGGAGCGCTCGACGGGGTGACCCAGTGGCGGTTGCTGCCCACTTCCGCCAACGGTCAGCTCGCGATGGGCGCGTACAAGCTCGATCGCTCGGGCGCCTACTTGCCCAACCACGTCGCGGTGCTGACGTTCCGCGGCGACAGGATCGACCAACTGCAGGCGTTCCACGACGCCTCCCTGCTCGAGCGGTTCGGGTTGCCCGCTCGGGTGTGACATCCGCAGTCCACACGAGGAGAACACTCACGATGAACGTTGGAGCGACATCCGAACAGAGCAGCATGCCCGACCTTGCCGGCAAGAAGGCCGTAGTCGTCGGAGCCAGCCGTGGCCTCGGCCGTGGCGTCGCGGAAGCGATGAGCGCCGCCGGCGCATCGGTGATGGCGATCGCGCGCGACCGTCCCGAGCTCGAGGACCTCACGCGTGCGGAGCCCGCGATCGGGGTGACGGTCGCCGACGCGACCGACCCCGTCGTCGCGGGCGCGATCATCGACTCGCACGATCCGGACGTCCTCGCGGTCATCGCCGGCGCAAGTCCGCTTCTGCATCCGATCCACCACCACACCTGGGAGACGTTCTCGCTGAACTGGCAGGTCGACGTGCGCGTGGCATTCAACTGGCTCCGCGAGGCGATGCTGAAGCCGTTGCGGCCCGGCAGCCGAGTGCTGCTGATGAGCAGCGGGGCGGCGCTCCGCGGCTCCCCGATGAGCGGCGGCTATGCGGGAGCGAAGGCGACAATCCGGTTCATGGCCGCGTACGCCGACGACGAAGCCCGTCGCCTCGGGCTCGGAATCCGGGTGCTGTCCGTGCTGCCGCGTCTCACGCCGGCGACCGGGCTCGGGCGCCCGGCCGTTCGCGTCTACGCCGCGCGCCAGGGCGTGAGCGAGGAGCAGTACGTCTCTGCGCTCGGGGCGGCGGTGACCCCGGCGGGCGCCGGCGAAGCGTTCGTCGAGCTGGCCGGCGGCGATCCCGACGCCGGAGGCGCCTACATGCTGACCGGCGACGGCCTGGTGGCGCTGCCGACGTCAGCGTGAGGCAACCATCAGCGGCTTGGAGCCACGAGCGCAAGGCCCGTGGCTCCATTGCCGTCGGATATCGACTGCCTCTTAGTTAGCGGCGATTCCGGAGACGCCGTCCGGCAGGTCGTTGTTGGTGGCCTGCACGAACGTCAGGCTGCCGCCGGGGCCGACCTGGTACACGTCGATGTGACTGGTCGGGGGCGGATTGGGCGGGGCTCCGCCGACGATGATCGGTACCAGCACGTACAGATACCGGCCGTCGGGGCTGAGCGTCTCGTCACCCGGGAATCCGCTCGGCTGCGTGGGCGTGCTCGCCGGTACGTCGGTCTGCCCGAGCAGCGTCAGCCCGCCGTGCGGTGAGATCAAGTAGCGCGATACGCCACCGTTACCGGTGAGGATGCCGGCGGGTGAGCCTGCCGGTGCCGACAGCGTGTTCGTCACGAACGCGTACCGGTTGTCGGGCGTGACCACCACCCAGCACGCCGCACGCCCGCCGCTCGGGAACGCACCCTCGAACGTGAGGTTGCCCGAGCCCGACAGGCTGTACGACGTCAGCGACCCGAAGAACTGCGACGGGTCAGCCGGATTCGGCGGGGAGCCGCCCGGGTTGGCCGCACTGCCCGAGGGCGTCGCGACGAAGCCGGCGTCGCTGACCAGCAGGTGTGACCCGGCGAAAGCGAACCCGAACGGGTTCGGCGTCGGCGCCACAGTCTTCTGGGCCGGCCCGGCCGTGCCGTTCCAATTGACCGGGAACGTGTCGATCACGCCGTTCGGCGCCGGTAGACCGCGCTCGGTCACGACGATCGTGCGGCCATCGGGCGAGAAGCCGATCTGCGCCGAAACCGTCGTCGGGAACATGGTGGACAACGGCTGCGTGGAGATCTGGGTGAGATGACCACTGCTCGAGAACCGGAAGCCGACGATGTCGCTGCTCTCCTCGTTGACCACATACAGCAGGTTGCCGTGCGTGGTCACGCTGATCGGAAGCGCCCCGCCCGAGCTGATCGGCGAGTTGTCGGCCAGTTGCAGCCCCGAGTTGGTAGCCCGGAATGCGCTGATCGTGCCGCCGCCCGCGGGGCCGGCGTTGACCACGAACAGCAGGCGACCGTCCCGCGTCAGGTTCATCGAGCCGGATGAATCGACGATCGGGAAGCCGAACGGCGGCTGTGACGCGATACCGACGCCGCCGGTCGGGAACGACGCCCCCTTCGTGACCGTGCCGTTCGCGCTGCGGGTGTACATCACGACTGCGTTCCCCGCCGGGTTATTCGTCGCCGTATACAGGGCCCCGGCTGCCTGGTTATGCCAGTTGCCCTTGTTGTGATGGCCGTTGTGGTGGCTCTTGGAGTGATGGCTCTTGGTGTGATGGCCTTTGCCGTCGTGTTTCGCGAGCGCGGTCGCCGGCAGCGCCGCCGCCAGCAGGCCAACCACGATCGCTATCGCCAGGCGCGCAGACTTGATCGCGCGCCTAGATTGCCCCGGTCCCGTCATGTACTACCCCCTAGATGGAGTTGTCGCGGCTCAGGCGCCCTACGTTCGCCGCGCCCTCGCCATCATCGCTGCGACCCTAACAGCCGCCCGGCCGAACGAGGCGAAAATTGCGTTAAAGCTGGCAAGGAGCCTTCGCCGGTGGCGCCCCAGTCAGTTGAGACGGGCCTGCAGCGCTCGCAGTTCAGCTCTCAAGGCCGGTTCGACCGCCGGTTCGGCCGGGAGCGCCAGGCGCATACTCGCCGCGCGGATCGCGGCGGCGAGGTCGGCGCGGCGTTCGTAGCTGCCCACCAGGTTGTTCAGCATGCGCATCGCGATCTCATGAGCCCGCCAGGGACGCAGGACCCCATGACCGACCGGTGCGTTCATGACCGCTCCTCGCTCGAACGGATCGAGCAACAACGGCGGACTCGCGCCGAAGTGCGCGACGACGAAGTGGCCGGGCAAGCCCACCCCTCCGATCGGAATGCCCGCTCGGCGGGCGACCTCGATGTAGACGACGGAGAGCAGGATCGGCAGGCCCGTGCGCTTGGTGAGGACCACGTCGAGCATTGAGTTCCCGGGATCGTCGTAGGTCTCGCGATCTCCACGAAAGCCGTGTTCCGCTCCCAGCAGGCGGCTGCACTCGCGCGCGATCATCTCCGGAGCGCCGGCGGTCGTGCTTGCCCTCTGCGCCAACTCCGCACCGAGTGCGTCGAGAACGCCGAGCGCGCGGTCGGTGTCGACCTCGCGGAATTCCCGCGCGATCGCCAATGCCAGAAGATCCATCGGCGGGTCTTGCGCGGCGGCGAGTTCGGCGAATGACGGAGAGCCCGGCACTCGGGCATTGTCGTCCCGTGCGGATGTCTACGTCTGCCCGGGTCCGGCGCCGAGGACGGCGCGGATCGCTCCGGCGAACTCGCCGGACGCCTCGAGCGGGACGAAGTGGCCGACGCCGGGCACCGGCGTGACCGTGGCATCGGCGAAGAACTCGGCGAGCCGGTCGCCCCATTCGGGCGGAAACAGCGGATCGAACTCGGGCCAGAGAACCGTGGTGGGCACGGCTATCCGCTCGTCACGCGCGGGCGTCACCTCCGCGAGGCTCCGGGCCACCGTTCCGGCGCCGGCGCGATACCACGCGATCGAAGTCGTGAACGCGCCCGGCGCGCCGTACAGACCGGCGAGACGATCAAGCTCGGCGTCCGCTGGGGTGAACAACGGCCCGGACCAGTGGGACCAGAAGTGGCGCAGATACGCCCGGACGGCGTCGGGGCGCCCGTCGATGATCTCCTCGACCAGGCTCGACTGATGAAACGCCTGATACCAGAACTCGCGCTCTGCCTCGGGCAGCAGCACGCGCTTGGCTGCGCCCGGCATCGGCGGCGCTAACACGAGCGCCCGCACCCGGTCAGGAAACGAGCTAGCGACGGTCTGAGCGACCCGGCTGCCGACGTCGTAGCCGGCCACCACCGCCGGGCTCAGCCCAAGCTCGTCGATCAAACCGACGACGCTTCGCGCCTGCGCGTCGGCCGAGTACCCCTCCGCCGGCGTCGCCGGATGCTTGTCCGACTCGCCGAAGCCGCGCAGATCGGCAGCGACGACGGTGCAGCCGGTCAGCAGCGGGATGACGTCGCGGAAGTCGTGCCGATCACCCGGCCAGCCGTGGAGGAGGACCACGCCGTCGTCCGCGCCGGCGCGGTCATAGGCGAGCTGAAAGCCGTCGACTGGGGAAGATCTCGGCACGGCCACAGCCTATGCATTCGGTGTCGATTTCGGCGCGTCGCGTTCGTGTAGGAGGTGTAAGAACCCAAACCTAGATGGGAGACGAAGATGAGCATGAAGCAGTACCTGCTGAGCATCTATCAACCCGATGGTGACCCGCCGGCGCCCGAGGTACTCGAGAGGATCGCGGCGGACGTGCAGGCCGTGCGCGAGGAGATGCGAGCCGCCGGCGCCTGGGTGTTCGCGGGCGGGCTGCACGCCGCGAGCACCGCGACGGTCATCAACCCGCGCAGCCAGGACATGCCGATGATCGACGGGCCGTACACCGAGGGTAAGGAGCACGTCGGCGGCTTGGTCATCGTCAAGGCGGAGAGCCTGGACGAGGCGCTCATCTGGGGACGGAAGGTGGCGCGAGCGACGACGCTGCCGGTCGAGGTGCGCCCGTTCCACGACGAGGTCGAGGACTGACGGCAGCGTGCCGAAGGTCACCCGTTCGGAGATCGAGCGTGTCTTTCGCGCGGAATACGGGCGGGCGGTGGCGGTGCTCGCCCGGGTGTTCGGGGACCTCGACATCGCCGAGGACGCCGTGCAGGAGGCGTCCGCCACCGCGGTCGCCCGCTGGCCTGACAGCGAGCTGCCGCGGGCGCCGGCCGGCTGGATCATCACGACCGCCCGCAATCGCGCGATCGACCGTCTCCGTCGTGAGGCCTCACGCGATGATCGGCACGCGCAGGCGGCGCTCCTGCACGCTCGCCACGAGCCCGTCGAGGAGGGCCCGGTGCGGGACGACCGCCTGCGCCTGATCTTCACCTGCTGCCATCCGGCCCTGGGCCGGGCGGCTCAGGTGGCGCTCACGCTCAGGCTGCTGGGCGGGCTCCGTACCCCGGAGATCGCGCGGGCGTTCCTCGTGCCCGAGGCGACGATGGCGCAGCGACTCGCGCGCGCGAAGGGGAAGATCCGGGACGCTCGGATTCCGTACCGGCTCCCGAACGAGGCGGACCTGCCGGAGCGTCTCGCCTCGGTTCTGACGGTCGTGTACCTGATCTTCAACGAGGGTTACGCGGCCAGCTCGGGCGAGCGCCTGATCCGCGAGGAGCTCGAGTCCGAGGC
>Ga0335076_10002146_pt1 | contig 19500 bp, 31 predicted proteins | sample Lox_Sample_25_FD_206717 | JGI IMG/M metagenome (GOLD analysis project Ga0335076, IMG submission 206717) | Soil microbial communities from Loxahatchee National Wildlife Refuge, Florida, United States - Lox_Sample_2.5 | ecosystem: Environmental > Terrestrial > Soil > Wetlands | place: USA...
CCGGACGTTACCGACAAACCAAACTATTCGTTGCGGAGGCCGAGCCCGCGGGTGTGGAGCGTCTCGATCACCTCATCGATCGACTTCTTGCCGAAGTTCGGGATCGCCGCCAGCTCGGACTCGCTCTTCGACACGAGATCTCCGACGGTCTGGATCCCAGCCCGCTTCAGGCAGTTGTACGAGCGCACGCCCAGCTCGAGCTCCTCGATCAGGATGTCGTCCATCGCGTTCGGAGGACGCGAGGGCGCGCCGACCGCGCCGGGAACGCCGGGCTCGAGCACGCCAGGGGCACCAGCCTCGCGCAGCTCGACCACCCGCTCAGCGTCCGTGAAGATCGCCAGCTGCGAAATCAGGATCTCGGCTGCCTCGCGCAGAGCCGCGTGCGGGTCGATCGACCCGTCGGTCTCGATGTCGAGCGTCAGCTTGTCGTAGTCGGTGCGCTGCCCGACGCGAGCCTGCTCGACGTTGTAGGCGACGCGCCGCACGGGCGAGAAGATCGAGTCGATCGGGATCACGCCGATCGGCTGGTCGGGTGACTTGTTCTCCTCGGCCGGCCGGTAGCCGCGACCGCGCCCGATCGTCAGATAGACCTCGAGCTTGGTCTTCTTCTCCAAAGTCGCAATATGAGCGTCGGGATTCAGGATCTCGACGCCCGAGGGCAGGTCGATGTCCTTGGCGGTGATGTCGCCGGGCCCCGTGACCACCAGCGGCGCCTCGATTTCGGTCGCGTCGGAGTGCATCCGGCAGACGACGCCCTTCAGGTTCAGGACGATGTCAGTCACATCCTCCTTGACGCCGCGAATCGTCGAGAACTCGTGCGCCACGCCCTCGATGCGCACAGAGGTCACGGCCGCGCCTGCGAGAGAAGAGAGCAACACGCGCCGCAGCGAGTTGCCGAACGTGTAACCGAAGCCCCGATCGAGCGGCTCGATCGTGAACGACCCGCGGTTGTCGTCAACACTCTCTGAGGAGATTCGGGGGACTTGGAAGTCGAGCATCAGGGTCCTAACGTCGTGGGTTCATGCCGCCGGCTGGGCGGTGTCAGTGCCGCACCCGGCCAGGAACTGGCCACGCGGCTGAAAGGTTGTTCCTACTTGGAGTACAGCTCGACGATGAGCTGTTCCTGCACGGGAGCCGCGATCTCGCGCCGCTCGGGCTTGCGCAGCACCTTGGCCGTGAGTGAGTCGTGGTCTGCCTGTAGCCATGCCGGCACCTGTCCGGTGAGCTCGGTGGCGTCGCGAATCACCTGCGTCGCGGTCGAGCGCGGATGGATCGCGATCACGTCGTTGTCGCGCAGCTGGTAGCTGGGGATGTTCACGCGACGGCCGTTGACCGTCCAGTGCCCGTGCAGGATCAGCTGCCGGGCCTGGCGCCTCGAGGCCGCGAAGCCGAGACGGACGAGCACGTTGTCGAACCGGCACTCGAGCATCCGCAGCAGGTTCTCACCGGTGACGCCGGCCTGGCGCGTCGCCTTGTCGTAGTAGATCCGGAACTGCTTCTCGAGCACGCCGTAGTAACGCTTGGCCTTCTGCTTCTCGCGCAGCTGCACGCGATACTCGCTCTGGCGCTGGCGGCCGCGCCCATGATCGCCCGGCGGGTACGAGCGTCGCTCGACGCCGCACTTGTCGGTCAGGCACCGCTCGCCCTTCAAAAAGAGCTTCTGCCCTTCTCGCCGGCACTGCTTGCACTGGGCTCCGGTATCACGAGCCATCAGACACGCCTCCGCTTTCGGGGCCGCACCCCGTTGTGGGCCTGCGGCGTGACGTCCTTGACGCCGGTCACCTCGAGTCCCGCCGCCTGCAGCGACCGGATCGCGGTCTCGCGTCCGGACCCCGGGCCCTTGACGAACACCTCGACCCGCTGGAGGCCGTGCTCGATGCCCTTGCGGGCCGCGGCGTCGGCGGTCACCTGAGCCGCGAACGGCGTCGACTTGCGCGAGCCCTTGAAGCCCGCGCCACCCGCCGACTCCCATGCGATCACATTGCCCTCGCGGTCGGTCAACGAGACGATCGTGTTGTTGAAAGAGGTCTTGATGTGCGCCTGCCCGATCGGGATGTTCTTGCGAACGCGCCGGCGGCCGCGCTGAGGTCTACGAGGAGCTGGCATCTACTTCTTGGTCGCCTTCTTCTTGCCGGCGACCTGCATCCGCTTCGGGCCCTTACGCGTGCGCGCATTGGTCTTGGTGTTCTGACCGTGGACCGGGAGCCCGCGGCGGTGGCGGAGCCCGCGGTACGAGCCGATCTCCTGAAGTCGCTTGATGTTCTGCGACCGCTCGCGACGGAGGTCGCCCTCGACCGTGTAGTCGCGGTCGATCAGCTCGCGCAGCCTGATGACCTCTTCCTCGGTGAGGTCGCGGACCTTGCGATCGGGCTCGATGCCGAGCTCGGCGAGCAGGTGGTTGGACGTCGAACGACCGATCCCGTAGATGTACGTCAGACCGATCTCAACGCGTTTGTTGAGGGGAATGTTGACGCCGGAGATGCGTGCCATCTCAACCTTGCCTTTGCTTGTGGCGCGGGTTCGAGCAGATCACAAGGACCCGGCCGTTCCGCCGGATGATCTTGCACTTCTCGCACATCGGTTTGACCGAGGGTCGTACTTTCACGCTCGTTTCGCTCTCGTCGACTGTTTCCAGTAGTTCCCACAGCTCGGCTCTGGCGACCGGTTCGGTCGCCGCTACCGCGCCGTAGCGCGCCTCGCCAGCACGCAACATTGCGCTCCGAGGGCAACCCGTGATGTTAGCAGGGGAGCCGTGGCGCGCCTCCGCTCCCTGTGGGCCTCGCTCCGCTCGGCATCCGTGGGGCCGTTCCGCCGGGCGTCCGTGCCCGGCGACCGCGCGACTCACGCGGCCGCACGGCCTCCTTTCGCCTCATGCCACGGGGTCAGAATCCGCGGCCCGGCGGCGGTAATCGCGATCGTGAACTCGAAGTGCGCGGCGAGCGACCCGTCCTGGGAGTAGATCGCCCAGTGGTCGTCCCCGACGCGGACGGCGTGGCGGCCGGCGGTGACCATCGGCTCGACCGCGAGCACCATCCCCTCTTCGAGCACGATCCCGGTCCCGCGGTTGCCGTAGTTCGGGATCTGCGGGTCCTCGTGCATCTCACGCCCGATCCCGTGGCCGACGAGCGAGCGGACGATCGACAGGCCGGCGGCCTCGACGTGCTCCTGGATCGCGTGCGAGACGTCCCCGAGCCGGTTGCCGACCACGCACTGGTTGACCGCGAGAAACAGTGACTCCTCGGTGACCCGCAGCAGCTTGGTGGCGATGGGGCTGATCGGGCCAACCGGGAACGTCCGGGCAGCGTCGGCGACCCAGCCGTCGTACACGACCCCGATGTCGACCGACAGCACGTCGCCCTTCGACAGAGCATACGGGCCCGGGATGCCGTGGACGATCATCTCGTTCGGCGACGCGCAGATCGACCCCGGGAAGCCGCGATACCCCTTGAACGCCGGCGTTCCGCCCTGCGAGCGGATGAACTTCTCGGCCGCCTCGTCGAGGTCGGCCGTGGTGATGCCGGGCCGGATCTTCCCGGCCAGCAGGTTCATCGTCTTGACGAGGATGGCGCCGGAGGCGGCCATCTTCTCGATCTCCTCAGGGGTCTTCTTGATGATCAAACGTCTTCCTCAAGTCGCAGCGTCGCGATCACAGCGCGGATGTGGTCGTTCACCTCCGCCGGCGGACGGGTGCCGTCCACCCGGCGCAGGATTCCCTTCTGATCGTAGTAGTCGATCACGGGCTCGGTCTGGTCGTGGTAAACGTGCAGACGCTTCTCCACGACCTCCGGTTTGTCGTCGTCGCGCTGCATGAGCCGCGACCCGTCCTGATCGCACACGTCGTCGTGCTTGGGGGGGTCGAACTCGACGTGGTAGTTGTGACCCGACTTGACGCACACCCGCCGTCCCGAGATCCGCCGGACGACGTCTTCATCGGGCACGTCGATTAGCAGCACGGTCGTGATTCGCCGGCCCATCTGCGAGAGCTGCTTGTCGAGCGCTTCCGCCTGGGGCACCGTTCGCGGGAAGCCGTCGAGGATGAACCCGTCCCGCGCGTCTTCCTGCGCCAGGCGCTCGCGGGCCATCGCGAGGATCAGGTCGTCCGGGACGAGGTCGCCGGCGTCCATGTACTCCTTAGCCTTCTTGCCGAGCTCGGAACCGTTCTTGACGTTCGCGCGCAGCATGTCGCCGGTCGCGATGTATGGCAGCTGGAAGTCAGAACGCAGGCGATCCGCCTGCGTTCCCTTGCCCGCGCCCGGTGGGCCGAACAGGATCAGGTTGAGCTCTGACACGAAGGCCTCACTGTATCGGGCCGACGCACCCAAAAACACGCCAGGCGCCGGGCGTGCCTGAGTCAGTGCGGATCGCGACCATTTGCCGGGCGGCCCGCGATGGTCGCGGACCGCCTCGGCATTGCCCCCAAAGCAGTCGCCTGCCGGCGTCGGTGCCGGCGCCCCGGCGCTGCCAATGGTCGACTCCCACTCCTTCTCCCTCTACGAGTGCCCCCAGGATGGGTCCGCCCCGACCATCCTCCGCTCACTGCCGCCCCCCGCCCTCAGCCTCACCCCTGCCCTCTACCGTTCGACGTACGTGTCATTCGATGCCGGTAGCTAACTACAGCCCCGGGCCGTTCGCACCAGGGAACGACCCCAGAGTTTCGGAGCCGCTGCTCCCCACGCCTTCGGGCGTCCGAGCGGCCTCGATAACCCCGGCGAGCTCGATCCACCCGTGGAACGCCCGCGAGCCCTTGCGCCCGTTCGAAACCCACCCACTGATCGGGTCGGAGTCGATGTCGATCGCAAGCACCAGGTGGGCTGTGCCCCTCGTCACGGTCAGAACTATGCCCGCGCGACCCAGATTTCGCCCCAGGCACATACCCCAGGATTAGGCGTAAGAGCAATCGGGGTACAAAGCTCTAGATGCCGGTGCGGGAGGCGCCCGACAGACGTGGACGGCCCCTGCGCGGACGCGCAGGGCTCCTCGAGCGCGAGGACCTGCTCGAGGCGATCACCGCTGTGCTGGACCCGGTGCAGGAAGGCACCGGACAGGCAATCCTGCTCGACGGACACGCGGGGATGGGCAAGACCCGGCTGCACGAAGCGGCACTCGACGAGGCCAGGCAACGCGGCATCCGCGTGCTGCGAGCGGCCGGCGCGGAGCTCGAGCAGAATCTCGCGTTCGGCGTGGCCGGTCAGCTCGTCCGCGCGCTGCTGAGCGACCTGCCGCGGGCCGGGCGCCGTGCCTTCCTGGCCGAGGCCCCAGAGCGCGTGCGCTCGCTCGCCGGCCCACGCGAGGACCTGCTCGAGCCGGCGGATCCCGGCGATCTGACGATGTCGCACGGACTGTTCTCTGTAATGGCGGGCGCCGCCGAGGCGCGGCCGACGCTCCTTGCGATCGATGACCTGCACTGGTGCGACGTCGCCTCGCTCGAGTTCGTCCTGTACGTCCTGCACAGGCTCGAGGAGCTGCCCGTCTCGCTCGTCATGACGCGCCGGCCGGGGGCGGCCGCGGAGTCCGCCGATGCGCTCGACCGGATCTCGAGTCACCCGCACGTGCAGCTGGAGAGTCTGATGCCCCTCGGCATCGCCGCGATCGAAGAGCTTGCTCACGACGCGCTCGGCGATCGCGCCGAGCCGGCGGTCGTCGAGGCGTGCATCGACGTCACGAACGGCAACCCGTTTTACGTCCACGAGCTGCTGCTGGCGCTCGCGGACGAGGAAGACCTCCACGGCGCCGCGCTCCGCCGGCGGGCCCGCGGCCTCGCCCCGGACGCGGTGACGCGGTCGTTGAGGGTCCGCGTCGGACGCCTCGGCCCGGCTGCGGCAGCGCTGGCCCGCGCGATGGCGATCCTCGGCGACGACGTTCCGCTGCGGCGCGCCGCCGCGCTGGCGGGCGTGCCGATCGACGCCGCGACGGCCGCGGCGGATGCCCTCGCCGGGGTCGAGATCGTGCTCGCGCGCGAGCCGCTCCGGTTCGTCCACCCGCTCGTCCAGCACGCGATCGAGCAGGACATCCCATTGTTCGAGCGCGCGACCCGGCACCTGGACGCGGCGCGGCTCCTCTATGCGGACGGCGGCGACGTCGAGCGCATCGCGGCGCATCTGCTCCTCGGTCAGGCGGGCGGAGATCCGTGGGTCGTCGAGCGGTTGCGCGCCGCCGCGCGCGAGGCTCGGGCCGCGCAACCCGCGGTGCGCTATCTCGAGCGGGCCGACGAGCTCGAGCTCCACGATCAGCTCGAGGCCAGCTACATCTCCTCGGCGTCGATCGTCCCTGCCCTGCAGCCCGTGGCGGTCGAGCGGTCGGCACGGGTGGTGGAGAACGCGGTCAAGGGTCCGCGCACGCAGGGACAGCGGCTGCTGCTCGCCCAGGCCGCTCTGCACGCGACCACCACGGGCGAGTCGGCGCACAACGCAATCGAGCTGACCGAACGGGCCTGGGACGGCAGCCGGATGATGACCCAGGCCGACCCGCATTCGATCGGCTGGAGGCTGGTGCAGGCGGCCTTCCTTCTCAACGGCGAGCTCGAGAGCGCGCTCGAGATCGCCGATGCCGCGCTCGACGATGCTCGCCGGCGCGCGTGGCCGCTCGCGTTCGCGACCGCCAGCTACGTCCGCGGGCTCCCGCTGCTGTGGCAGGGAAAGGTCACCGACGCGCTCGCCGACCTCGAGCTGGCCCGCGACGCCCGCCGCTACGGCTGGCAGCAGTTCGCCCGCTCCGCGGCCGCGCACTACGCGCTGTGCCTGATTGAGCGCGGCGATCTCGGTCAGGCCGAGGACGTGCTTGGCGAGGACGGCCCGCTCGAGCAGCCACAGGACATCGAGGACGTGCTCCGCCTGTACTCGCTCGCGGAGCTCCGGCTGGCGCAGAGCCGGCCCCAGGAAGCGCTCGACGTTGCGTTGTCGGTCGGCGACATCGGCGAGCACACGGTCGGCTTCCTCGGCTACTGCCCGTGGCGCGGGACCGCGGCCCAGGCCGCGCTGATGCTCGGCGATCGCGGGCGGGCGCTGCGCCTGGCCGGCGAGGCGCTCGCCCGCGCCGAGCGGACCGACGTTCTGCACCTGCGGATCCGCGCGCGCCGGGTGCTCGGCCTGTGCGAGCGGGAGGCACGGGGGCTTCGCACCCTCCGCACCGCGGTGAGGCTGGGCGCGGGCGCGCCACCGCGGCTCGAGACTATGCGCGCGCTGGTCGATTTCGGGGCAGCCTTACGCAGAGAGAACCGGCGCGGCGAGGCGCGCGAGCCACTCGAGCGCGCCGCCGACATGGCCCGTCGCGGTGGGGCGGTGGCGCTGTCCGAGCGCGCCCGGATCGAACTCGCCGCGTCGGGGGCGCGGCCGCGGCGCGATGCGCTCCTGAGCGGGCCCGGTTCGCTGACGCCGTCAGAGCGCCGGATCGCCGAGCTGGCCGCGACCGGTCAGAGCAACCGCGAGATCGCGCAGGCGCTGTTCGTGACGCCCAAGACCGTCGAATACCACCTGCGCAACACCTATCGTAAGCTCGAGATACAGACTCGCCAGGAGCTTGCCGAAGCGCTGAGCGTGTAGGCCGCCGCCTACTTTAAGAAGCCTTCGTAGTTGCGCATCATCAGTTGCGCCTCGAGCTGCTTCATCGTGTCGAGCGCGACGCCGATCACGATCAGGATCGAGGTGCCGCCAAAGAAGAAGTTGGCCGAGGTCTGGCTGATGAGGATCGTCGGCAACGCCGCGATTGCGGCCAGGAACAACGCGCCCGGGAACGTCAGGCGCGCGAGGATGCGGTCGAGGAACTCGGCCGTGGGCCTACCTGGTCGGACCCCTGGGATGAACCCGCCGTACTTGCGCAGGTTCTCGGCCTGGTCGACGGGATTGAACGTGACCGCCGTGTAGAAGTAAGTGAACACGATGATCAGCAGGCTCTCGCCGAGCACGTAGTGCCAGCCCTGGGGGCTGAAGAAGTTTTGGAGGTCGGTCCAGAAGTTGTTCGTCTCGTTGTGGCCGAGCAGCTGTCCGAGCGTCGGTGGGATCGCCATCATGCTCGCGGCGAAGATCACCGGGATCACGCCGGCCATGTTCACGCGCAGCGGCAGGTATGTCTGGGTGCCCTGGGTCATTCGTCGGCCGATCACGCGCTTGGCGTACTGGATCGGGATCCGGCGCTGCCCCTCCTGCACGAACACGATCGCGGCGACCACGCCGACCACGATGAACGGCATGATCACCTTGAACACCTGGTCGGGGTTCGTCCACCAGGAGTGCACGCCGTTCGGGATCCGGGCGACGATGCTCGCGAAGATCATCAGCGAGATCCCGTTGCCGATGCCGCGCTGGGTGATCAGCTCGCCCATCCACATCAGCAGGACGGTGCCCGCGGTCAGCGAGATCACGATCAGGAACACCTTGGCGAGGTTGAAGTTCGGGATCACGCTGACGCCGGCTGACTGCTCGAAGCTCCGGAACAGGAATACGTAGCCGATCGACTGGGCGAACGCGAGTCCGACGGTCAGGTACCGCGTGTACTGGGTGATCCGCGCCTGGCCGACCTCGCCTTCCTTGGAAAGCTTCTCGAGCGAGGGCACCACGACCTGCAGCAGCTGCAGGATGATCGACGCGGTGATGTAGGGCATGATCCCGAGCGCGAAGATCGCGATCCGCCCGAGCCCGCCACCCGAGAACAGGTTCAGGAAGCCGAGGATGCTCGACCCGCCGAAGTTGTTCTGGATCGCCTTGACCGCGTTCGCGTTGATCCCCGGCGCGGGAATGTGCGTGCCGAGCCGGTAGAGCCCAAGCATCGCTGCCGTGAACAGCACCTTGTTGCGGATCTCGCCGACCCTGAAGGCACCCAGGATCGTCGAGACCACTAGCCCTTGGCCTCCTCGACCACCTGGCAGGTGCCGCCGGCGGCCTCGATCCGCTCGCGCGCCGCCTTGGAGAACTGGTGAGCGTGCACCGTCAACGGCTTGGTCAGCTCGCCCTTGGCGAGGATCTTGACCGGGATCGCCTTACGAGTCGCGAGGCCCTTCGCTCGCATCTCATCCAAAGTTACAGAAGCGCCTGACTCGAACCGAGCCTCCAGGTCGACCAGGTTGACCGGCTGCGTGTGGGTGCGGAACGGCTCGAACGGCATCGACTTCTTCATGTGCGGACCGCGCAGCTTGCGCATCCGCATGTGGATCGGGTTCTGACCACCCTCGAACCGCGCGCGGCGCTTGGCGCCCGACCGTGAGCCCCAGCCCTTCTGGCCCCGGCCCGAGGTCTTGCCCGTGCCCGATCCCTCGCCGCGGCCGACGCGCTTGCGCGGCCGGCGCGACCCGGGCGCGGGCCTCAGGTTGTGAAGCCCGATCCGCTCTTCGCGCTCTTCGGGCTCGCGAATCTCGTCGTCGGCCATCAGGACTCCTCCGAGACCTCGACGATGTGAGCGACCTTCGCGATCATCCCGCGGATCTGCGGCGTGTCGTCGTGCTCGACCGACTGGCCGATCCGGCGCAGCCCGAGCGAGCGAAGCGTGTCGATCTGGCGCTGGTCACAGCCGTTCCGTGACCGGCGCTGTGTGACGAGCAGCTTGCTCACGCCTCAAGCTCCTCGGCCGAGGTGGGAGCTGTGGTCGCCGTGTCGGAGACGGACGCTGGTGGCGCGTCCGCGCCCCCTCGCGGCGCCTCGGACCCTCCGTCACCGTTCGAGCTTTGAGCGCCGGGGGCGCCGGACGCGACGTCAGCGTCCGGCTCAGTCGTCAGGCCAAGCACCTGATTGACCGAGAGTCCGCGAATCTCGGCGACCTCATCCGGAGTGCGCAAAGACTGTAGGCCGGCCATCGTCGCCTTGACCAGGTTGATCGGGTTCTGCGACCCCAGCGACTTGGACAGGATGTCGTGGATCCCGGCGAGCTCCAGCACCGCGCGCACGCCGCCGCCGGCGATCACGCCGGTTCCGGGGGCAGCGGGCTTCAAGAACACGCGACCGGACCCGAAGATGCCGGTCGTCTGATGGGTGATCGTCGAGCCGTGCTTGGGCACGCGATAAAGGTTCTTCTTGGCCTGCTCGACGCCCTTCTGGATCGCCACCGGCACCTCGTTGGCCTTGCCGTAGCCGATCCCGACGGTGTCCCGCTCGTCGCCCACCACGACCAGCGCCGTGAACGAGAACCGGCGCCCGCCCTTGACCACCTTGGCCACGCGGTTGATCTCGACGACCCGCTCCTGAAGGTCCAGGCCGGCGGAGGAAACTGTGCGATCTCTTGCCATCAGCAGATCCAGAGTAGCGGGCTCAGAAGAGCAGCCCGCCCTCACGGGCGCCGTCGGCGAGGGCCTTAACGCGACCGTGATATTTGTAGCCGCCGCGATCAAACACCGCGGTCTCCACGCCGGCCGCCTTGGCGCGATCGGCCAGTAGCGCACCGGCGCGGGTGGCTTGCTCCATCCGCCCGAGACCGCTCAGGTCGGCCTCGGTCCAGTTCACGGACGCGAGCGTGCGTCCACTTTCGTCGTCGATCAGCTGCGCGAAGATCCCGCGGTTGGAGCGGAACACCGAGATCCTCGGGCGCTCGGCGGTGCCGCGGACCTTTGCGCGGACACGGCGCCGCCGCTTGAGCCGCTGGGCGGGCTTGGTCATCACGGTCATGCGCGCTTACCAACCTTCCGGGCGACGTACTCGCCCTCGTAACGGATCCCCTTGCCCTTGTAGGGCTCGGGCTTGCGCTGCTTGCGGATCAGCGCGGCAATCTCACCGACCTGCTGCTTGGAGGCACCCTTGACGACGATCCGGGTCGGCTGCGGGACCTCGAACTCGATCCCGTCGGGGGCCTTGATCGACACCGGGTGCGAGTAGCCGAGCGCGAGCTCGAGGTCGCGGCCGCGCAGCTGGGCGCGATACCCGACGCCCTGGATCTCGAGGCGCTTCTCGAAGCCGGCGGTCACGCCCTGCACCATGTTCGCCACCAGCGTGCGCGTCAGGCCATGGAGCGCGCGGTGCACTCCGCGATCGGTCGGGCGGGTGACCACGATCTGATCGTCGACCTGCTCGACCTTGATGTCACGGTTCACGCGCTCGGACAGCTCGCCCTTGGGCCCGTTGACCCGGACGAGCTCAGGCTCGATCGCGACCGTGACTCCGGCCGGGACGGGGATGGGTTGTTTGCCGATGCGCGACATCGCCGATACCGGTCTACCAGACCTGCGCCACGACCTCGCCGCCGACGCCCGCAATGCGCGCCTCGTGACCGGTCATGACGCCTTTGGAGGTGGAGATGATCGCGGTGCCCATGCCGCCCTGGACACGGGGGATGTGGGCATGGTCGACGTACGTACGCTGGCCCGGGCGCGAGACGCGGCGGAGCCCGGAGATCACCGGCTTGCGCGCCTGGGTGTACTTGAGCGTGATCGTCAGCCGCTCGCCCGGACGTCCGGGTTCGGGGTCGCGAACCTCGTAGGCCTCGATGTAACCCTGCTCGCGCAGGATGCGAGCGAGCTCGCGGCTCATCTTGGACGATGGCATCGTCACATCGTGGTGCTGGGCGTTGGCGGCGTTCCGCAGCCGGGTGAGGAAGTCCGCAATCGGGTCCGTCATCGACATCGCGTCACCAGCTCGACTTGGTCATGCCGGGGATGAAGCCGTTGTGCGCCAGCTCGCGCAGGCAGATCCGGCATAGACCGAACTTGCGATACACCGCGCGCGCCCGGCCGCACCGGCGGCAGCGGGTGTAACCGCGCGTCTTGTATTTCGGCGTGCGCCGCTGACGGACAACCTGAGAAGTCTTGGCCATGTGTTCCTTTACGTCTGGGTACCGGCCGCGCCGGGGCGGCCTTCTCTGGCGAATGGCATCCCGAGCGCTTCGAGGAGTGCGAACGCCTCGTCGTCGCTCTGGGCGGTGGTGGTGATCGTGATGTCCAGGCCGCGGACCTGGTCGACCTCGTCGTAGTCCACCTCCGGGAAGATGATCTGCTCGCGGACGCCCATCGAGTAGTTGCCGCGGCCGTCGAACGAGCGAGGGTTAAGCCCGCGGAAGTCGCGGATCCGAGGGATCGCGACCGACATCAGCCGGTCCAGGAACTCATACGAGCGCTCGCCGCGCAAGGTCACGGCGACCCCGACCGGCATCCCCTCGCGGACCTTGAACTGCGCGATCGACTTGCGCGCCCGGCGCACGTTTGGCCGCTGGCCGGTGATCGTCGCGAGCTGCTCGGACGCGGCGTCGAGCATCTTCGAGTCCTGCTTGGCATCGCCGACGCCCATGTTCACGGTGACCTTCGTGATCCGAGGCACCCGCATCGGCGTCGAGTAGCCGAACTGCTCGGTCAGCGCCGGCAGGATCTCCTCGTTGTAACGGGTCTTCAGACGCGCCGTGGGCATCAGCGCACGCTCCTATCGGTCATCAGTCGACCCTCGTTCCGCTCCGCCGTGCGACCCGCAGCCGCTTGCCCTCGTGAAGCTCGACGCCGACGCGGGTGGGCCTCCCCTCTTTCGGGTCGGCCAGCATCACGTTCGAGACATGAATCGGGCCCTCGCGCTCGATCACGCCGCCGACCTGCTCGGCCCGCTGGGCGCCGGCCACCTGACGCGGCTTCTGGTGGCGCTTGATCATGTTCAGGCCCTCGATGTACACCCGCTGATGTTTCGGGTCGACGCGCAGGATCTTGCCGCGCTTGCCGCGGTCCTTGCCGCCGATCACGATCACCTCGTCGCCCGACTTCAGTCGCGCCGGCATCAGAGCACCTCCGGGGCCAGCGACACGATCTTCATGAAGTTGCGCTCGCGCAACTCGCGGGCGACCGGTCCGAAGATGCGCGTGCCGCGAGGGTTGTTTTGGTTGTCGATCAGCACCGCGGCGTTCTCGTCGAACGCGATGTAGGTGCCGTCCTCACGGCCGTAGGACTTCCGGGTGCGCACGACCACCGCGGTCACGACCTCGCCCTTCTTGACGGAGCCCTGCGGGCTGGCCTGCTTGACCGTCGCGGTCACGATGTCCCCGACCCCGGCGTACCGGCGGCGGTGCCCGCCGCGCACGCGGATCACCAGGATCTCCCTGGCGCCGGTGTTGTCGGCCACGCGCAGTCGTGTCTCGTTCTGGATCATCGTGTGTTCCCGAAGCTCACTCGGCTCGCTCGACGACTTCCACCAGGCGCCACCGCTTGATCCGCGACAGCGGACGGCACTCGCGCACGATCACGGTGTCGCCGATGTGCGCGTTGTTGGTCTCGTCGTGAGCGTGCAGCGTGCTCGACCTGCGCACGATCTTCTCGTAGCGCCGGTGGCGGCGAGCGACGTCGATGCGGACCGTGATCGTCTTGTCGGCCTTGTCCGAGACGACGATGCCCTGGCGCGTCTTCTGCCTGCCGGGTCCGTGCTCACGCGGCCGGGTCGCGTCTGCGACGGCGCTCCCGCTCTCGCGGGACTTCTGGCGCGCGCGGGCGCGCTCGACGCGCCGCAGCTCGGCCTTCTTGCGCCGTTCGTCCAAGCGATCGGCGTGGCGCTCCTCGGGCGTGCGCGGCTTACGAGTCGGGGTCTTGGCCGCCTTGCCGGCGCGGGCGCGCCGCCGCCGCTCCTTGGGCGCGACGACCTCCTGTGGCTCGCTCCGTGGTGCAGCCACCTCGGGCGCGGCCTCTTCCGTAGCGGGCGCTTCGGCCTCCGGCTCTACGCTCGGCGTCTCTTCAGTTTCGTTGTTTTCGGTTTCTTCAGCCATTTCGCAGTTCTCGTTCGCGCTGAATGGTCAGCGCCCGGGCAATCTCCCGCTTGGCCTTCTTGAGGCCCGCGGTGTTCTCGAGCTCGGACGTGGCGTGCTGGAAGCGCAGCCCGAACAGTTCGCGGCGAGCGGTCCGAATGTGCTCACGCAGCTCGGTGTCGGTGAGGTCTCGCACGTCGGAGGGCCTCATCTCACGCGTCCTCTCTCATCACGAACTTGGTCCGAACCGAAAGCTTGTGACCGGCGAGCCGCATCGCCTCGCGCGCCAGCGGCTCGGGCACGCCGGCGAGCTCGAACATCACGCGGCCGGGCTTGACCACCGCGACCCAGCCTTCGGGCGAGCCCTTCCCGGAGCCCATCCGCGTCTCGGCCGGCTTCTTCGTGAACGATTTGTCGGGATACACGTTGATCCACACCTTGCCGCCACGCTTGATCTTGCGAGTCATCGCGATTCGAGCAGCCTCGATCTGGCGGTTCGTAAGCCACCCGGCATCGAGCGCCTTGAGGCCGTACTCGCCGAACTGCACCTTGGTCTGCCCGCGGGACAGCCCGCGCCGGCGTCCGCGATGCACCTTGCGGTGCTTGACGCGCTTGGGGGCGAGCATCAGCCGTTACCACCTTCGGAGCTCGGACGGGGACCGCCGCCACCACCGCCGCCACCGCCACCGCCGCCGCCGCCGCCGCCGCCGCGACTGCCGCCCCGGCTGCCGCCACCGCCGCCTCCGGGACCACGTCCACCGCTACCGCCACCGGGACCGCCGGGACCACGTCCACCGCTACCGCCACCGGGACCGCCGGGACCACGTCCACCGCCGCGACCGCCGCCGCCACCGGGTCCACCCGGACCACGACCACCGCCGCCGCCACGACCGCCGCCGCCACCGCCACCGCCACGACCACCGGGACCGCCGCCACGGCCGCCGGGACCGCCTGGGCCGCCGGGGCCACCGCCGCGCCCGCCGGGACCACCCGGACCGCCACGACCACCGGGACCGCCGCCACGACCGCGACCGCCGCCACCGCCGCCGCGACCGTCCCGCCCGCCACGGCCTCCGCGACCGTCGCGCTCGGGCGCCTGGGGCGCGGGCTCGTCCATGATCGTCAGGTCGGCACCGGTGTAGCCCTCGGGCATGATCTCGCCCTTGTTGATCCAGCACTTCACGCCGATCCGCCCGAACGTCGTGCGGGCCTCGTGGAAGCCGTAGTCGATGTCGGCGCGGAGCGTGTGGAGCGGCACGCGGCCGTCGGAGTAACCCTCGGTGCGCGCCATCTCGGCGCCGCCCAGGCGCCCGGAGACCTGCACCTTGACGCCCTTGGCGCCCGACCGCATGGCGCTCGTGAGCGCGCGCTTCATCGCGCGGCGGAAGGCGACGCGGTTCTGGAGCTGCTCGGCGATCGACTGAGCGACCAGGCGCGCGTCGAGCTCGGGGCGCTTGATCTCGAGGATGTTGACCTTGACCTGCTTGCCGGTGATGCGGTGCAGGTCGCGGCGCAGCTGGTCGACCTCGGATCCGGACTTGCCGATCACGATCCCCGGCCGGGCCGTGTGGATGTTGACCTCGACCTCGTTCTGGTTCTTGCGAATCGTGATGTCGGACAGGCCGGCGTGCGACAGCCGGCCGATGATGTGCTCGCGAATCTTGGTGTCCTCGTCCAGGAAGTCGGCGAACTGGCGCTCGTTGAACCAGTTCGACTTCCAGTCGTGGATGTAGCCCACACGGAGCGACTCGGGATGAACTTTTTGACCCATATCTCTGACTTAGTCCTTCGGCGTGAGCAAGATCGTGAGATGGCTGGTGCGCTTGCGGATCCGCGTGGCCCGGCCCATCGCGCGGGGCCGGAAGCGCCTGATCGTCGGACCCTCGTCAGCGTGGACCGCCTTCACATAAAGGTCCTCGCCCACGAGCTCGTGGTTGTTCTCGGCGTTGGCCACGGCAGACTCGAGCAGCTTGCTCCAGTCACGCGCGACCGCACGCGAGGTGTGAGCGAGGATAGCTCGCGCTTCCTCAACGCTCTTTCCGCGGATGTGGTCGCACACCAGACGCGCCTTGCGCGCCGACGAGCGCACGTACTTGGCCTGGGCCCGCACGACCGGCGGCGGCCCTGCGGGACGCTCGCCCCGGCGACGACGTGACGGCGCGGGAGCAGGCGGTGGCGCCTCCTCCGCTTCGGCCTCGGCGGCGCCGCGACGGCGACGGCTACGCGAACGCGCCGGCGCCTCGGCCTCCTCGTCCTCGACCGGCTCCAGGTCGGCGAGCGCTTCCTCGTCGGCCTCGGCTTCGGCCTCCGTCTCTTCCTCGTCCTCGCCTTCCGCCTCGGCGTCGGCCTCGAGCATCACGTCGGCGGCGGCCTCCTCGGCCTCGATGTCCTCGGGGGTCTCGTCGACGTCGACGTCGCTCTGGCCCTCGTCGTCAGCCGACAGCTCGGCCGCGACCTCGGTCGTCTCGGCAGGCTTCTTCCGCGAACGGCGCCGGCGCTTGGGTGCCGGAGCCTCGGCGATCTCGGGCGCCTCGGCCTCGGCCTCGGTCGCGTCGGGTGCTTCGGCCTCAGGCGTCTCCGGGGTCTCGGGCTCTGGCGTCTGCGGCGTCTCTTCCGGACTCATCGCCTCTTACCGGTTCCGGCGTGCCCGCGGTACAGCCGCGTCGGCGCGAACTCGCCAAGCTTGTGTCCGACCATCGACTCGGTCACGAACACCGGCACGTGCTTGCGGCCGTCGTGCACGGCGATCGTGTGACCGACCATCTCGGGGAAGATCGTCGACGCGCGCGACCACGTCCTGAGCATGCGCTTTTCGCCCGAGGCGTTCATCGCCTCGATCCGCAACATCAGCCGCTCCTCGACGAACGGTCCCTTCTTGCTGGAGCGACTCATCGCTTCTTACCTCTCCTGCGTCCGCGCACGATGTACTTGTCTGAAGCCTTGCCCTTCGGCCGCGTGCGATAGCCGAGCGTAGGCACGCCCCACGGGGTGACCGGGTGGCGTCCGGGTGTCGTTGAGCCCTCGCCGCCACCGTGCGGGTGGTCGACCGGGTTCATCGCGGTCCCGCGGGTCTGCGGGCGCACGCCCATGTGGCGCTTGCGACCGGCCTTGCCAATCGACACGTTCTGGTGGTCGGTGTTGCCGATCGTGCCGACGGTCGCGCGACACTCGGCCCGGACCATCCGCATCTCTCCGGAGGGCAGGCGCAGCGTCACGTACTCACCGTCCTTCGCCAGCAGCTGCACGCCGGCGCCGGCGGCCCTCGCCATCTGGCCACCGCGGCCGGGGGTCAGCTCGACGTTGTGCACCACGGTGCCCGCCGGCATGTTCCCGAGCGGCAAGCTGTTGCCGACGCGGATCTCGGCGCGATCGCCTGACTGGACGGTCATGCCCACGCGCAGCCGCTGCGGGGCCAGGATGTAGCGCTTCTCGCCGTCGGCGTAGTGGAGCAGCGCGATGTAGGCCGAGCGGTTCGGGTCGTACTCGATGTGCGCGACCTTGGCGGGGATCTCGTCCTTGCGGCGCTTGAAGTCGATCTTGCGATACAGCCGCTTGGCGCCGCCACCGCGGTGGCGCGAGGTCTTGCGACCGTACGAGTTGCGCCCACCGGACTTCTTGAGCCCCTCGACGAGCGACTTCTCGGGCTCGGTGCGGGTTATCTCGGCGTAGTCGGGATAGGTGACGAAGCGCCGCCCGGCGGATGTCGGCTTCGGCTTACGAATGGGCATTACTCACCGGCCTCCAGTCCGCCGAAGATCGGAATCGACTGCCCCTCACGTACCTGGACGATCGCCTTCTTCCACTGGCGGGTCCGCCCGCGGGTCTGACCGCGACGCTTGGGCTTGGGATGGACGTGCGCCGTTCGCACCTCGAGCACGTTGACGTCGAACAGCTGCTCGATCGCCTGGCGAATCTGTGTCTTGTGCGCCTTGTCGTGAACGCGAAACGTGTACTTCCCGGCCTCGGCAAGCGCGAACGTCTTCTCGGACAGGACCGGGCGGATGATCACCTGGGTGGGCTCCATCAGGCCGCTTCCTCCTCTTCGTCGCCACGGGATGAGGACCCGGCGGCACGCGCGACGAGCGACTGAAGCGCCGCCTCGGACACCAGCAGCGAAGCCGCCCCGACGAGATCGGCGACGCCGGCGTCCTCCACCGGGATCGCGTGGGCGTGGGAAAGGTTCCGGAACGACTTGCCGGCGGCGGCTTCGGACGCGGTCAGCACGACGAGCGTAGGCGCGGTCGCGCCCCAGCCTTCGAGCAGTTCGGCCGCCTGTTTGGTCGAGGGCTCATCGAACTTCGTGGCGTCGAACACCGCGAGCGACTCGCGCCCAGCGTGCAGCGACAGAACGCTGCGCAGCGCGGCGCGGCGCGCCTTTCGGTTGACCTTGACCGTGTAGTGGCGCGGGGTGGGCCCGAACACCGTGCCTCCGCCGGTCCACACCGGCGAGCGCGAGGAGCCGGCCCGGGCACGGCCCGTGCCCTTCTGGCGCCACGGCTTCGCCCCGCCTCCCGACACCTCGCCACGCGTCTTAGTCGACGCGGTGCCGTGCCGGCGCGCGTTCAGCTCGGCGCGGACCGTCTCGTGGACGAGCGGCATGTTGAACTTGGCCTCGAACGCGACCGGATCGAGGTCTACGTTGCCTCCGCCGAGCACCTGAGCGCTAGCCATCGCTCCGCACCTCCACGGTCCCGCCGCGCGGCCCGGGAACGGCGCCGCGGATCAGCATCAGGTTCCGGCCGGCGATGATCTCGACGACGGTCAGGCCGCGCTGGGTCACGCGCCCGCCGCCCATTCGGCCGGGGCCGCGCAGGCCCTTGAACACGCGCGACGGCGTCGCCGACGCACCGATCGAGCCGGGAGCGCGGACGTTGTGGGAGCCGTGCGACTTCGGACCCCGCTTGAAGTTGTGGCGCTTGATCGTCCCCTGGAAGCCCTTGCCCTTGGTCTTGCCCGACACCTTGATGCTGTCCCCGACGTTGAAGGCCTCGACGGTGACCGTCTGGCCGACGAGCAGCTCGCCCGCCTCGTCGCGGAACTCCGCGAGGTGTCGGTGGGCCGGTGCGTCGGCCTTCTTCAGGTGCCCGAGCTCGGCCTTCGTGATCGACTTCTCCTTGCACTGGCCGAACGCGAGCTGCACGGCCTCGTAGCCGTCGCGCTCGACCGTGCGGATCGCGGTCACCGGACACGGCCCGGCCTCAAGCACGGTAACGCGCTCCACGCGGCCGTCCTCGAGGAACCGCTGCGTCATCCCGAGCTTCTTGGCGAGGATCGCGGCCATCGGACTCAGGACGCCAGGCGGATCTCGATATCCACGCCGGCCGGAAGGTGGTCGAGCCGCTGGAGCGAGTCGACCGTCTTCGGGGTGGGCTGGTGGATGTCGATCAGCCGCTTGTGCGTGCGGATCTCGAAGTGCTCACGCGAGTCCTTGTCTTTGAACGGCGAGCGGATCACGCAGTACACGTTCTTTTCGGTCGGGAGCGGCACGGGACCGGAGACGGTCGCGCCGGTGCGCGTCGCCGTCTCGACGATCTCCTTCGCCGCCGTTTCGATTGCCGTGTGGTCGTACGACTTCAGGCGTATTCGGATCTTGTTTTGGGCAATCGTTGCCAAAGCTTTTTTATCTCTGTCTTCTCAGTGTTGAGGGCGAGCCCCGGGCTTCGGGGCCCGCCCCTAAAGGTCGTATCTGTCAAAAAAGAGGCGGCGCAGCTTGCGCTTACGCCGCCTCGTCAACTATTCGACTACTTCGGCGACGACCCCCGAGCCGACCGTACGGCCGCCCTCGCGGATCGCGAACCGCAGCCCCTGGTCCATGGCGATCGGCTGGATCAGCTCGATCTCCATCTGGACGTTGTCGCCGGGCATGACCATCTCGGT
>Ga0335076_10002147_pt1 | contig 19496 bp, 17 predicted proteins | sample Lox_Sample_25_FD_206717 | JGI IMG/M metagenome (GOLD analysis project Ga0335076, IMG submission 206717) | Soil microbial communities from Loxahatchee National Wildlife Refuge, Florida, United States - Lox_Sample_2.5 | ecosystem: Environmental > Terrestrial > Soil > Wetlands | place: USA...
AAGTCGCAAGTGGGCCGGTTTCCGATTCACCGTCGCCCACCACTGCGGCGACGATCAACTGCGGATTGTCGAAAGCGGCGCCGCAGGCATGCGAAAGCACATATCCCAGCTCGCCTCCTTCGTGAATCGAGCCAGGAGTTTCCGGCGTGCAGTGGCTCCCGATCCCTCCAGGAAAGGAAAACTGCCTGAAGAACTCTTGCAGGCCTACTTCGTCCTCGCTTTTTTCGGGATAAATCTCGGAATATGTTCCCTCGAGATAAGTCGGTGCCAAAACGCCAGGAGCACCGTGACCCGGGCCAGCCATGAAGATCACGTCGAGATCGAATTTTCTGATCAATCGATTCAGGTGAGTGTAAATGAATGCCAATCCTGGGCTCGACCCCCAATGTCCCAGCAAGCGGTTCTTGATATGTTCAGGTCTCAACGGCTCTTTCAGCAGAGGGTTGGCTTGCAGGTAAATCATCCCGAGCGCCAGATAATTGCACGCGCGCCAATACGCGTGAATTTTGCGACACTCCTCTGCACTCATAGGCGTACCTTGTACTGTGCCACGCGCATGACCATATGCACTCAGCGATTGCGATGAGGTTTCGTCAACGAGTTCTCTCGACGGCATTATGCGCGCTCCTTGCACCGGCCGTGCTGGCCGCTGGCTCATCATAAATACGCAAGGGAAGTGCCACGCCCGAATGATGAGAAAACAGTAGCTTCTGGCGCGAAAGACTTTTTTGTGCCCGCATGCGGTCATGGTGCGCCCGGAGTATGGCGGCTCTCCTGGGCGAATAGCATGTCGGCTCCCTGTTATTTCCTTCTCCTAAACATACTTGGCAGGCGGATCGATGCCGGGGGTTAAATGGCCACTCGAATGCACAAGCGGCTGGATCTTCAATGGCGAAAGATCAACGCATGTTCTGAAAGGAGAAATACGATGTTCAAAAACCCTCGAGATTGGATGTCAAAGTTTGGGCGGGCATTGATTCTGGTGTTCCTGGCGTGTTCTGCGACACGCGCACAGGATGTCAGAACAAACTACATGCCTGGAACTGACTTTTCGAAATATCACACTTATGCATGGGTTGACGAGGTCCAGGGCGTGCCGCGAGTGGGAGGTCAGCCGGATCAGATTCTGGACGCGCAGGTGAAGCTGGCTGTCGATGCGCAAATGACGGCTAAAGGGTTCACTAAGGCGGTGAACGACCAGAAAGCCGACATAGTGCTCGGGTACCAACTCGCGATAGATCGAGAAAAGCAGATCAACGGTTTCGCGGATGGTTTGAGAGGGTGGGGCGGCTCGGGCCCGTGGGGCGGTGGCCTCGATTCATTCTCGGCATCAACTTCAACAATCAATGTCGGCACTTTTGTCCTCGGTATTTACGATCCCGCCGCCAAGAAGCTTGTTTGGATAGGCGCCGCGCAACATGCCATTGAACCGAGCAAGAAACAGGAGAAAAACCAAGAACGCCTGAACAAGGGAGCGCAGAAGCTGCTGAAAGACTTTCCACCGGGACGGAAGCAGGCGTCCCATCCCGCAGCGGCTAATCTTAAGAAATGTGCGACCCAGCCGGGTCTTATATCAAGATGACGATCACTATAATTTGGAGCAGCTCGGCATCAACTTGTACGCACTCTTTATGCCGCGAACTCCGTTGGCAGAGACCACACCCAAATTAATTTCTTGCGGTCCACAGGATCGCGAAAGCTGTGTCCCGATCCAGCGGAATAGAGAGCTCTCCCGCATGGAGGGTTTATTCCGACTATCCAGTGACCGACCAAGCCTTGCCTACCTCCGACGCAGAAAACCATTTTGTCGTCTGATTTAGTATTGAGCATTCGATTTTCACCTTTTAACGGGTCATGACCGGTCCCAGACATCAGTGATTCAAGCCGGCGATAACGGACGAGTAATTCGACTCATAGAATCAATTCGAGTAGCACACCGCGATGCTGACCGTGTCAACGATCGCAAGCAGCAGACCTACCCCAACCAGTACAGAGACTGTAAGAATCTGATCTTCCATGCAGTCGGCACGCAGATAAGCGCCGATGGGGTATGCCAAAGCAATCATATTGAGCGCCGCCAATATCGACCAAAATTGTTCCCTGGTTTTGTTCTTTCGCATTGAGCACCTCGAGTTTGTGTTCAATTGCTTCGAAGTGCAGGTCGCATGCCAACCGTAGTTTCGCTAAATCCTGACTGCAGTTCTCCTTATCTGACGAAGCGGAAAGAGGAGTGCCCGCCCGAGGGCATTTCCTCGGCTCTGGTTAGAGCCTTGGAAAATCTCGTCCGACCGAGGCAAAACGGCAAGTCACGAGCCGCTGGCACGCTGGGAATTCTTGGTAACCAATAAGGGTATTCTGTGAACTTTAGGCGGAGATACACGAAGGCGTATCAACGTGTTGCCAGGATAGCTCGCGACTTTCCTCGGGGACGGTGTGTTCTCAGAGAGACTTCAGATGCTGCATGCGTAGGCTGGGAAACCTTCCAGTAGGAATAAAGCGCAATGATCCAAACTAGGTTTGCACCGACGGCGCTTCCAATAAACGCAAAGCGAATCAGGTTCAAAACGGCGAACGCTAATAGTGCATATGGCAGAAAGCACCGGCGGATGATGAATTCGGTATTTCGCGCCACATACATCAAAGGGTTGCGTGTTTGCTGCTCGGCCTTGCGTTGCCAGACATTTAAGAATCGTTCAGGATGTCTTGACGAAAAGTATTGCCGGGCAAAGCCAACCACCAGGAAACTGGTCATAGCTCCAAAGAGCAGGACGCCACCCCACACAAGGTATGCGTCGGTTCCTCGGCTTTTGGCCAGCCCCAGACTCATTCCCGCAAAAATGAAAATGTAATACAGGTAATCGCAAACAGTTTCCAACCAGCATCCGAATTTGCTCACTTGGAGTTTCAGCCGCGCAACTTCCCCATCGCATCCATCTAAAATGCTCGCCCAAACAGAAAGAAGCGCACCAACAAATGTATTTCCATAACCGCCCATGGCAAAGAACAGGCCCGACAGAAAACTAACACCCAGCGTGAACAGCGTCACCATGTTCGGCGTAATTGGAAACCTGGAGATCGCCCGACTCATGGGAATCGAAACCCGGCGATTCATCCGGGCGAACACGCCATCGGTGGGTTTCACTAACCAAGTGTCAAGTTTGTGCTCCGCAATCGTTCGATCTGCCGGAGTCTCCACTAGGTGCCACAGATTGTGATCAACTGGCTTGAATGTGATGGAGTGTGTAGGTCGGAACCAAGCATATAGGTCGATGAAGCTACTTATGCTTTCCTTACAACTTCTCGCGACGTCGAATGCTGCTTGCCGAGATAAAGCGGAAATACCGACAAACTGTGCACCGGTGGTAAGCGTAATTGCGTCCCCTCGTCCGTCCCATTCACGTACGAGTTCATACAGGCTGGGGTGCGCAGCAGTGTTTGCCGCCAACAGCAAAATACGCCCTGACTGCGCGCCGAGTTGCCCCAATAGCAGCGGTAGCGCCGCTCGCTGTGTGTTGAGATCGAACCACTGCACATCTTCCGGCAAGCGCCTGGTTCGCAGTAATTCCCGGCGGATCCTGTAGAGGTCCGCCTGGCTTGCAGCGACGATAACCGGATTCGCACCCAAGCCCTTAGCCGTCAGGATTGCGCGCAGTATAAGTGGAAGAGATCCAACCCGCGCCAGTTCTGGCGTGAATCCTCCAGTCGCGCTGAATTCATCGACCAAAATAACTGCAGCGATCTGCTCAGGCGACGGGTTCGTTTGTCCTGGTCGGGTTGATTTGTGAACATCGTTTGTCTGGAAGGAAACCTGCGCGCCTCGTTTAACCTTCTGTCGGCCAACGGAACGCGTTACAGCAAGCCAAAGAACGCCGGGTAACGCCCAGAACATCCCCCGGGCTCGCCGGCACAAGCTCAACGTCAATCCGGTTGCAGCGCCCAGACCGAATCGCTTTGCCAATAACATTGTGCCACCTTCATAGATCCCAACGTTGCCAGGGCTTAGAGAACCTAAAATATTGATCACCTTCGTCAGCGATTCCAAAGCCAGCGCACTAGTCAGACTGATGCGGTGTCCTAAGAACAAAAGAATGAAGTAAACCTCCAACACGGCGAGCGCATGGCACACGAAGTTCAATGTGACATTTCCCCAGAATGCGGAAGGCCGTTTGCGGTGGAAATCCAGCAGTCTTTCTTCGAGCGAGCAGACCAGCGCCTCCTTGTTTTGAAACCATTTTCCGAGCGTCGGTATACGGCTGAATACGCGTGCCGGGCCTGACAGCAGCGGCCATCGCTTCTTCATTCCCAATGCCGCTAAACCCACCAAGATCACCAGGATGATCGCGGACAGGGTGGCATAAAGCCGGAGCGCAGTTGGAAAGGGCAACATGAAGAGCCCCAAGGTAATTCCGCAAATGGTGACAATGGCGCCGCTGGCAATAAATAGTCCACGGTCAATCGTCACCGACACAATTCGGCTTTCCAGAGGCACTTCGGAACCGAGCAACGTAGCGCGTGTCGCTTCGCCAGCTACTATCCCAGCAAAACCCAGCTGACCAATCGCTTCTGATACCAGCCGTAACCCGAGCATCTTCGCAAATGAAATCCCGTGCGCCTCTCCAGGCAATGCCAATCGCCAGGCGCACGTCTTGACGAGGTGTGAGATTCCGCCGAGTGCAATCACAAACCCGAGGCCCCACCCCACCAATTTCGCTTGTTGCCCCAGCGTCTTCGGACCAGTATGGACAACCAGATAAACGAGAAGCGCAATCCCCAATAGCGCAAACATGTAACTAACGATCCTTCGCAAATTTTCAGTGCGCTCAGGCATTGGCGATCTCCTGCAGAAATTCTGGCCGTGAGCTCTCTACCAAGTCTTGGTTGAGAGCGAAATCGTAGGCTTCGGGTGTATCGATGTCCTGCCAAAGTGCGTCTCCGATATCGAACGCCCGCAATTTTCGCTGAGAAGCCGTACGCTGCATGCCGTCCGAAAGAGAGCAATTTCCCTGGCTCATCGCTGCTTCGAGAGAATCAAAGATCGCTGGACTACACAGAAACATTCCCGTATCAATCGCGTCGTAACGGGCGATATTCTTCCCGATCTGAATGATGTAATCCCCCATGGACAACACCTTCGTGGCGTCGTCCATATCAAAGATACAATCCAGTTTTCGATCTACCGCCAGAATGACCTCCTTGTCGCCTAAGGGCTGGCGGATAAGTGCGCCGGCAGCGCTCGGGTCGAAGATGTGGTCGGTCATGAGGAGCAAAAATGGTTTCGTGAGGACATCCTTCGCTGCCAAGAGCGATACGCCATTGCTCTTCCTGTATTCGCTGTTTTCCACGAACGTTACGGGGGTGCCGCGAAGTAAACTGGTTTCAAACCAGCGGCGTACCATCCCTCCCTTATGACCCAGCACGATGACGAAACGTTCGATCCCGGCTTGGCGGGCGCCTAACATTACGTGTTCGATCAGTGGAACGCCGCAAAATGGCATCAACGGTTTGGGAAGTTCACCTGACAGGCGATTGAGCCTTTGGCCCAAGCCCGCGGCAAGGATCACGGCAGTATTAGTGTTCAGCATGATTTCCCTCGGAAAGATATGTGAGGCCGATGACCGGAGTCTGGGCCGCGGAATGCTCGCTCAACTCCGTATTTGGCGAGTACCCGAAATAGCTAATAGTCACGTCGGTTTCCCCGAAAATGCGTGCTTCCGTAACACTTTCCGTAGACAGTGGGAACCAAAAATCACCGGTTTTGTGATAACGGGCTACGAAATGAATGCTTCGAGTCCAAAATGACGGACTTTTCGCTGGCTTGCCTTCGGCCTGTACCATAGCGAAATCCGACGCATCGACCCAAATGCGTCCGTCAAACAAGTACTTGTCTTGGCGTTTCGGCAGGGCTCGAAGTACATAGGCAAGCCTTCCACCTACGACTTCGGTCCCCAGTAGCTCAAAATCGTAATTCTCGGGAGCCACACGACTGGCAGACCGCTTCCCGGGCTGCGACGTGTCCTCCTCGGACTCCAGCATTTTGTGGAGCACATGACTGTTTGCGGACTTCCAGCCCTGCTCAGATACGACCTCAAAGTGCTTTCGGCCGTTGCCCTCGCAGTTGACGCTTACGAGCATTTCGGCCTTCTTGTTCAGCCGCTGGTTTTCCAGGGTGTACCGCCGGTAGCCGGTATAACCGCCACCGAGCTTCTCTCGTGTGGCGTCATGCGCCATGAGACGGCCGATCACCTCGTCGGCATGCGTCACAGGTGATTCCTGAGCCCGAACTTGGACAGCGACGATAAGTGACAGCAGGCAGAGTGGTTTAACAATTTGAATTCTCATAGTTAGAACTCCACGACAAACTTTGCTCGGTATTCGCGCCACGCATTGTTAAAGAAACCACCGAAGCGAGCGCTTTCCTCGATGTTCTGCACGTCTCGCGGGTTGAAATGGTTGAATAAATTGAAAACGGCGAAACCCACGCGGGTTTTGAGCCTTCGGTCACCTCCCATAGGGATCGAAAGAGGCCGCGACACTTGCAGATCAAAGGATGAGAATTGAGGATACCGGCGGGTGTTCCGCGGTCCGACATACTCGCGCAACTCGTCTTGCACCGAGTAGGGGAACCCGGTATGCAGATCGTAGACGGGAATGAAGATTAGTTTCAACGGACCGTGAAATTCGCCCGAAAGCAGGAACCGGTTTGGCGCATCAAATGGAAGGCGTCCCTGTCCATTCGGTTGGATGACCGGCTTTGCGGAATTTCCGAAGAATTGAAAGAAGTCGTTCAGATCCCCATAAGCACGGGAGCGCACATAAGACGCGGTGAGGACCTGCGTCCCGACGTGGTAACGTCCGGTTACCTGCAACTCCTTGTAGGATTGGCTGCCGGTGTTCGAAAGAGTGATCAAGCCATTGCCGGCGAGACCATTTGTCGAAGACACAACGAAGTCGCGGGCCGTATTGCGTTGCTCATAGCCCACCTGGACCAGAAGTCGGCTAGAGACCGTTTGACTGAGCGCTAAGTTCCAGGCCGTGCTGCGAGGATTATGAATTCCGCCGATGATTCTGTTGCTGTAAACGGTTGAACCGGTGACTCCGCCTGTGGGATCGAGGAAAAACACGGTACGATCCGCGAACCAGCGGAACGAGGGCACCATCAGCGGTACGCGGTCGTAGAACTCGCCGATTCCACCGCGCAACATTGTTCGACCGCTGCCGTTCAGTGCCAATTGGAAGCCGACTCGGGGCGCGGCATGCGCTGAACTCGTTACCGTGTCGCTGTCAAAACGCAGCCCGATGTCTAGAAGCAGGCGTTGAGAAATGTTCCACCGGTCCGCGGCGAACCAGGTGACTTCGTTCTGGGCGACATGATAGGGGTGCCCCTCGCTGAAATCGATTCGCTCAACAGCGGTCCCGGTCGTCCCCTCGATAGTCACTGGAAAGAATGATTGCTCGCCTGTGTAATTCGAGTGCGCGTATTCCAAGCCAACGTGCAATTGATGGGTTCCTAGAAAACGGCGTGGGGCAAACTGATACATCTCCTCCCAATCGAACCGAGAAGCCCGGCGCTTTTGAGAATTGAAGAATCCGCCTTCGGCGGTCTCGATCAAAAGTTGATAGGGCCCGGCGCCTGCCGGAGTGAGGTCCACATCGAAGGTTTTGTAGCTGAATTGTGAGGTTAGCGCACTGTCGCTGCCAGTAAGATACCGGTGTTGGCCGTAGAGCTGGTATCCGCGTTGGTGGTAGTCCGAGGTGGACGGCTGTGGAGTGAAGGTGTTTAAACCCATGTACTCCAGCCGCTGCGGATAAACTGCCGCAGAAATGGTCGCCGTCTGTTTCGGGCTGAGGTTGAAGTCGAGCTGGGTGTAGGAATTGAAGCTTGCCAGTGTTGTATCCCGCTGAAAGGGAGGTAGGCTGTTCACCGGTGTTCTTACGAACCTGTATTCAAGTGATTGTGTGAAAGCAACATGATCCGCCCAGATGGGTCCCGTGAAGGTGACGCGCGGCGTCGCCGCGCCAATTCCGTAAACTGTGCCATCACGCACCCGCGCACGAGGAAGAAAATTCTGGACCGAGGCGTGGTATGCTTCGAAATCGCTGGTCTTTGTCTCTAGTGTAGAGACCGCACCGGTCAGTTTTCCGTATTGCGGATCGTAGGGATTCGAAATTACCTGCACGGAAGATACAACATCAATTGGCACGGAAATCCCCGGACTGCCAGTCGCAGGGTCCGTCGCATTGGCGCTGTTGACGAGCGCTCCACTTTGCGTATTGCGAGCGCCTTTCATGTTGATGCGGCCGTCCGGGCCCCGCACTACGCCTGGAAGCGTAGGCAGGATGCTCTCAGCTCGTTCATCGATGTTTGGTGCATTCTTGAGTGTGTTGGCGTCGACAGTGCCGGACGGGGACGGAGAGGTCGCTGAAGTTTCAGATGCGGTGGCGGTGACTGTGACGGACTCCTGGACTGTCGTAGGTTTGAGCTCGACAGAAATTTCTGCGACCTTGCCGGCATCAACGGTCACTAACTGCGTTCCGATCAGGCCGGGCAATTCGGCTTCGATGCTGTATGTCCCAGGTTGTACCTCTCGGAACTCGAATTTGCCGTTTTCATCGGTATGCGTTCCCATGGTGAGTGTCATTCCCTGCAAGGTCACCTTTGCGTTCGCGATGAAGGATTGACCCACGGGATCCTGAATGAAGGCAGCCCCTTGTACCTTGCCGGTAGTGATCGGTGTCTCCGCTGCAATCGAATACGCCTGTGGCAGAAAAATCGATAGACAAAGAGCTAGCACTTTGCCCGCAATAACTAAACTTGGCGTTCTGTTCCCCCAGATTTTGATTTCGCTGCACTTCATGATCCGAATTCGCAAGCGAGCGGATATTTGCTCGCCGCGCCTCCTGCGTGGATCGCTGTCTCGACTGGACGCCGTCACAACGAACCATGTTCTTTCGATTACTTGGTTTCCCGCTCCGAGAATCAGTAATGCTGGCTTTCGGTAGTGCATTCGAGTGACCACCAGAGTTCGGGCATCAATTCTCGAAACAAGTGCATTCGCTGAAAGAACATAGCCAACCCAGCCCGATAGGAGGCCCCCGCAGCAGAGCCGGATTCCGGGCGAACTGACCACATGCGGTCAACCAAGGCGGTGAAGCTTGCAGCAGCTCGGAATTAGGCCTAAGTCGTTGCTCCGCATCCCAATTCAACTCTTCAGGTTCAGAGTTTTGGGTGAGCAGTTCTCAAACATGCTCGCTGCAAGCCACGTCGTAGCAGAACAGCTGCGAGGCGCACTAAATGTATTGTCTCGGCCCTCAATCGCGTTCTGGCGAACACAGTCTCGCGCACTAATATGGTCAGAACGTCGCCCTGATCAGGGCGGCGCCATTTAGAGTGGCTCGCAACAGCCGATTGCTGTCAATAATCTGGCAAATCCGGATTTGGCAACGAACTTGCCTACACAGAATGCAAAGCGACAGTGGGTGCGTCGCTCGCAAACGCAAATTTTAATCCTGGGCTTTACGGAGCTCGCATTCAAAGTGGCTCGGAAGGAACAGAAGCTATGTCATCAACAGCTCGATTTCAGACCAACGGAATCTTGGATCCGCATTGCCAGACTGCCGACGCGTGCCATTTCGAGGGGGCCCTAAGGCAACGAATCGTCGGCCAAGACGACTCTGTGCGAGCACTCGTGGAGCTCTATCAGGTTTTCTGCGCCGGCCTGAATGCACCTGGGCGCCCCGTCGGAAACCTTCTGTTCCTAGGCCCTACCGGAGTCGGTAAGACACGAATTGTGGAGGCCGCTGCGGAGATCTTATTCGGAGACGAGCGGGCCATAATTAAGGTTGATTGCGCTGAATTTCAGCATTCCCATGAGATCTCCAAACTCATTGGTTCCCCTCCGGGCTATCTCGGGCACAGAGAAACACATCCTTTGATTACGCAGGAAGCACTGGCGAAAAGCCACCGAGGCGAGCTGAAACTCAGTTTCCTGCTGTTCGACGAAATCGAAAAGGCGAGTGATGCACTTTGGCAGCTTCTCCTCGGCATCCTGGACAAAGGCGTTCTCACACTTGGGGATAATCGCCGCGTTGACCTGTCGCAAACCATCATCTTCATGACCTCCAATCTTGGGGCTGTCCAGATGACGGATCTCATGACCGGCGGAATGGGGTTTGTTGGTTCGTGCGCGCCGGTCACAAATAATCTCGAGGAGAAGCTGGAACGCACTGCAATTGAAGCGGCGCGACACAAGTTTTCGCCAGAGTTCGTCAACCGACTAGATAAGCTGGTTGTGTTCCGTCCCTTGGGGCGGGAGCAACTGGAGGAAGTGCTGCAGATCGAACTCCGGAAGGTTCAATCCCGAGTCGGGCGTGCAACACACTGGCCTTTTATCTTTCGGATTAGCGAGAAAGCACGGCAATTCCTGTTGGATGAAGGTACCGATCCGAGATACGGAGCCAGGCACCTCAACCGAGCTATTGAGCGCTTTCTGATTCATCCTCTCGCGAGATTGCTGGCAACCGAGCAACTTCGGTCTGGCGACCGCCTGCTCATTGACCTTCATCCAGCCAAGAATTGTCTGGCGTTTGCCAGAGATGCGGAACACTACGTGCCGTATCCCTACGTCGGTTTCGGCAATACGAGCCCTGACCACCGGCGAAGTGTACAGGTTGATGCCTAGCGACATGAAAGATTCAGCTGTCGACACGGAACCTGATGGCACTTTGCCGACATTAACCGATGTCCATCTCCCCCAAGCAACCCCCCTTCCCCGTCCGGGCGAGCTCTCTTGACTCGCCCGGGCGCGGCCCTCTTGAAAGGATTGCGCGCTCTATGCCACGTACCCGTTCGGTGAGCACAATCGCAGAGACCAAACGTGAGTCGGCTTTGAACCTTATGTGCCGACTCGACAACGAACATGAAGTCTTGTCGAGACTGGCGCTCCTGATTACGGGGGACCTTCAAGCTGCGGAGCTATCAGTCTTCAAGGCGCGTGAACTCCTCACAACGACCGCGAATCCCTCTCCTTGTCGCAAACACCTTACGGATTGGCACAAACGGGTGACGATTGAAGCCGCAATCTCACACAGCCTTCACGAAATTGCTCGTTGTGAATCGAGGTATATATATCTGAGTTGTACCCACTCTGAGCACTTATTGAATGGCAATGACTCAAAATTGGCGCATTTCTGCAGTTTGATTCAGCACATTGATCCCGAAATCGTCGTGCGCGAGCTTGATCCGCTGGCCCGGGCCGTCGCGATTCTCAGGGCGACGGGGCGCGCATCGATTTTGGACTGTGTCTCGCGGTTAAAGTTGTCTGTTGAGACCGTGCTTGCTGCAAATTGCAGAGCGATGGCTTGGTTCGCCGAGAAACGAACGGGTTTGAGCAATAAAGCTCCAATAACGAAGCAGGAAGGCAAAAATCGATGATTAGTGTAATCACAATTACCCATCAGCCCGGGGCTGGCGGAACACAACTGGCTTCCTTAATTGCACGAAAGTTTGGGTGGAAGCTCTTGGCTCGCGACATCGTAAACCGTATTGCCCGCACTGCCGATCTGGACGCCGCAGCTGCCGCTCATTTCGACCCGGAAGCGGCCCGCTGGTCGCGCGTACTGCGCCAGGCGGGGATTAACCCGGCCGACAGTTCTCCATACGTAGCTCCTCGCTGGCTGGATCCAATACACGGAGATTCTGTCCACGCTCTCGGAACGCAACTCATCCAAGCAGCGGCTGATGCAGGAGAATGTGTAATCGTTGGCCACGGGGCTCAATGCCTGCTGCAGGGCCAAGCGGGCGTGTTCCACGTGCTCGCCTACGCTCCCCTCGAGCAACGAATCCAATCCATGCAAGCCCGCTGGCCTGAACTCGCAGACGTTGAAAGCCTGCTCGCAAGCATTGATTCACAGCGAGCCGACTATATTCGTCAGTATTACGGGAGAGACTGGCTCGATCCGACGCTCTACGATCTTTGCCTCAGCACTTCGGTCGGCCTCGATCGCGCCGCCACACTCGTCAACGAGGCGGTGGTGTTCCCGGCTACGAGTTGGACACCAACCGAGGGCGAAGAGGTGGAGGTGTAGCATGGCATTCGCTGAATCAGCTCTAGAGGTGCAACTGAATTGCATTTTGCTGGCTACGGACCTGTCGCCCGCTTCTGAAAAACCCCTTCATCACGCGCTGGCCATCGCTCGCCACTACGGAGCGAAGCTATGTGTCGCTCATATTGTCTCGCCAGTTCCGTACTTGATGGCTGGGCCGGATGCCCTCCAGCTAGCCTGCGACGGAGCATCCCAGGATCTTGAGCACCTGCGTCTTGAAATGCTTCGCGATAGCTCACTCGATGGTTTGGATCGAGAATTCGTCGTCCGGTACGGAAGCATCTGGGAGGAACTGCAAGCAATAATCTTCGAGCAACACGTCGATTTGGTGGTGGTCGGAACGCACGCGCGCCGAGGCATTGAAAAAATGCTTCTGGGCTCCGTCGCGGAGCAGGCCTTTCGAGCTGCGAGCTGCCCCGTGCTAAGCGTCGGTCCTCACTCTTACCAGGATGGCAAAGTTGGCATGACTGGGTATATTCCAACGTACCTTTTTGCGACGGACTTCAGCGAAGCTTCTCTCCGTGCACTGCCCCTCGCCCGCTCACTCGCTCACCAAACTAAAGCAAGACTGATCCTGATGCACGTAGTTCCAGCGGCAACCGCACCGCAGATCCCCGGCTGGTACAGCTCAGCCGAAATCGCGGCCATGCGGGAAAATGCACGGATGACCTGCGTGCGACAGCTTCAGCAGCTAATGCCCAGTGATGACGAGAGACCCATTGATACTGAGTTGGTCAGTCGGTTCGGAATACCTAGTGAGAAAATCTTAGAGGTTGCTCTAGAAAAGAAAGTGGACTTGATCATATTGGGGCTGCGTCGCGCATCTCTGATCGGCGCAATTTCGCATATGCTCTGGGCCACAGCTCATGAAATCGTATGCGGGGCCGGCTGTCCCATCTTGACCGTCAGACAATGATCACTATGCTGCTGCACGAAATGGGCTGATGGAGGTCACTTGCCGCTTGCTGGCAGAACAAAGAGTACGTATGCAGCACACTGCGGTGCAAACCTATTTACATGATGCGGTCGGCAGTTCGAGCGATCCGAGCGATTTCCAGTTCCATTTCGTGCTTTTCCCAACAGCTTAATCCTTCATCACGGAAAAGGTCGGCATGATAGCGGCGATAATGTGGGCCGTCCTCAGTGTACGGTGCGTAGATCTTCTCGCGTACCCAACGTTCACCGGATACGATCAAAGATCGACAATAAGCGCATTCGTGAGAAGAGCTCACGGCGGCGACCAACGTCGGATCAATTATTCCGGTGACTGTGAGAATGCCTGCCATGTGAGCCTCCTGTCAGCCGTTTTGTCTCGCGATCTGGTTCTCAGCAATCAATGAACCAAACGCCGACCGCTGCCGGAAATCTATAAGTGCTTATCTGGCTTCGCCAAATCTCCGGCGGCAACCGGCGGGCCAGCTTGTCTTGCGGATTGCCCAACGCGCGCTGCCGGTATACGGGCTCGGGCGGTAGGAGCACAAACTGCGCTGATCGTGACGACGATCACATTCAAAAGAGATGCGAAGTGATAGTTAGGCCACTCCAGGAGTGGCAGATGCGGCGACTACCATCCCCAATAAACCTGGAAGCTACGAAGAAAGAGGCAAGAGACCTGCTTCACGCCTTGCGGCGACAGGATGCCGATGCACTCAGGCGATTCTATCAAGTCGATACTTTGGCCGGTTTGTCTCAACCAAGCCTCGCAGACGCTCAATTCGTAATTGCTCATGAATATGGCTACAACAGCTGGCAGAAGTTGCAGAGCCATTCTGCCGGTCACCACTTGGCAGGCGACCAAACCCACAACGCGGCTCACTTTGAATCCTAAAAGCTTGGAATGTAGTGTCCAGCGCTTAAAAGATCATCTCTTTGCGCGGAGCCCCGGATCTGGAAGCGACAGTCCCACTCGACCGTTCGTAGTCGATCAGCGCGTCAACCTTCTCCCATACGCCGGGATCGTTCTCAATCTCATGGTGAGGCCGGCTCAAAACGCGAATCAGCCAGGGATAGTTATCGCAATTGACGCTGTGATCCTTGTAAGTCATCTGGACATTTCCAAGGATACTTGTGTGATCGGGATCAGTCGCATGAATTGTGGACCGCCCGTGCAGCAGGCCTTCCGACTGGTAGAGGTTAATCGCACGATCGACGTTGGCCGGAATGCGAGAGCCGGATTGCCAAATCTTTGGAACGCTGTTTATTGGGTGGTGAGTCGCACCCGAATTCCCAGCCCATCTAATTGCCGCGCTAACGTAACTGCTTGCGAACCGCCCCAACTATGCCCATAAATGAGAATCGTTGCCTGCTCTTTCTCGGCCTCCGTTAGGACACCATCATTGTCCGTATCGAGCTGATGCAAAAGCCAACCAAGTGCTTTCTTCCCTTCCCGGTTTGCGAAGACCTCCACGTGAACCGTCGAAGGATATCGGTCCTGCAGGAACCTGGCAAATTGCACTTCGGGCCGCTTCAAATCATCGTGATTAACAAAACCACCAACAAACCCGACAACGACCCCGCTCCGAACGGGAACGTCCATTGAACGTCCCTTGCGAAGACACGCAAGGCTAAATGCCTCTTTCACGGCAGAATGGAGATTTTCCTCGTTACAAGGCTGGCTCATCGCATTTCCGTGCGACTGCCCGAGATCCCCTTGCGCATCCGCTGCATTTTGATCCAAAAATGTCACGAGTAACATAAAACAATTTATACACAGCGCTTTTCTCCGACCTCTCATTGCCATCTCAATACGCGGCGACCTGCCGCTTCCCTCGCAAAAAACGCGCCTCTCTTCGCCTTAGCACCGACGATGTCTCACGCGGCGGATTCGCCAGTGAACTCGATATCGCGTGGCGGCACTTCTGGCGCAGGGAAGAGGCTCTTGGATTGATGAAAGGCACTTCCATCGCCAGAAGTTGGGCTGTGTAACGACTTCTTTTGCAAAGGGTGGCAGTCGTCGCTTATCGTCCTGTTCGCCCTCATTGAGGCACCTGCCCTTGAGAGGGCGCCATTTATTGCCTCCATGCCGAGCGAGTCGCCTATCGAAAATCAAACCATCTGACCGGCTGAGGGCCGCTCTGACGCTTTTAGGTCACACGCATTCTCAGCCAGGATTCCTTACTCATTCGTTGGCTTGAGTTAGCCGGTCTTCGGCGTTGGCCCTGGATTTGCACCGTCTGTCACGAGCGAACGTTACATCGTTCGGAGATGGACTATGAAGATCTGTGTGTTTGTGAGCTTTATCGTATCGTTCTTGCTCTTCCAGCCTGCGGCTGTTCGAGCACAATCGAATTTTTCGGAGGCCGACTCAAATAGCGTCGAATCGCTCCTCGGGGGGACGAGTTCAACTGCCCGACAGCATTACCGGGAACTCTCGATCTACACGAGTGGGATGCTCGCGAATCCCCAACTCATGAGTGACCTCAAGAATCAACGGCTTTTCTTCACTGGCATCCGCCTCACTTCTCGATTGTTCACAACCCGCCATCTTTTTGTCGGGGGAAATGTGGATGTGAAGCCGCTTATTATTCATTCAAAAAGCGTGCCGAGTGGCCGGGAGTATACGTACGGCGGTGGCAGCGGCGTCGGACTGCAATTTACTCCTCGTGCAAGCTGGCACTGGCAGCCGTTCTTTGACGTTGACGGCGGCTTCGTGGCGTTCCCACATGATGTGCCGATGCCGAACACTCGGCGCGTGAACATGACTCTCGATTTTGGACCTGGTGTAACGATCCCTCTACGAGGGAACCGCGCCATGCGAACGGGAGTCTGGCTCTATCACTTTTCCGATGGAAACACAGCGCCTCGCAACCCAGCTTTCGATGGTGTTATGGTTTACCTCTCCTATACATTCCGCAACTTCTCTCCACACTTTTCGCGCAACTGACCAACCAGAAACTCCATCGCCCCCGAGCTGGGAACGCAGCGATACGTCAAACCGAAAAAGTACAAACGGGCCACCTAAAACGGCAGAGCCAAGATCCGAAAGGAAAAAGAGGGATGGGTAAGAAATCCAAAGCAAAGAACAAGGAACGATCAAATCTGGACAGTAGCACTGGACGCCTTGGGGTTATGCACCAGTCAAAGATCGACAAGAAAGATTACGAGGAGGAAATTTTTGAGCTTCAAGTTGAATTGGTCAAGCTGCAGGACTGGGTCAAGGCGACCAACGCCCGGATTGTCATCATTTTCGAAGGAAGAGACGCCGCCGGCAAGGGCGGAATAATCAAACGCATCATGGAGCGTGTCAGCCCACGCATCTTTCGCGTCGTCGCGCTTCCCTCACCGACCGAGAGACAGAAGATGCAGCTCCATGCTCAACGCTACATTGAACAACTGCCCGCGGGAGGAGAAATCGTCATCTTCGACCGGAGCTGGTATAACCGAGCCGGTGTTGAGTATGTGATGGGCTTTTGCAGCAAGGAAGATCACAGGCAGTTTCTTAGAGACTGCCCTGCGTTCGAGGCGTTTCTGGTCAGCCAGGGCATCATCCTCCTGAAGTACTGGCTGGAAGTCTCGGAAAAGGAGCAACACAAGCGCTTCTTGGCGCGGATAGAAGATCCGACCAAGCGCTGGAAGTTGAGTCCCATGGATTTGGAATCGCACCGTCGTTGGTACGACTACTCGCGGGCTCGGGATGCTATGCTTGCAGCCACCGATACTCAAGTATCGCCCTGGTATATCGTTCCATCAGATGACAAAAAGCGTGCCCGCCTCAACTGCATCGCTCACATACTTAGTAGCCTTCCGTACGAGGAAGTTCCTTATACGCCTCCAAAGCTTGGTGCACGCCAAAAAGCAAATGGATACACAGAACCGAAGCAAACACATCGACTAGTCCCGCAGCGCTGGTAAGTATGTGGGCACATCGTTGGTTCCCGTTACCAGAGTGGCTTTTGTCATACCGTCGGGATTGGCTCCGACCCGACGTCGTCGCAGGACTGACCACCGGGGCGGTGATCATTCCCAAAGCGATGGCATACGCAATGATGGCAGGATTGCCGGTCCAAGTAGGTCTCTATACTGCCTTGCTGCCGATGCTGATTTACGCCGTGCTTGGCACGTCGCGAGTGCTTAGCGTTAGCACCAGCACAACTTTAGCGGTCCTGACTGCCGCGCAGTTGGGCCAGGTCGTACCGAGCGGCGAACCCGCAGCCATGTTGCGAGCCATGACGATTCTGACCTTTCTCGTTGGCGCAGCACTGGTGCTAGCCTCTCTATTGCGTTTGGGATTCGTAGCAGACTTTATATCGGAGCCGGTACTCGTAGGTTTCCGAGCCGGGATCGGGGTGGTCATCATCGTAGACCAGATCCCGAAAGTTTTGGGTATCCACTTCACGCGAGGGACGTTCGTTCAAAACGTCCTCGCAACGTTTCACAATCTTCCCAAAACATCAGTTGCAACTGTAGCCGTCGGACTCATGGTTGTTCTGTTCCTGTTGGGTATCGAGCATTACATGCCCAAAATGCCGGCGCCGTTACTGGCAGTTTCGGCGGCGATTGTCGCTGCGAACTTCTTCCATCTCCAACACCGTGGCGTCGAACTAGTGGGGCACATTCCACAAGGATTACCTTCGGTGGTGAGGCCAGACCTTTCGCTGGTAAGCGTACTGTGGCCTGGAGCATTAGGAATCGCCTTGATGAGTTTCACGGAGACGATTGCAGCTGGCCGGGCATTCGCAAGGAAAAACGATCCTAAGCCGCGAGCAGATCAAGACCTGCTTGCGACGGGACTCGCCAACTTCGCGGGCGCCTTCTTTGGCGCGATGCCGGGCGGCGGCGGCACAACGCAAACGGCAGTGAACGCCCGCGCAGGAGCTTGCACACAATTAGCGGAGGTGGTAACCGCGGCGATGACCCTCGTAACAATATTCTTTCTCGCTCCCCTGATTGCTACGATGCCGCAATCTGCGTTGGCAGGAATGGTGATCGTCTATTCCTTCGGACTGATCAAGCCGATCGAGTTTCGCGACATTCTCAGCATTCGCTGGACCGAATTTTCGTGGGCCATCATAGCGTTCGCAGGTGTGGTGCTCGCCGGCACACTGCAAGGAATCGTCGTTGCCATAATCGTCTCTCTGGCCACACTGGCACACCAGGTAGCGAACCCTCCCGTGTATGTGTTGAGGCGAAAGCCGGGAACCAATGTATTCCGGCCGGAATCGCCGGAACATCCCGAAGATGAGAGTTTTCCGGGGCTGTTGCTTCTCAGACCCGAAGGTCCAATTTTCTTTGCGAACGCAGCACACGTCGCCCACCAAATTGAGCCGCTGATCCGGAAAACGCAGCCGACTGTGATCGCAGTAGACGCCAGCGGAGTTCTCGACATGGAGTACACCGCTCTGAAGATGTTCGCACAAGTTGCGAAAACGCAAAGCCAGCACGGCGTTCAACTCTGGCTGATTGGCATGAATCCGAGAGTTTTGGCGATAGTACAGCGATCGCCCCTGGGACAGATGCTGCGACGGGAAGGAATGTTCTTTAATCTGGAAATTGCGGTTGCGCGCTTCCTTGCAACCGCCCACGACCGGTCCTGAGCTGTGGCGCGTTCGCGGTGATGGACTGTTTTAGAGTAGATCTGGTTCCGACCTATCGAATATTGCTGAACGGTTCCGCAAAACCGATTTCCACCGGTTTCGGCCCACTGCAAAATGCAGATCTCTGGCTCGGCGAGGAGTTCGCATATTCCGATTCGACGGCGTTCGCGCTGTGCCCTGGCAGCTTCCTGCCAGGCGAGAGTTGCCTGAGAAGGTCGCGTTCCAACAGGTTGCCGCACCCGACGGTGCTATTTGGATTGGCACATTCTCGGGCCTCACGGGCAGAGTTATTGCTGTAACATAGATAACCAAATGAGCGGAGCGCCCAGGCCAGGCCCTGCTGTGCACGTGCGAGTGTTTTTGCTGGCCTGTGCCGCGCTGCTCTGTACCCTGCCTGCGTTCGCGCTCGATCCGAACAAACCCGTTACTCAGTACATTCATGTGTCGTGGAGAATACAAGATGGGTCTGCGCCTGCGGGCATGCTATCGATTGCGCAGACTTCTGATGGTTTCCTTTGGTTTACATCCGTTTCCCAAGGTCTGTACAGGTTTGACGGGGTTCGGTTTCTACCCTGGACTCTAACTGTTGACGGCAGAACAATTGATCACGTCGCGAGCGTCTATGGCGATCACACTGGTGGACTCTGGGGAATCGAGGAGCACGAAGTCATTCACGTGAAGGGTGGAGTGGTAATTTCTCATTTTCCGCTGGAAGGATTAGACAGGACTGAGAACATCAGTGAAGACCCTGATGGCTCGTTGTGGGTTCTACAGGCAGGCTACGGTTTAAAGACCCCTCTTTGTCATGTGACTGACCAGGCCATGAAGTGTTTCGGCGAATCCGATGGGCTACCCCTTCCC